>MDTA01030995.1_pt1 | contig 14503 bp, 9 predicted proteins | sample 811151 | NCBI WGS metagenome assembly MDTA01 (sample SAMN05326648, study PRJNA326480) | marine metagenome | isolation source: seawater | place: Indian Ocean: South | collected 2010 | reverse complement strand
GGGGCGGGTGAGGTAACTGAGGTCCCCATAATAATCAGACCTAACTCAGGGTCATAGCTAGGTACCATCCACGACCCCACATGATGGCGGGATTCAAATGGGACGTCTCCCCAGGTCTCATCTCCAGGCTCGCCGGGGGCAGGTATGAGACGTCTGCGCCACACCTCCTCTCCAGTGCTGGCATTATGCGCTGCCATGATGCAAGCATTTGGACCACCCCATGGGCGACAGCTCCTGCCTGAGATTGCAAGCCCGTCGGCAATTATTGGTCCGGAGCTGTGAGTGGCAGAGTTAAGCTTGTAATCGAGTATTTCAGTTTCCCAGACCTGTTCACCTGTTCGTGCGTCAAGTGCAAAAATATGATTATCATCGGATGTGTTTATGATTTTGTCTTCGTAAATGGCGAGATTCCGATTGTTTCGAGCGTTGCCTCCGACCATCTCATAAAGATCTTCTGGAATATCTCTTCGATAGCCCCAAATAAAGTCCCCTGTAATCGCATTATAAGCTTCGATGAGGTCATTTGCTTGAGGAACAAAAAGCATCCCATTATAAGCGAGGGGTGTAATCTCTCCCGTGCCAGTAGCTAGATCCCGGGTCCACACCAAGCGCAGATCGCCAACATTTTCTTTCGATATCTCGTCAAGTGGACTATAGCCCCAACTGTCCAGAGTTCGGCGCCACATTAGCCAGTCGCCATCGGCAGGGTCTTGCAACATCTCATCAGTAACTGGAGGGAAGTCTGCACCTTGGGCAAATAGGTTAAACGGCAAAAGACTAACGAACAAAAAAGTACTGATTAGAAATATTCTTAACATCTGAGTTCCCAATTGAAATTGCATGATGCGCCTCCTCGATAAAGTCAGATTTCAGATATTAGCCTGACAGGGTCGATGATTAAACCTAAAGAAGACAAAAATAAAACCCTGTTAAGTCAAATATCAAATTGAAAAGCCAGAGACCTCTTGCAAGATAACCGGCTTTTTGGAGAAAAGCGATTGTGACAGATCAAACTATATGGACAGACGTCCTGTGGAATCTCCCAACGACTTGATTGAAGTTCCGATCTTGTCTAACAAACTTAGGTGAAGGTTGGTAAGAGGCGTACCCTCAGGGTACTGCAAATGATAGCCCGGGTGGGCGACATCGCCGGCCAATAAAATGGGTAGATTTCTTGAGTAGTGAGAGTTACTGTCAGCCATACCTGCTCCATAGACAATTGTCGATGAGTCTAGCAGAGATCCATTTTCATCTTCAGCATCTTTCAGCCGCTCTAGAAACTCCGCAAAAAAAGTCATATGGTATTCGTTGATTTTTAGCAATTTCTCAAGTTTGACTGGATCCCTCTGGTGATGAGAGATTGGATGATGTGCGTCTGGCACTCCTATTTCAGCATAGGTTCGACCTGTGATCTCTCGACCCATCATGAAAGTGGCAACCCGAGTCATGTCTGTTTCCCAAGCCAAAGCCATCATGTCAAACATCAAACGGGCATGCTCTTGAAAAGTATCTGGTATGCCTGCAGGTTGCTCCACAACGGGCAGTTCTCGGTCGCTTTGTGCCTCTGCCATTTGAACCCGCCTTTCTACATCGCGCACAGCTTCTAGATATTGGGACAATTTGGTCTTGTCACCAGCACCTAGCTTCCGAGACATTTCGCTCGCCCTCTCGGTGACCGAATCTAGTAAGCTGGCGTCTTTACCAAGTCTGGCTTTTCTGACGGCAGGGTCTGTGCTTCCGGTATCGCCGAACAGCCTTTCAAAAATGGCTCTAGGATTGTTTTCCATTGGCAATGGTGTAGTTTCGTTTGCCCAAGAAATAGTATTTGTATATGCGCAGCTGAAGCCCTCGTCACAAGAACCCGCAAAGTCTCTCCCGTCGATTGCGAGTTCCAATGTTGCTAACTGGGTCTCATTACCCAGCATTCTCCCGGCGATTTGATCCATCGAGATACCGGCTCGAAGATTGGAGCCGTTGTCTCTCGTGGATGCAACTCCAGTCAGGAATCGAGTGGATGCCCTAGCATGGGGGCCTTCGCCATCGACACCCCAGAGCCCGCTGAGAATTTGCAGTTGATTTCTAAATGGCTCCATGGGTTTGAGAATGGAGGGAAATTCAAAACCGCTTCCTACGGTAGAGGGCGTCCAGTGGTCCATTCTCATCCCATTTGGGACATAAACAATTCCCAAACGGCGAACAGGTTTTCCCGCAGCGCTGGCAAGTGCTGGGACCATGGCATCAAGTGTTGGCAAAGCCAGGGCGGCTCCTATGCCTCGTAACAGGGTACGGCGGGGTATCGCTTTTTTGGTTATTATCATGATTCAGTCCTCCGCGTTCGAAAAGGGGCACTCTTCACTATCTCTGCAATAATAGACGACCAGCGGTAGTTATCCAATGCTGCGGTTCTAGTAATTTGACGAATTGTCGGTTTATCGAAGTACTCTGGGGGTCGGCCGATCGCGTAGGCAAACATCTTCTCTGTAATCGTCCCTACAAACTCATTACTGCGATCCAACAATATTTCTCTAAGCCCCTCTAAACCGTAGAATTGAGTGCCATTGGGCAGTTGTCCGGAAGCATCAATAGGGAGGTCAGCTTCGCCAGTGTCGCGCCACCGCCCGATCGCATCAAAATTTTCGAGTGCCAGACCAAGGGGGTCCATAGGAAGATGACATACAGCACAATTTGGGTCTTCACGGTGCTGAATCATTCGGTCACGTATTGTAGCGGGTTGTCCATCTTCGCCTGTTTCTGGAAGGTCCGGCACATCCGCTGGAGGAGGTGGTGGGGGAGTTCCCAGGATGTTGGTTAAAACCCATTTGCCTCTTAGAACTGGTGAGGTCCGGTTGGCGTAGGAAGTTGCAGTGAGCAGGCTTCCTTGTCCCAAGATTCCCCCGCGCTGTTTTGCAGATTCACCTTCCAGATTTACTTTTCGGAAATGGCTCCCATAAATACCATCTATCCCGTAATGGATCGCAAGGCGCTCATTAAGGAAGGTGTATCCGGCGCCCAGCAAGTCAAGCGCGGACCTGTTATCTCTTAATAAACTTTCAAAATAAAGCTCGCTCTCCTGCCTGAAAGCTGCCCTAAGATTTTCGTCAAACTCGGGGAATTCGACAGCATCTGGCACAAGGCTAGGCAGATTCCTTAAGTACAGCCACTGCCCAGCGAAATTTTCAACCAAGGCCTTTGATTTCGGATCTTTGAGCATTCGCAGGGTTTGTCGCTCAAGAATTTCACTATCTTGCAACTGACCCTGCTCTGCAAGCGCAAGCAGCTCTTTATCTGGGATACTACTCCAAAGGAAAAAAGACAATCTTGAGGCAAGCTCCAAGTCAGTAAGTTGGTAATCGGAACCAGATTCAATGTTCAGAGGATCTTGTTCTACTCTGAAAAGAAAATCTGGAGATATTAATATTCTCTCAATCGCTAGTTGGATCCCGGCGTCAAACCCAAATCTCCCATCGTTTCTTCCCATGTGGTAGAAATTCAAGAGTGTATCTAGGTCTAATTGTTGCAGAGGTCTGCGGTAAGCTTTATGGGCGATGCTTGATAAAATTTCAATGGCGCAAGTTTCCTCAGAGCTGGCATCACCTCTAACAGGCCTACAAATAAAAATCGTATCTCGACTGGGAGTTGAGCCAGGACCAGAGGGCTCGAAAGGGCCAGTGATTTGAGCGACTTCAATAGCGGCATCTCCGTCACGCATTTCGTTGACGGCCGCAGCGAAAACTGACTGAGGCGGCTGCAGTACACCTTCTGGCTCCGTGAATCGTCGGATGAAAGATACTCCAACGATATGAGGGCCAGCTTCGGCATCGAACCTAAGTCTCAGATTCGAATCGGCGAATAACATGTACTCTTCCCACTCCCGGTCACCAAATTGATTTCCTCCATAGCTTGCCGGGGCCTGCAAAACGTCAGGCTCCTCGCCGCCAATTTGGAAGGTTTTAATTAGACTACCGTCAAATCGAACCTCAATCTCATGACGAGAACCCATACCGCGAATGTAGTTTACATAGTTTCTGTGAAGTCTGAGAGAGAGGTCGTATTTGCCCGACACCGGAAAGTAATGATTCATTGCCACACCTCCTCTGGAGCCGAAAGGCAAATCGTCGTTCATCCTGTCTGCTTGATTGAGAAGTATGGGTACCTCATAAGTTTCCGATGCGGGACCAAGAGGATTCTCGCCAACGGCTAATCTAGCAGTTTTCCGGGCGGCGGAAAGGTATCTCTCCATCAGAGCTGGGGATACTGTTAGAACATCTGCCATGTTGTCGAAACCATAGGCATCTATATCATCAGCGGGAAGTAACTCTTCGACATCGACCTGTATTGACAATAAATCTCTAACCGCATTTGCATATTCCGCCCTGTTGAGGCGATGGAAGGTGTCTGTCCGACCGGGGTTGGGGTTACTCGACGCCAGATTATCGATTTCTGTTTCCAACCATTCAACTAACTCATTGTATGTATCTTCGTTTGGCTTGGGCATCTCCATTGGCGGCATGCGCCTATTTCGCAATTGAGATAGCATCTTTTCTGGCAATGCCCCATGTGCACTTAAATCAGAGAGGTCGATGTTCTGGAACGATACATTTGCTGTGCTAAGCGTATCGTTGTGACAAGCTAAGCAATATTGATTTATGGTGGTTCTTAAAAGCTCTCCCGCGGATTGCGCGGAGGATAAACTGGATAGCAGTGCTATCAGTAAAATTGCAGCAGTGCTCTGCATACCTCTTATTATTTTGGTCGTTAGATGGTACATGTTGGCTAAGTTAGCACTTATTTTTAAAATTTTTAAGTCATTGTTTTTGATTGAATTCGTATTTTCAATAGACTAATGACTACAACCTGCGGTACGTGGTTTTATTCTTTTTAGTTATTAGGGAAATTTGCCATGACATAAATGGGCTGTCAATTGTCTCTGGTATGTCTTAGGATCTATTATTATGCAAAAATCACAAAAATACTTGTTTTCGAGAATACTGCTATTCGCGTTTCTGCATATGCCCGTCCTGGCTTGTTTGGCTCAGGAGTCTACGCTTATTGACGCAGCCCGAAATAACCAGCAGAGCCTTGTTTCTGACTTGTTATCATCAGGAGCAGACCCCAATGCAAGGCAAGGTGACGGTGCGACGGCTCTCCATTGGGCAGCGCATCGGAATAACGAAGAGGTCGCGCAGTCTCTCCTAGACGCTGGAGCCGACGCTCAGGCGTCTAACGAGCTTGGAGCAACACCGCTCTGGTTGGCTGCATCCAATGGAAGCCAACCCCTTGTAGAAAAGCTCTTGGCGGCTGGCGCTAGCCCAAACGTAAGACTCAAAATGGGTGAGACTCCCTTAATGAGTGCCTCTCGTGCCGGAAGCGCAGGAACCGTTTCCCTCTTGCTGAATGCGGGTGCGGATGTTAACGCCGTGGAAGATGAGAGAGGTCAGACAGCACTCATGTGGGCAGTTGCTCAAAGCCACAGCGCTGTTGTTGAGCTCCTGTTGAGCAATGGGGCAAATTTAAATATCCGTTCAAAAATCTGGTATCAATTAGAGAACACGGCGGGTAACACTAATCCCACTGGGAATTTCAAGATGGCTCATGGAGGTTCATCGGCGATGATGTTTGCCGCTCGCACAGGTGATATCGAAACTACTCGAGTATTGCTTGAGGCAGGAGCCGATTTGAATGATACCGCTGCCTCAGGGGTAAATGCCCTGACTCAGGCAGCGCACAGCGGGCACGAAGAATTGGCTATTTATTTATTGGAGCAAGGGGCTGATCCAAATGCTATGGAAGCAGGTTATACCCCCCTTCATGCTGCAGTACTGAGGGGTGAAATAGCTTTAGTTAGAAAACTCCTTGATCGCGGCGCTATTATCGATACCCCTTTAGAGCATGGGACCCCGGGCAGGCGGTTTAGCGCTGATTTTTCCATTAGGTCCCAGTTAATTGGTCGGGATGCTTTCTGGATGGCTGCTAAATACGGCGAAGTTGAAATACTTCAAATTCTTCTTAAGGCCGGCGCGGACCCATTCGTTGTCGATGAAAATGGGGTGACAGTTTTACAAGTGGCTATGGGCAATTCAGGTTCTTCTCTGGATTGGCGTCGCGACCGCATAGGTAACGAGGAACTTGATTCTGAAGACGAGGAAAGAAGAACTTTGGAGCTGGCAAAAATCCTTATTGATGAGGGTGTTGATGTTAATGCCACAGATAATCGCGATAGAAGCGCTCTGCATCATGCGGTTTTAAAAGATTTTCCCTATGTTGTTGAATTTCTTATTGCGCAGGGCGCTCGAATCGATGTTCGGAATGATAGAGACTTGACGCCTTTACAATTAGCGGAGACCGTTCAGAGTATTCCTGGTACGAATGGGTTAAGAGGCACTAGACCGGAGGTCGCAGAGTTGCTGCGCAGGCTAGGAGCAACCGAGTGATATATACAAGCTATATCAAGCCCGTGGACCACATAAGACAAACGGTGATGAACGAAACAATTCCGCCTACAAGAGTTGCACCACCATAACTAAATACTGCGTCTGGTACTGTAAGTTTTGATAGGGAAGTGCAAACCCAAAAATAACTGCTATTTACGTACTTAATAATCACTGAGCCGCTGGCCCCAGAAAGCATAGCGGCTTCTGGAGATAGACTTAAACTAGTTAACATCGGTGCAACTAAGGAAGCTGCTGTTATAACACCGACAGTGGTTGAGCCTGTTATCATGTTTCCGATTATCCCAATTACGAACGGTAATAATATTGTAGGTAATCCGTAATCGGTGAAAATCATCGCTATAAAATCAACCGCTGGTGTACCTCTTAATATCGCGCTCAGCGATCCGCCCAGTCCCGTAACCACTAAAATCATGGCAGATGTCCTTAGTGCGGATTCAACCCATGCGTCTTTCGATTTTTCTCGATCCGTAGGATTTTTAATATTTCGGTAAGCAAGCCAAACACCTATTGAAAGCGCCACCACAGGCCAACCAAGATACGAAAAGATTGTCTTCAGGATGTGGCCCTCAGGCGCTAAAAGCGAGATTATGCTCTGTGCACCGATCAAAAGGATTGGTATGACAATCGGGGCGTAGGAGCTGAGATTACTCGGCAATTCTTTAGTTTCGTCTCCACCTAAGTCATCAATCGATATACCTTCAAATTCGTCACTGGCCATTGTCCCTATCTTGGGGCCAGCAAAATACACACCCCAAGCCCAGCATGCTAGCGAGCCAAAGAGACAGGCAATCCCACCAAAGATTATCGTTTGTCCAATATCTGCACCAACAATTGCAGCAGCTGCAAGCGGCCCAGGAGTCGGCGGCACGATTGCATGGGTTAGTTGAAGCGCTCCGACAAGCCCAGTGGACATAACAGCAATCCCAACGTTCATAGTCTTCGCTGCCGAGTGCACGAGCGGATTTAGAATCACGTAAGCCACATCAGAGAAAATTGCAACTCCAATAATAAACCCAGTAAGCGTCAGAGCAAGTGGCATACGGTGCGTGCCGACAAGATTGACCATAGATTTTGTAATCACCTGAATCGCTCCAGTGTGTTTTAAAGCCTCAGCAATGATTGAGCCAAGTACGATGACCACACCAATTGAGCCAAGTGTATTTCCGAACCCGCTTTCAAATGCGTTAATAAAATTATTTTGCTGGATTCCTGGTAAAATTCCGAAAAATAGTATGGGAATTAATAGTGCAAAAAACACATGCCATTTCCATTTTGCGATCAGAAATAAAAGTAAAAATATGACAATTCCAAATCCGATCAGAGATATCGCTGCACTTGTATTAACCGCTGTGTTTGGATCCATCTTGTCTCTCTTCTTATTATGTTAATTCGATAAAAATTCTAATGCTGCGTTAACTCCGCCTTGGCTGTGAGGGATCTTAGCAAGTCGCAATCCCATTTCAACGCCACTTAAAGTTCCTGCTAGAGATAATTCATTGAAATCACCAAGGTGCCCAATACGAAAGACTGTGCCCTTTACCTTGCCTAAGCCAGTGCCAAGCGACATGTTGAATTTTTCTAAAATTACTTTACGTAAATGATCGGCATCAAAACCTTTTGGTGTTAGGACTGCAGTGCACGAATTGCTGTATTCTGCCGGATTGAGACACATATTCTCCAGGCCCCAAGCATTAACGGCTAACCTCGTAGCCTCTGCCAGTCTTTGATGACGGAAATAAACATTTTGTAAGCCTTCGTTATGTAGAAGCCTGAGGGCCTCCTTGAGACCATAAAGAAGATTTGTGGCGGGTGTATACGGGAAAACTCCTCCTTCATTATTCTCGATCATTTCCTGCCACGACCAGTATGAAACCCGCGAAGAAGCCGACTTCGCGGCTTCCAATGCCTTTTTACTCATCGCATTGAAACCGAGTCCAGGTGGCAACATTAAGCCTTTTTGCGAGCCGCTAATCGTCACGTCTACTCCCCATTCATCATGTTTGTACTCACAACACGCAAGCGAGGAAATAGTATCAACCATGAATAATGCAGGGTGTGAAGTTTCATCGATTGCTCTACGAATTTCACTCAGTCGACTCGTAGTCCCAGTTGATGTTTCATTATGGACAACGCAAATAGCCTTTATGGATTTTTCGGTATCGTTGCGCAATTTTTCCTCGACTAATAAGGGGTCAACACCCGTCCTCCAATCCCCCGGTACCCACTCAACTTCCATTCCGAGTCTCTCTGCCATTTGCTTCCAGAGAATTGCAAACCATCCTGTTTCGAATGCTAAGATTTTATCTCCGGGCGAGAGTGTGTTGACTAAAGCAGCCTCCCAAGCTCCTGTGCCGGACGATGGAAATATTACGATTGGGCCTTGGGTATTAAAAATCGGCTTAAGTTGGCTGAGTATTTCACGAGTCAATTCAGGGAAATTCGGACCTCTGTGGTCAATAACCGCTTCAGCCATTGCTCTTAGAACACTGTCGGGTACATTTGATGGACCCGGGATTTGGAGGAAGTGCCTTCCGGCAGGATGGATTACTTTGCTCATTTTTACCTTCTCGTTTTTATAAAATCTAATCAACTACTTGGGAAAGCTCATTCGGCCAAGGAGCGCCCGATTATATGCGCTCTTGCCGACTGGTTCGATGCTTAGTCGGTCACCCTGATTCCGTTGACCCAGGTTTCAGTGACTTGGGTTTTCCAAATTTCGCTTTCAGGAATATTAAAAATGTCTCTATCGAGGAATATAAAGTCAGCTTTTTTCCCAGTCTCTAATGTGCCAATGAAGTCCTCTTGATGACCAGCATATGCGGCATCTATAGTGTAACTCGCAAAAGCCTCGATCAGTGTCATGCGCTCTCCAGGGAACCAGCCACCTCTTGGCTCTCCATTGCGATCTTGCCTAGTCACTGCGGCATGCAGACCCCAAAAGGGGTTTGGGGATTCAACCGGAAAATCAGAGCCATTTGCGATACGAGCTCCTGTATCAATAAGCTTTCGCCAAGCGTAAGCGCCTTGGATGCGTATCTCGCCTAGTCTGTCTTGAGCCATGTTTTTATCGCTAGTGGCGTGGATGGATTGCATCGAAGGTATAACGCCCAATTCATTGAATCTTTCTATATCTTCATAGCGAAGAATTTGCGCATGCTCGATTCGATGTCGCATGGACCGGGAATCGGTTTCACGAATAAGTCGCTCATAATTGTCCAGCACCTTTAGATTTGCGCTGTCACCAATAGCATGAGTGTTTACTTGGAAGTCGGAGTTCATAGCCACTCGCATTAAATACTCTAGCCTTTCATCATTGTAACGGAGAAGGCCTTTATTTCCAGGATCATCTGCATATCCCTCAAGCAATGCTGCACCTCTACTGCCGAGAGCTCCGTCACTGACGATTTTTACGCTGTTGATGACTAATGTTTGATCCTCACTACTGTATAGACCTTCAGCTAGCCGATCTTGATACAGAGGGTCCGAAGCTGAAAGCATGGCATTTATTCTAATCTTCAGGGGGGCTGCTGTTACTAGCTCTTTATAAGCCTTTACAGTCTGGCTATTAATTCCGGCATCATGGACGCTGGTTAGTCCATATTCAGCGAGTGATTGCATCGCTGCCGCAAGGGCTATTTTTTCATCTTCCATTGTTGGTTTGGGAACTTTTGAACTAACGAAGTTCATTGCAGTATCTATAAGGACACCTGTGGCATTGCCGTCTCTATCTCGGATAATTTGCCCTCCTAAAGGGTCAGGGGTGTCCTGATCAATTCCTGCTAATTTGAGCGCATTTGAATTGGCCCATCCTGCATGCCCATCAATTCGGGTCAGCCAGACAGGTCTGTCACTAATTAAGTCATCTAGCGATATTGCTTTGGGAAATTTTCCTTCATCCCATAGGACTTGGTTCCAGCCTCTGCCAAGGATCCATTTTACTTCTGGATTGGAATCCGCAAACTCCAAAACCCTACCTGCAGCTTCACTTTCAGACAGAGCCCCCACGAGATCAACGCGAAGGAGACTTAAGCCATAACTACCAACATGTCCATGCGCATCGATTAGCCCTGGGATAAGTGTTCTGCCTTTACCGTCTATGATGCTGTCGACGATAGGTAAATCCTCTGATGCTGGTGGATAGATCGCATCTATCCGGTCGTTTGTAAATTTTAAAGCCTCAAAATTTATCAAATTACCTTCGTCGGTTAGGGTATAACCTTTTATATTTTTGATGAGAGTTGTGTCAGCAAGACTAAGGCTCGAAAGTAACAGAATTGCTGAAATGAAGTGGTAGTTTTTCATTATCATCAATGTTCTTGACTTTTCTTTTTGGAATATCGGAGTCTAACACAGATCAGAAATTGCATTTTGCAGTCATGTTAGGAAGCGTTTTCCAAGCTAGGCTCAAAAAAAAGCCCGACTGCAGTTAGCAGTCGGGCTTAGAACAACGTACGGCTGAGCTCCTTTTAAAGCCCTCGATTGGCTCGAGTCGAAACAGCTCTTTTGCCTACTTTGTTCCCCCTAGGTATTACGGAAAATAGGATGACTGGAATACTAGACCTTTGCCAGCGGTTTTGCTTCCTGATTATTGCAAAGATCCAAAATCTATCCAGTTACTAATAACTCAAAGAACGCGTAAAATTGGAAAATAGATCAGAATTCAATCTAGTATTTGAAAGGAAAAACAGAATTAAGGAGAATGGATCTCGTAATTAAGGAACCAGCTTGATTCTATATACTCGGGCCTTGGTTGCCGATAAGTCTCTACTGCAGCTCAATTATAAAGTAATCATCATTAACTAACTCCCTGACCATTCTATCGAGAGATGCATTCAATGCTGCAACAACTCCTTCCTCGATAGGTACGGTTCCTCTGCCAAAGAGTGTTGTTTCCCAAATCGTTCTCCCTCTCCCTTGCAAAGCCACCTGCGTCCGAATCGTTAATTGAAGAGATTCTGTTCCCGATCGATCTACGGTGCGAAGTTCGGAGCTCACTATTCGAGCCTGAATTTGCATATCTTGATCTGAGGTCACTAACTCGGCACCACCATGCTCTAATCCTTGAACAAGGGCTGTGTAAATAATTTCGCTAAGTGGCGTCTCAGCTAAATATTCATCGGCGATCAGCCTTGGGTCGCTAGCCCGATCATCCATCACGTCTGCAATTTTTATCGAAACACTGATATTACTAAAATCAGTGTTATGGCTCCCGTTGTAAGAATAATTGACTTCTACCTCCTCGGCTGACACAAGAGAATTAAAACCAAAGCTAAAAATTATTATAAATGCATATCGAAGGTTCATACTTCAGACTCTCTCTAGATTTTGAAAGTTGATTTGGAAGTAGAATAATAAACCCCTCACCTTTAAACAAGCTCGAGTTTTATCGAGCTTGCCTTTTCACTTGATAGATTTGAAATGGTTTAGGGAAAATTCAAATTAATCAGTGTAATTCAGAGTCAGGCCATGGGGCTCCTGTTCTGTGTTCACTTAAAGGCCGTAATCCCTGAAAAAGGAATTTTTGAGCACGCTTCCCCTCATAGGTTTCAGTGGTGTATATATTCCCTTCAGTATCTGTGACTATGCTGTGCGTGCCAAAAAATAATCCTGGCTGTCTCCCTCCGTCACCAAACTCAGCGAGCACCTCTAATGATTCGCGATCCAATATATGGACTTTAAAATTTGCACCGTCTGCTACATAAATAAATTCCTGATTTTCATCATGAGAAAAAGAAATGTCCCAAGTAGTTCCTGCCAAGGTAAGAGGAGCCACTTGACCTTCTTTAACAAAAGTACCATCCGGTCGAAAGACTTGAATTCGATCTGCTCCACGGTCACAAACGTAAATTAAACCATCGGCAGAAGGTTCTGCGCAGTGTACTGGGCCTACAAATTGTTGTGGAAGCGGTGCGCTTGGATCATATACCACTCGTTCGTCTAGAGGTTCATTGCCATAAGCACCCCAAAATCTTTTAAAAGCGCCGGTTGCAACATCGACCACTGCTACCCGTTTGTTACCGTAGCCGTCAGCAAAGTAAGCCTCGTTAGTGGAGTGATCGATTGCAATCTCGGCAACCCTCCCGAACGAATCCGTGCTCAGACTATCTATTGGCTCTCCTGGCAGACCAATCTCTCGCACAAACTGTCCGTCTCGCGTAAAAACTAGCACATGAGAATCACCGCTCCCATTACCGCCGATCCATACATTCCCGTCTGCACCAACCTCTATCCCATGGTTAGACTCTGGCCATGTGTATCCCTCTCCTGGCCCGCCCCAAGCGCTTATTAAATTTCCAGCACTATCGAACTCTAGAATCGGCGGCGCTGCTGTGCAGCATTCTGCGCGACCCAGATCTAAGCCTAATTCCTGACTCATGAACATTGAGTCTTGGTCTCGGTGGACTACAAATAAGTGGTCCCGCTCGTCGATAGCAATCCCTATAGTTCGCCCCATGATCCACTTGTTGGGTAACGGTTGTGGCCAGTAAGGGTCTACTTCGAATCTAGGCACAAGGCGATCACTACTAACGGCTTCTGCCGATTTTTGGAAAGCTTCTTGGCTGATGCTTAAAATAGTGAAAATTGAAATAAGTAAACAAAAACACAATAGAGAATTTTTTCGGCTCTTTATCATCTGCACTTTCCTTCAAAATCATAAGGTTCTATATACAAGAGGACAGTAACACCAATCTTGAAGCAGAGAAACTTTATTTAAATTTGTGATCTTTTTTGAATAGGGATTTTGAATTAAATTGATAAAGGGAAGCTAAAAAAAAGCCCGACTACTCGAAAAGTAGTCGGGCCCTTATCTCAGTTCCGCGAGGAGTTCTTAGTTAGAGCTCTTCAGCTGGCCATGTTGGCGCTCTGTCGCGGACAGTGACTGGCTGTATTCCTTGGTAAAGGAATTTCTGGATGCGCTTACCTTCATAAGTCTCAGTTGTGTAAATATTACCCTGAGAGTCGGTTGCGATACTGTGAGGTGCGAAGAACAGTCCCGGCTGCCTTCCACCATCACCGAACGTGTAGAGCACCTCTAAAGATTCGCGATCTATGATGTAGATTTTGAAGTTCTGTCCATCCGCTAGATATAGGAACTCTTGCTCTTCATCAGGAGAGAAATCGATATCCCATGTAGAGCCCTGAGCTAGCGTAGCAGGGGAAATAATAACTTCGCGAACGTACGTGCCATCTGTACGAAAAACCTGAATCCTGTCGGCTCCCCTATCACAGACGTAAACTAGTCCGTCGTTTGACGGAATGGCACAGTGTACCGGCCCTCTGAATTGTTGAGGACCTGGCTCGCCCGGAGTGTAGGTTACGTCAGCATCGTCGTCTGGGCGATTTCCATATGCTCCCCAGTACCTCTTAAAGGCGCCGGTCGCCAGATCGACCACTGCAACTCGCTTATTACGATAACCGTCAGCAAAGTACACTTCGTTATTAGCAGCATCAATCGCTATCTCAGCGACCCTTCCGTAGGAAGTAGTGCTGTTGCTATCCATCTCAGCTTCAGGTACGCCAACTGTTCGCACATATTCACCATCTCGTGTGAAAACAAGCACGTGGGAATCTGGGCCACCATTTCCGCCGATCCAGATATCACCATTGGGTGCTACATCTATGCCATGATTCGATTCTGGCCATGTGTATGGAGCACCTTCAACGGGTCCTCCCCATGCATTTATGAGGTTACCCTCCAAATCGAACTCCAAAATTGGCGGTGCTGGTGTGCAACACTCAGATACGCCGGAGTACAGCCCGATTTCTTGAATTCTCATGAATTGCGACTCTGTGTTTCTATGAACCGCGAAGATGTGATCTCTCTCATCTACGTCCACGCCTATAGTATTCCCTTGAACCCAATGATTCGGGAGTGGCTTCGGCCACAAAGGGTCTACTAAAAAATGTGGCGCCATGACGTCGTTATTCGCAGCGACGGCTGGCTCTTGCAATTGTGATTGACCAATCTGTAGAGCCGCCAAAGCGACTAATAGACCTGCTCCTATCAACACCTTGATCTTTGTCATTTTTTTTCTCCTCTACATGCTCGC
>MDTA01176547.1_pt1 | contig 14504 bp, 9 predicted proteins | sample 811151 | NCBI WGS metagenome assembly MDTA01 (sample SAMN05326648, study PRJNA326480) | marine metagenome | isolation source: seawater | place: Indian Ocean: South | collected 2010 | reverse complement strand
TGGGTGCCAGATCCATCTAGGGAAATTGCTGGTCAAAACGCAACAGAAGAATTCATTCAAAATTTCAGAGAGCTTCATGGATTAGACCAAACTGTTCCAACTAGGTATTTTAATTACATCTGTGGATTGAGCCCAGTTGGTAAAAAAGCTGATGGTGGTTGGGGCTTTAGAGCTCCGGATTTAGGTAGGTCTTATTACACGAGTGAGCCAGTAGTTTCCAGTATTAAAAATGCATTGCCTTCTACCATGCTTCTTGCTGTTGTAGCTATTCTTTTTGCTACAATCGTGGGGGTTTCAATAGGATTGTTGATAGCTGTCCAAGGTAAAAGTTGGTGGGGTGATGCAATACTTTCTGTGTGCTCTCTGGGTATGAGCGCCCCAAGCTTTGTTGTTGCCATTATTGTAGCATGGCTTTTCGGGTATGTGCTTCACAGTTACACTGGGCTTCCTATGACAGGGGGTATGGTGGAAGTAGATCCATTTGAGGGCCCTAGAATTGCTCTTACACATTTGATTTTGCCAGCTTTGACTTTAGGGATTCGTCCCCTTGCAGTGATTATTCAGCTTACTAGAAATTCAGCTGTTGAGGTTATTTCTGAGCCATACATTAGAACAGCTAAGGCTAAGGGGCTTTCACAGTCAAGAATTTTGTTTAAACACGTTTTGAGGAATTCATTAAACCCTGTTATTACAGCTACCTCCGGATGGTTTGCATCTATGCTTGCAGGGGCTGTTTTCGTGGAATTTGTGTTTGGTTGGAAGGGAATGGGACTACTGATTTTTAAAGCCCTCGAAAACGTTGATCTACCTATTGTAATGGGATCAACCATTGTTATTGCGACAATATTCGTTTTAGTAAATATTGTTGTAGACGTTCTTTATGCAGTGCTAGATCCTAGAGTTAGATCTTAGTTGTTAGGTCTTAAGAATTAGTAAGAACAACCTTGTTGAGTTCTTCAAGAAGCATCAAAGCAGTTTTATTAAAGTATCTCTTAGTTCTGTAACTGGCTACCCATTGAATTCCATGGATTGCATTTGTTAGGAATACCTCGTCTGCTTTAAGCAGTTCGTGAGCCTCTAGATTACACTCATATACTTTTATGCCTAATGCAATAGCAAGGTTGATTACTGCCGCTCTCATCACACCGCCTACAGGGCCCGATTCAAGTTTAGGCGTGTGTAAAGCTCCGTTTAAGACCAAGAAAATATTTGATGAAATGGCTTCAATAAGTTGATTGTTGTCATTAAGAATAAGCACATCTCCCAAGCCTTTTTTCTTAGCGTAATTTCCCGCCTGAACATATAGATGAGAATGAAGATTCTTGTAATTGGAAATACTAGAAGGTGTCTTCAGAAGATCCTGGTATAATCCAATTGCTATCCCGTTTTCATTAATTTCATATCCTCTTCCATCAATATGCTCAATGCTACCTACAGCTGTGGCTGTGTTGATTGTAGGTGCAAATCTCCCATCGCCATCCCTGAAAATTGTAAGCCTGATTCTTGCGTCACCACTCAGGTTTGACGCCTTATAAAGCTTAAGTAAAAGCTCCTTTAGTTCTTCTTTTTTAAGCCAAACCGGCACTTCCATCTTGTAAGCCTCCGCACTAGCAACAATCCTTGCGTGATGTAAGTTAAAGAGTGGTAGTCTCCCTTCTATGCATCTAAAAGTTTCAAAAAAACCATCAGCGTATAGGAATCCTCTAGATTCAAAACCGTTAGGTAGGTTGAACTCCTCAACTACCTCGGAATTGTATAAATATTTTCTAGAGGACTGCATCAACCTAAATATACACTTAAATGAGCTTGTCTAAATAGTCTTCAAGTGGATCGTTGGGAGCAATTAACACTCCGGGGACGCCTAAGGCAGCGGCTGAGTCCAAATCCCTTTGCTTGTCACCCACCATCCATGACTTTTTTGGGTCAATGTTATATCTCGCGACAGCCCTTTCTACCATCATCGACCCAGGCTTTCTAGTTAATGAAAGACCTGTAGTCTCGTGATGTGGGCTGTAGTAAATGTCTAATATCGGCGTGCCATTATCCTCGCACACCTTCTGTAAATAGGTGTGAATTTCTCGCACTTCTTCATGCCCATAAATCCCTTTAGCAATCCCACCTTGATTAGTGATAAGCACAAAGACAAAACCTCTGTCTTTTAGCACCTTTAATGACTTCATCACAGTAGGTAGAATCGTGAACTCTCTTAAATTCCTTGTGTAATCGCCCGGGTCGTAGTTAATCACGCCGTCTCGGTCGAGAAATATGGCCTTTAGCTGTGGCTCTCTTGAAGTATTGTGGAAAATATTATCCTTATCCATAATGACAAATCTAACCTTCATCGGAGGTTGAATTCGTATTTTTAAGCCGTGAAAAATTCTCAAATATTTTCTGTTCCAACACCCTCTGAATGGAGGAAGAAAGCCGTGGAGTCGTTAAGAGGTCGGTCCATTGATGATTTAGAGAGGTCCAGGTGGGACGGAATGCCGTTGCCGCTTACCGTTGATTGTGGTCATGAGTGTGTTAAAATACCAGATCGTCCTGTTTCGCTTCGTGATGACTTGGGTCATCCGTGGGAGATAACGGAAAGCTTTGAGGACGGAGCGAGTTTGATGAAAGCTCTCGAGCAGGGGGTGGAAGCCATTCGAATTCAAAGCGGAGAAGTACTTGAGGGGGTTAAGCCTGGGATGGTAGGCGTTCACGTTGATGGGCACATGAATGAAGGCATATTGAGGTCCGTTTTAAATTGGGCTGATGGATGCAAGGTTGATGGTTCGGCAGCCTGGGATTTGGGTAAGGGTTTGCCAGAGGATGTGAGTGATTTTGCTAGGCACGTGCAGGTTTGGTCTACAGCTTTGCCGCAATTCAGAACTTGGGGAGTAGATGCTTCAGTATGGCAAGACAGGGGTATGATGGCCGGGGACGCTGTTGCAGGAGTTGTAGAAGCAGTAAAGTGGGGAGTTGAGGCTTTGGTAGCAGAGGGTTACTCGGCTGAAGAGGCTGCTAACAAGTGTGTAGTGAGAGTTGCTGTTTCAACGGATATCATTGCATCAGCAGCTATGATTAGAGGATTGAGGGTGGCCTTGGCAAGTATTGCATCAGCACCCATAAGAATTGATGCAAGAACTACCTCAGTACTGTTAGTTGGAGATAAGCAAGAGGATAATATTTTGCGCAACACTTTAATGGGGTATTCAGCAGTCCTAGGTGGAGCTGACGGTGTGGAAGTAAGAAGGCACGATATAAGAAACCCTGTAGAAAAGGACAAAGAGAGAGCAAGGAGACTTGCTAGAAACGTGAGTCACATTCTTAGAGAGGAAGCTATGCTGGGTAGGACTAACGACCCAATGGGTGGGAGTAGGCATTTGGATTTGGCGACTAGATATTTTGCAAATTGTGCACTAGGAGATTTTAGGGGAGTTGCTGCAGCTATAAAAGAGGGTAGAAAGATTTGGTGTACTGCGCCAGTCTATGTGCCAAGTGATTCAGAAAGAGGTGATATGGCGATTTCGTCAGATGATACAGTAGATTTCTTTGTTCTTGACCATCCTTTTGTCGATGGAGTTCAAACTACAGCTGTTGGTTCTGAAGAGTTTAAGTTCAAGAACTTGTTAAACCTTAAAGCGAAGAGTAATAAAACTATAGAAACTGCTGAGGGTATTGATGTCCCGGTTAGTTTTGCTCAGAATCCTTACACAGCTCCGCACAAAGGATTCAAGGCTGGATTGCCACCGTATTTGGGGGGGCCTTATCCAACTATGTATGCGAGTAGGCCTTGGACTGTCAGGCAGTACGCAGGTTTTTCTACCGCTGAGGAATCAAATGCTTTTTATAGAAGGAATCTAGCCGCAGGCCAAAAGGGCCTCTCAGTCGCCTTCGACCTCGCCACCCATAGAGGGTATGATAGTGATCATCCAAGAGTGACTGGCGACGTAGGGAAGGCGGGAGTAGCTATCGATAGCGTTGATGATATGAAGCGTCTTTTCGAAGGAATCCCTCTCGATAAGATGTCTGTGAGTATGACTATGAATGGTGCAGTATTGCCCATTCTAGCCTTCTATGTTGTCGCTGCTGAAGAGCAAGGAGTGAGTGCTGATAAGCTTGCCGGCACAATCCAAAACGACATTCTTAAAGAATTCATGGTGAGGAATACCTTTATCTACCCACCAGCCCCATCTATGAGGATAGTATCTGACATTTTCAAATACACCTCTGAGAATATGCCCAAGTTTAACTCCATTAGTATCTCAGGATATCACATGCAGGAAGCGGGCGCCACTCCTGAATTGGAACTTGCCTATACGATTTCAGACGGGCTTGAATACGTAAAAACCGGAATTGAAGCAGGCCTTAGTGTCGACGACTTTGCCCCAAGACTGAGTTTCTTTTGGGCAAACGGCATGCACCATGTAATGGAAATTGCTAAAATGAGAGCAGCTCGAATGATTTGGGCTGAAAAAATGCAGCAATTCTCACCTTCAGACCCTAGAAGTTCGATGCTTAGAACTCATACACAGACTTCAGGTTGGTCTCTGACTGCTCAGGACCCTTGGAATAATGTTGCTCGAACAGCAATTGAGGCATTGTCTGCAACGTTTGGTGGGACTCAGAGTCTTCATACAAATTCACTGGATGAGGCAATTGCCTTGCCAACTGATGCCTCTGCAAGAATTGCAAGAAACACTCAGCTTATGCTACAAATGGAAGCGGGCTACACTGGCCTTGTTGATCCTTGGGAAGGTTCAGATTTGATTGAATACTTGACAGCTGAAATTGCTACAAGGGCAAAATCGCTCATGGATGAAATTGAAGCACACGGCGGTATGTCTCAAGCTATCGAAGTGGGGCTGCCTAAACTTAGAATTGAAGAAGCTGCTGCTAGTAAGCAGGCAAGAATAGATAGAGGGGTAGATAAAATTATTGGAGTAAATATCTTTCAAGTAGAAGATGAGATCGATTCTGAATTAGACTTGCTTAATGTTGACGCAAATGCAGTTAGAAATCAACAGGTGAGTCTTCTTGAAAAACTAAAGTCAGATAGAGATTCAAAGGCTGTATCAAAAGCTTTAAGTAATCTTGAAAATGGTGCTAAATCAGACGGTAATCTGCTTGCGCTTTCTGTTGAAGCTGCAAGGTGTAGGGCAACACTGGGAGAAATTAGTGAAGCTCTTGAGAAAGTCTTTGATAGATTTAAGCCAAAGGATAGAAGAGTAAGTGGCGTATTTTCGAAAAATATGAGCGGAGAAGAAAAATTTAATGAAGTACTAAATGCAAGCAATAAGTTTGCTGGACTTGCAGGTCGTAGACCTAGAATTCTTGTTGCTAAAATGGGGCAAGATGGGCATGATAGAGGAGCTAAGGTGGTGGCTTCGTCATTTGCTGATTTGGGTTTTGATGTTGATTTAGGTCCGTTGTTCTCTACTCCAGAAGAAGTTGCTCGACAGGCAATTGAAAACGATGTTCACGTTGTTGGTATTTCGACTCTTGCTGCAGGGCACATGACCCTAGTTCCAGGATTAATCGCTGAGCTTGAACAGCTAGGAAGACCCGATATTTTAGTAGTAGCGGGAGGAGTGATACCGCCTTCGGACTACGATCAGCTGTATAAGATGGGGGTTGTGGGAGTGTTTGGCCCTGGTACACCAATCACTTCATCAGCTTCAGAGATACTTAATGTGTTAATTTCATCTTACGAATAATACGCAACCTATTAATCTTAAAAGCGTCTTAGTTACGATATGAGAAAACTTATTGCTATCCTATTTGTTTTTTGTGCAATTGCAACCCCTTTCTTTGCCCAAAAACAATCATTAACAGCTCCTCAAGGGACTACAGTTCCAGGTGAATTGATCATAATGTTTCATGGTGATTTAAACCCTCAGTTGTTTGCTGACAAGTATAAAAATGTAGAAGGCCATAAGACCAGCCTTGAGCCAGTTAAGGTTTTGTCTGATCTGTCGCATATCTACCTTTTTAGATATAGTGAAGAAAGAGCAGATGGTGATGTTTTATTGCGTGAGCTTAGTAAGGATAGAGCCGTTGAAGCCGTTCAGTACAATCACTATGTAGAGGATAGGGCCACGCCCAACGATCCGTCTTTTTCTCAGCAATGGCATCACATTCAGAGTGGTGATCATGACATAGATAGTGATTTGGCTTGGGATATAACTACTGGAGGAGAAACAGCAAATGGAGACCAAATTGTGGTAGCAGTTCTTGAGGGAGGAGGTTCAAATTGGGATCATACTGACTTGATAGCTAATCACTGGGTAAATAATGGTGAAATTCCGGGCAATGGTCAGGATGATGATGGAAACGGATATACAGATGATTACAACGGATGGAACACGAATTCAAACAATGATGTGATTTCTGCTGGTGGTCATGGTACTGCTGTAAGTGGAATGATAGGAGCTAAGGGAAACAACAACCAAGGCGGTGCGGGTGTGAATTGGAATGTGGGAATAATGCAAATCCAAATGGGTGGACTTACAGAGTCTAATGTGATTGCTGCTTATAACTACCCATATGTGATGCGTGATATGTTTAATAACTCTGGTGGGTCAGAGGGAGCATTTGTAGTGGCTACTAACGCTTCATGGGGAATAGACCTTGCTAATCCAGCTAGCTACCCGGTATGGTGCTCTTATTACGACGACTTAGGTGAGGTTGGAATCATCAACTGTGGAGCAACAGCAAACGCGCAGTACAATGTGGATACGCAGGGTGATATGCCTACTGGTTGTGGGTCTGATTACATGATGAGTGTAACGGCGACTAATTCTAATGATGTAAGAACATTCTCTGCTTACGGAGCTACAACTATTGATTTAGCTGCTCCAGGGGAAAGCGTTTACTTGCCGTCTGGTTCATCAAATTATTCTTCTACTTCTGGAACATCATTTGCAACTCCGTGTGTTGCTGGTGCTATTGCACTAGTATACAGTGTGCCTTGTTCAGATTTGGCAAATGCTGCAATCTCGAATCCTCAGAACACAGCTGACATTGTGAGAGGCTACATTCTAGATGGTGTAGATGTTGTGCCAAACTTAGTTGGAGAAACGGTGACAGGTGGAAGGCTAAATGCATACAACTCGGTTAGCATGGCTATGAGCAACTGTAATTCTGATTTAGGATGTACTGATCCATCTGCATGTAACTACAGCCCTGAAGCAATTGAGGATAATGGTTCGTGTGATTATTTTGACGATTGCGGAATTTGTGGAGGTAACAATTCATCTTGTACAGGATGTACTGACTCTTCAGCTTGTAACTACAATACTGCAGCAACAATTGAGGATGGAAGTTGCGTTTACGGAAACAGTGTGTCTATTTATGTTGGTGGAGGTACTTGGGATGGTGAGATTACTTGGACTCTTATGCTAAATGGAAATACACTTGTTAGTGGTGAAACAGGAACTCAAGAGCTATGTTTAGGAGAGGGTTGTTATACTCTTTTAATGTACGATAGCTACGGTGATGGTTGGAATGGAGCAAGTTATTCATTTGTAGATCTTCAGTCTGGAGATATAATCGCAATGGGTGATTTGGATTCTGCTATGAGCGGAGATGGAACCTCAAGTGGTGAGGATTTAATCTCAATAAGTGGGGTTGATTGTGGAATGGGTTGCACTGATTCATCAGCATGTAACTACGATTCAAACGCTGCCTTTGATGATGGATCTTGTATTTATGATTGTATAGGCTGTACTGATATGTCAGCTTGTAACTTCGATGATTTTGCAACTATAGACGATGGCTCTTGTGAATACTTTGATCAGTGTGGAGAGTGTGGTGGTGATGGCACTGGCTGTATTGGTTGTACTGATTCTGCAGCGTGTAATTTTGATCCAACAGCTACAATAGATGATGGCTCTTGCATTATCGGAGGTTCAGGTGTCGAGATTAATATTTACACTGATAATTACCCAACAGAAACTTCTTGGCAAGTGAGTAGCCTTGTTGAAATTGTTGCTTCGAGTTCTCAATACACTGAGAGTTATACAAACTACGCAAACCAACTGTGCTTAGAAGATGGTTGTTACACATTCACAATTTCTGATACATTTGGTGATGGTATTTGTTGTGCCTACGGTGAAGGATATTATGAGATAGTAGTTTCTGGTGTTGTTGTAGCTACAGGAGGGGAGTTCTTTAGTAATGAAAGCGTTATGTTCTGTGTTGGTGATACTGAGATGGGTTGTACTGATTCATCAGCTTGTAACTACAATCCTGATGCGACAATGGACGACGGTTCTTGTGATTATGATTGCACTGGTTGTACTGATGAAGATGCTTGTAACTATGACGTAACAGCAATAATTGATGACGGTAGTTGTGAGTTCCCAGATATTGCATTTGGATGCGATTGTGAGTCTCTTGTTGAATTCAACACTGTACTTGTTGGAACAGACCAATCTGAGCTAATAGAATTTGAAGGAACAGGAATGTTAGAATCCATTGTTATAGATATGAACTGGGAGGATGTTGAGTCTAGCGCAAGTTGGCCTGCTGATTTGATTATTTTGTTTACTTCTCCCAACGGTCTTTGTTATGAGTTGGGAGGGTATAATGTTCAGTCTGGAGTATGTGATTTCTTGGGTAACTACTTGGATTTTTACCCAAATGAGTGGCAGACAACTGTGGCGGGAAATTATGGGATTGAAATCAATATGATAGCCTTAGGTATAGAGGGTGAAGGTACTTGGTCTGTTTCTATTGCTAATGGCTACACAAACTCTGAAGGCGCTTTGTATGATTTGTCTATCATATTTGTTGGAATTTGTGATCAAGAGATAACAATTGATATTCTTGGTTGTACTGATGAAGAAGCATGTAACTATATGCCTGAGGCTACTCAAGATGATGGTTCTTGTGTGTTCCAAGAAACTCCATATGATTGCGATGGAAATTGCCTTAATGATGTTAATGCAAACGGCATTTGTGACGAGCTTGACGTAGTAGGCTGTACTGATTTAGATGCATGTAACTACAATGCTGAAGCGACATTTGACGATGAAAGCTGTGAGTATGATAGTTGTGACTGTCCAGCTGACATTAACGAGGACGGAATTATATCTGTAGCTGATATTTTACTGCTTTTGGGAGAGTTTGGTTGCATGAGCAACTGTGATGCAGATTTAAATAGTGATGGAGCTACAAATGTTCAAGATGTTCTATTATTACTTGCATCTTTCGGGCAGTCTTGCTAAAATGGCCTCAAGAGAAATTGCCCAATTCTTCTCTTAATCCTCTTGCGAAAGAGCTAGTATCCATTGCTGGCTTGCCTGCAGGTTGAAGTTTTGTGATCTCGTAACATCCATCGCATGTGCCAACGTATAATTTGCTATTTACTACAAGAGTTTCTCCAGCTTTTAAGTCTTGCTTTTTGCAAGTCTTACCATCAAGGATTTTATAGGGCTCATTTGAGCCCTCAATTACAGTGAAAGCTCCTGGATATGGGCTTAATCCTCTAATTGTATTGTGAACCACCTCCGTGCTCTTTCTCCAGTCAATTCTCCTGTCTTCTTTGAAGATTTTAGGAGCTTCAAATATATCAATATCATTGTTTATTAGGCTTTCCTGAGGAGTCTCTACGTCATTACCATTTGAAATTGTGTCAAGTGCTTCTACTAAAAGATCCTTTCCTGCATTCAAAATCCTGTCGTGCAATGAACCTGCGTTTTCATTAGGACCTATTTCTAAGCTAATTGAGCTCAAAATGTTCCCAGTGTCGATCTCATCAGTTAACCTAAAGACAGTTGCGCCACTTTCAGTTGCGCCTTGCATAATTGCTCTTTGTATGGGCGCGGCTCCTCTAAATTGTGGAAGAAGTGAGGCGTGTAGGTTGATTGTCCCTTTAGGGGGCATAGCCCAAACTACCTCAGGCAACATCCTAAATGCTACCACAACAAACAGATCAGCGTTCCAACCTCTTAGCACCTCGTGAAACTCCTCTGCTTTAAGCTTTTCCGGCTGCGCTAACGGAATCTCATGTTCGGTCGCAACCCTTTTCACGGCAGATTCACTAATCTTTCTGCCTCTCCCTTTTTGTCTGTCTGGGGCAGTAACAACGCCTGTAACATTGTGTTTGCTGCTAATAATTGATTCTAGACATACAGCCGCGAAATTTGGTGTTCCCATAAAGACAATATTCATATTGTAAAATTAGCTAAGTGATTCTAAGCCGCGTTGCCATTTACCATTTCTTAATGCTATAAGGCATCCAAGAGCTATGAATGTGAAGTATATCCACTCAACTCGCCAAATCACTTCAATAGGCCTGTAGTTTCCTTTTACCTCGCTTGTTAAGTAGCAAACGCCAGCTAAATACATTCCTGCGCTGAGCATTTCCACAATAAACGCTCTCTTAGTACCGCCTGCCCCTTCAAGAGTGGACAGGAGTATTGAGCTGCTGGCAAAGCCAAGAACCGCGATAAAAAGGGTGGTGAAGGTTTTTGACATAATAGCGATGTGATCAGGATCTTCAAAGAACAGGCTTGCGATGAATTCAGGGTAGAGTATAAATCCATGGGTGAGGAGCAGGACGCCAATGATGTTGAGTATCCAAAGCTTTTTAACCGTTGGTATTAACTCAGAGTTTCTATTTGCTCCGATTAGTGTGGAGATGACTGTCCGGGTGGTTTGGCCTATCCCTGAAGTAACGATAAAGGCAAACATGAAGGCATTTCTTCCTATGTGCGACACTTTAAGCTCTGTTGATCCCACTTTTTCTACAAAGAAGAAGAAAGATGTCCATGTGCCTACCGTAAGCAAAAGTTGGCCCATAAGCGGACCAGAGATCTTCCACCATGCCTTGAAAACTTCTCCGTCAGGTTGTTTAGGAAGCTTGAAAAATCTGGGTTCAACCTTTAACATAAGGAGCGCTCCTGCAATAAAACCAAGTATTTCAGACATCAATGAAGCTCTAGCAGCTCCCATGTGTCCCATAGCTTCAAACCCCAGGTTTCCCTCTATCCAAGCGTAATCAAGTACAATGTTAGCGAAAGCTGTAGCTAGACTTACAACCAGAAGTAATCTAGTTCTAGCAATTCCTGTCCAATATGCAGTAAAAGCAAATGTGATTCCATATGGAATGCAACCCCAAATCCTTACGCCTAAGAATGGCTCGAATACATCTCTTACTTCGCTACTATCTATTAGACTACCTAGAGCCCCTTGGTTAAGTAAATACAGAATTGAGCAAAGGGTTATTCCCAGTATTGTGTGAATGATCCAACCGGTTCTGCCTGTTCTTAATTGCATTTGGTAGTCACCTTCTCCCTTGCGTCTTGCTACAAGGATTTGAAGGCCAGTTGCGCTACCAAAGATTGCCATGCCTATTGTTAGGTAGGTAAGTCCAGCATTTCCTGCTCCGTTTATTGCTGCCTCACTTACTCTAGCAAGGAAATAGTTGTCAGTTAGTAGAACCAAGAACTGTACAAATGTTCCAATTGAAATAGGAAGAGCAATTAGAAGCAGCCCCTTGTAGTCAGTTCTCATAAAATTTTGCTTCTTATCTCCTCTGGTAATTCTAAGCCCAAATGTCTCATAATCGCTTCTGGATCATTTAATGAGTTATAAGCCCAAACTAATCTCAATTCAGCTTTTTCTTTATCACTCAATCCATCGTCTATTTTCATTTCATTTAGTCTATTTCTTAGCCTACTTGTTATAATTGAAGAAGCTACAGATATATTAAAGCTTTCTGAGAATCCAAGCATAGGTATTTCCAAGTAATCATCAACTTTTGACATGAGTGGAGGTGTGATGCCATTGAGCTCAGTCCCCATTACTATCGCAACAGGTTTGTCTATTGGAAGGGTGTCAGGGGTGTATCCTCCTTCGTGTGGTGAGGTGGCAACTATTCGATATCCAAGTGACTTCACTTTTTCTATACATGAGTCAATTGAATCGTATTTGTTAAGTGTTAGCCAACTTGATGCGCCCTTAGAAACACTTTTGTTTTTATTCCACTTATGAATGGTTTCAATAATGTGGAAGTCTTGAATTCCAATTCCATCGGCAGATCGCATAATAGCAGAAGTGTTTCTGCTTTGGTATACATCCTCTAGAATAAGAGCTATATGTCTAGTTCTTTTATTTAGCACTTTCTCAAACCTCTGCTTTCTCTCCTCTGTAAGAAAAGTATAAAGGGATTCAGTGAGTTTGTCTATAGAGGGCATGTGATAGAATTAAAAAAGCCCCTCCTGCCTCACGGACAAGAAGGGCTAATTCATAAAAAATTGCTATTGCAACTTATACGTCTAGGCCTGATCCAGCTTTGAACTTTACAACGTTCTTTGCTGCGATTTGAATCTCAGCACCAGTTTGTGGGTTACGACCCTTACGTGCTGGACGGTGCTTTACAGAGAAAGAACCGAATCCTACTAGAGATACACGGTCTCCTTTTCCAAGAGCTCCTTTAGTTGCTGAAATAAATCCGTCTAGTGCGCGACCTGCGTCCGCTTTTGAGATGCCTGCACTTGAAGCCATAGCATCAACCAATTCTGCTTTGTTCATGAGAATGATTTTTTAGGTTAAACAAATAATTTTTTAATCTTGTCTTCGCAATGTAACGGCAGAATCTCAGCAGTGTCAAGGGGTTCAGCCATAATACATGCATTTTGTTAAGAACCTGGGCCTTTTTGTTAATAAACCTAGAAAAATTGAAGTGTTTTAGAGTGAAAAACTCTCAAAAAGTACTAACATCATAGGATACCTTAGTTTTATGAAAGAGTATATGATATATAAACCTGAAATCAGATTCGCTGATATTGATTCTTATGGAATAGTTCACAATGCAATATTTTTATTATTTTTTGAAGAAAGCCGAATCAATTTATTCAAGAAAATTGTAGGAGTTTGGGATTGGAAAAAGAGCGGAGTTCTTGTTGCATCCCAAAAAGTTGACTATAGGCATCCAGTTACATTAGATGATGAGTTGGAAATTATAGTTTGGGTTAAGTCTGTTGGAGTGAAGAGTCTCACTTTTGCTTATGAAGCATATCTATTAAAAGGCGGAAAGAAAGTTCTTTCGGCTGAGTCTGAGACAGTTATAGTTTGCTACAATAACATTGTAAAAACTACTGTTTCGGTGCCTTCTGAATGGAGGGAGTCTATTGAAAAAAATGGCCTTTTAAGGAGGCCTTCGATGTGTTGATATTTTAACTATATAAAAGTCGTTATAAACACCTCGGAAACTATATTTGTGAAATTCTTGAAAAAAACTACTATTTATGAAGCATTTGTTACTTCTCACTAGTCTCTTTTATTCTCTTGCTCTGCAAGCTCAAGTTACTGGTATTTCTGTTGAGACTTTCTATGTAAGCGATGGAACGATTATACCAGATGGTTACACAACCTATCACGTATACGCAAACACAACGAACTCGACTGATTTTGTTTCTGCTGTTTATGGTGATGCAGAGAATCCTTTAGGAATTACTATGGACGGTAACATTTACAACTCAACTCCTGGTTTCTTATATGGATCCGAGATCAACCCTAATTTCTTTGCTGCATTCCCAGAACTTGAGTATGACTCATGGATGACTATCGGAATGCTTTCGGCATTTGATAATGGTGTTCTTGGAAATATTGGTCTTGATGCTGCTATGGCTGACTTTACCGCAACTGGTTCATTCTACATTGATGACCCTATCGGAGGTTCATGGTACAACACTATTCCTTGTGATCCTGCAGTAAGTCCTACATGCACTGATGACTACCCCCAGTTTGGTGGAGCAGATAATAAAGTGCTTCTAGCTCAAATCACAACAGACGGATCATTTACTGGTGTATTCAACCTTCAGGTATTCAACGATGGTAATCAAGCACAAAACGAATACGTAAACGGACTAGGTTTCAGTAACGACCCTAACGCAATCTTCGGTTGTACTGATCCTAATGCATCTAACTACGATCCTAACGCAACTAACGACGACTACTCATGCGTTCTTCCATGTACTCTTGATCTAGTTATTGAGAACATCACAACTCCTACTTGTTCTGGTGACAATGACGGTTCTCTGGAAATCACTGCGACGGGTGCTCAAGGATCTGACGATTACTACTTAGGCGAAGACGACGAGCAACCATCAAACTTCGGTAACTTCAACAACCTGCTTGCTGGTACTTACTATGTAATGGTTGAGGACGGAGCAGGTTGCCAAGACTCTCAGTACATTGAGATCCCAGAAGTAGAGGAAGTAAACGTAACTGCTTCTTTAACACAGGCAATGACTTGTAACAACACTAACGATGCAATAATCGAAGCTATTGGAGCAGGTGGTGATGGAAATCTACAATATTACTTCGCAGGTCAAAGTCCATCAACAATGACTCCAAACAACGTATTCACTGACCTTGTTGCTGGAAACTATACAGTAATTGCTGTTGATGGAAACGGTTGTACAGGTTCATCAGTTGCAACACAGGTGAGTAACCCTCCAGCAATTAACGTTTACGTTACTGCTACGTCAGACGCTTCATGTGCAGATATC
>MDTA01152420.1_pt1 | contig 14507 bp, 15 predicted proteins | sample 811151 | NCBI WGS metagenome assembly MDTA01 (sample SAMN05326648, study PRJNA326480) | marine metagenome | isolation source: seawater | place: Indian Ocean: South | collected 2010 | reverse complement strand
TCCAAGTTACTCATATTTAACAATTGAATATTTAAAGAGAAAATATAATCCAAAAGAATTAAATATGATTATCGGAAGAGACAATTTGAATGGTTTAATTAATTGGAAAAACAGCAAATTTATATTTCAGAATTGTAATATTATATGTTTAGAAAGAGATTCTATTAATGAAAGTTATTCTAAAAAATATAAAAACATATCCTTTTATAAATTTGATAAAAAAATATCTTCATCAAATATAAGAAAACTTTTTAAGAATAATAAAAAGGGCCAATGGAAAAAATTATTGGATCAAAAAGTATTAGATTTTATATTGAAAAATAAAATATATATAAAAAATATTTACTAAAAAAAAGCCTCGATATTTAAACGAGGCTTTTTTTTAGCAAAATACAAATTTTGTTTAGGAGTCTGACTTTGCTGCGGCCCAGATTACCAGACCAAATGCCGCTTTGTTGACTAAATCTGCAAAATTGTAGATGATGTTAGTCATACTTGCTCCTTCTCCTGGAACGTTAAAGTAGTATCCTAATGGATAAATTGCCCATCCAACGAGCACAATAAATCTTAAAGCTTTAAATGCACTTTGTCCTGCTTTATTTCCACTACTATCACTAACATTTGCAGCTGCTCCAAAAAATATCAAATAAAGTACTGCAATCCAGCCTAACATGCCAATGGCGAAGGCTGGCATTCTAGACATAAGGCCTGCCTCTCCCACAAATCCAAAAACTAACATTACCAATGAAGCACCAAGAAGTTGCCAGAATAAGCTTCTACTGACCGCTGTTACTGCTGCTAAAATTAAATAAAACTCTACGATTTGTAAAGGTACTGTAATTAACCAGTCAACGTATCTAAGTACTAGAGGTGATTGTCCTGTCTCAAAGAAGTATTTTGACATATATAGATAATGCCAAAATGCAATTCCAGTTACAAGCATTGCAACTGTAATTGATGTTTTCCATTTTGCAGGTACATCCTTTCTTTCTACATAAAAGAATGCAGTACATGCTAACATTGAAGCTGTCGCAAACCAAAATGAAAAATTAACAATAAAATTTGGGTTGTTAACACTAAATAAATCCATAGTCGTTCTTTCTTTTTTTGATTAATATATTATACTATCATCTTAATATATAATAAATAATCTGTTTAATACAAATGATATAGAGCGAAATAAGCGTTTTGATGGATTTGTTTATTTAGTTTTTAATTTTTTAAGTTTTTCAAAGAATTAATAGTATCAATATATTGATTGAGTTAATTACTTAATTTTATTATACATAAATATTATAAACACTGTCTAATTTAAATAATGATCTATTTCAATAATGTAACTGTAACATATTCTAAAAACTCTGGTCTTAAAAACTTTTCTTTAAGAGTAGATAAAGGAGAAATGGTTTATTTAGTTGGACCATCAGGTGCAGGTAAATCTACAGTATTAAAATGCTTATACAACGGCGTTGATATAAATAAGGGAGAATTGTTAATAGAAAATTCCAATATGTCAAATTTATCCACTCTAAAAACGCAGAAACTTAGAAGAAAAATTGGTATTATTTTTCAAGATTATCGATTAATTGAAAATCAAAGTGTATTTGAAAATGTGTCGTTACCATTAAGAATAGATAAAATAAGTTCTAAATTGATAAAACAAAAAACTACTAAAATTTTAAAAGAAATAGGAATTTTTAAATTAGCCAATAATTATCCCAAGGATTTAAGTAGTGGTGAACAGCAGCTTGTTAGTATTTGTAGAGCTTTGGTAAAAGATCCATTAATGGTATTGGCTGATGAACCAACAGGGAATTTAGATCAAAAAGCGTCTACGGAAATTGTAAATATTTTGGAGAATATTTCTAATCTAGGGACAACAGTCATAATGTCTACACACAACAAATTACTCATTGAAAACTCAAAAAAAACGATTATTTACCTAGAATCTGGTATTAGAATAAGAAAATGATTTCAACTCTTATTTATTTAATATTTGAGGGTATAAAAGGTATTTTAAAAACTCCAATACAAGCATTTGTATCAATCCTTATGATGACGATTTCAATTTCCTTATTGGTTTTTGGATATTTTACATTTAGTAATTTAGAAAAATACACCAATGAATTAAAAAAAACATATCAAATAGAAGTATTTTTTGAATTAAACCTTGATAGTTTACAATGCCAAGACTCATTTAATAAAATTTATTCACTCCCTTATATTAAAAGTGGTTATTTTGTCTCAAAAAAAGAGGCAGAAAAAATTTTTGAATCTGAGTTTGGACAAAATATTAATAATATTTTTGATGTTAATCCATTACCATGTAGTGGTAAATATGACGTAGTTGATTCATATAAAAATATTGAAGGTTTAGCTGATGTAAAGTATAACATATCTATTTTACCGAATGTAGAGGATGTACACTTCCCATCAAATTTTGTCATGAAATTTGATAATATATCTTCTAAATTATTTATAAGTCTATTTGTGGGAGCTATCTTTTTTATAATGATATCTATTCTTGTTGTATCTAATACCATAAGACTAATTGTTATGACTCGGAAATCCCAAATGGATTTACTCGTTTTGCTTGGTGCTCCAGATTATTTTATTAGATTTCCGTTGATGCTTGAAGGAGTCTTTCAAGGTATTCTTAGTGGGATATTATCTGGAGGTTTAACAATTTTATTTAAACATTTATTAGTTTATTTGTTTTATCCAATTGTTGATTTAAAGTTTATTCAAAATCCAATATTGATCATTTGGTGTATTATTTTCGGTTTTATATTGGGTTTATTGGGAAGTTTTATAGGTGTTAAGAGGCATTTAGAGAGTAAATAAATACAGACATCTATTTAAGTATTTTACATTAAATTGTTTACTTGTGAAATATAAAAGTATTAGTATTAATTTATAAACGAATATGTCACCACAAAAAAATATATTTAAGATTTTTTATTATTTTGTTCTAGTTTGTATGTTTGTTGAATTTGTTGTAGCAAATGATTTAATAGGTAGAATACATTCTGTAACTGGTAATGTAAATATCCACTCAAACATTAAAACTAATTCAGTCAGAAAAGCAATTGTTGGTCGTGCTGTTTATGAAGGTGATCAAATTATCACTGCCGAAAATGGTATAACTCAAATTATATATGATCATAAAAAATTGTTTATTAGAATAGAACCAAATACAATAATTAACTTTAGTTCAGCCGGTTTTTCCGATATTATTGATTTGACAGATGGAATATTATTTGTTCAAAAAGCAGAGAATGAGAGGAATATCAAAATATTCACATCTACCGGGCAATATGATTCAAAAAATGGCAAGTTTTGGTTATCTTCAAACTTAAATAAATTAGATGAAATATTGGTTAATAATGGAAAAATTCAAATTAATAATCGGTATAGTTTAAGTGATATTAAATTAGAAAAGGGAGAAGCTGCTATTTCTGAGACTAGTGGAGAAATATATCACGGTAAATATGACGAAGTTGAATTATTGGATTTATCATCATATACAGACAAAATGAAAAAAAATCTTGATCCGGTTTTTATTCAAAAAAATAACCCTAAGATTAATTCTTATGATTTAATTCCTCAATATAAAAAAAGAAAACCAATTTTTGTCACAAATGTGCAAAGCTTTAGTAATTACAAATATCAATTTGGTGCCCATTCAGCAGGTTTAAACTTTTTTCAAGTTATTCCTTATTATCATCAATCTAATTTTAAAATTGGATTTTCATTACCATTAATTTTTGACTCAAATGGGTTTAGAAAATCTGATTGGGATGATATTTTTGATTACCTCGCTAAAATAAATTATTTAGATTATTCCAACAATTTAACCAATACAAAAATACATATTGGAAAAATCGAAGATAAAACTTGGGGAGCTGGAGGCTTGTTGTATAAATATAGAAATACACAAAATTTTCCAGAAAAAGTAAGGACAGGAATAGATTACTCGAAATCTTACGGTCGTAATTTTTTAAATATAAATATTTTTATCTCAAGTATTAGAGATCTTATTAGAGAAAACGGTAGCTTAGTAGGTTTAAGATCAGAATTATATTTAACTGAAAAATTTCCTTTAACTATTGGGATAGGATTTTTATCAGATTTCAATTGTTATTCAGAGTTGAGTAATGATTTGGAGTATAAGGAAAGATCATTAACAGCGAGAATTTTCGACTTAAACTACAAGTTGTCATTTAGTCAAAATAATTTCATTAAGTTTTACTTTGAATATGATGAACTTTATTACAACGAGGACATCAGTTTTACTAGTCCTGGTATCTCTGATATCGAAATGTCAGGTGCTTCAAATTTGATGCTCGGTGCAGAATTTAAAAAAGAATCACTTAAATATAATTTAAGTTTTGAGCTTTCAGGAAAAACAATGGATAGTCAGTTTTTTAATTCTCTTTACGATATTGAAAAGGCCAGATATATCTCAATCCCAAAAGACTCTATACAGGATGAAAATTCACGTTTTAATGATTTAAATAATTACAGTTTAAATTTTATTACTAATTCAGAAAATGATTCACTAACTCAGTATTTAATTCCTAAGGATGTATACGCGGTATATTCAGATAGATTAAATTATTACAATTCTCCAGGAGTTAATATTTCAATAGAGAGATTTTTTGAAGATTATTTCAATTTTAAAATTGGCTATGGTCTAAAAATTGAAAAAAGAGATGATCAGTATTTTACAATTTACAATAGCGAAACGTTAACTGACGAAGAACGTATTAATTTTGAATATAAACCAAAGAAATATCATGATTTAGAAATTAAAATGAGTGTTGGCGATAATTTATTAAATTATTTGTCGGGTTTTACTTTTTTCTACAATCAGTATAATGCTCCCTCTTTCTTTAGTTATTCAAATACAGCTGCTAGCACAGAGATGGGGTTCAAGGTTAGTGTAAGACCAATTCAATTTATGAGAATTATACTTGAAAATAAGTTGATTAATTTTGACCACGATAAAGATGGCGTTATAGATAAGGTATATAATTTAAATTTTGAATTAAAGTTTTCACTATAAATGAGAAAAGATCAAGTTAAAGAAATTTTAAAATTTGATATTGGTAGAAGAGGCTTTAAATGGGCAGCATATACATCGTTAGTTTCATCTTTATTTCTAATAATATTTGGTATTTATTTTGTCATAAATTTCATAAATGAATTTTAAAATATTTTCATCGATTCTCCTAGGAATGTGTTTTATTGGTATTTCTTTAGGTTATGTCTTGGGGTTTTATTTTAATAGTATGTTTGAGTCTCACTATTTGGCTTATATCGGAGCACTATTTTTAGGTATTGGCTCTGGATTGGTGCTTATAGGAGTATTATTTAATAAACACTTTGAACCCTAATTTTTATTGTTTATTAAATAATTTTAGAAAAATTTTTTAATATTAAATCACTTTAAATTCGTGCTAGGCGGGGAGCTAGTGGTTCCTTGTAACCTGATATCCACTTTATGCAGGGTCAAATGCCGTAGGAAGGGTTTTGCTGAATTACAATTTAATGATAAGTAGTAATGATCTCATCAGCTTTACGCAATATATGCTAATTAAACCCCGTCAGGACCGGAAGGTAGCAGCGGTAGATTATAATTATATGTGCCGTGAAATCCTGATTAGTAGCCAACTATCAAGCGATTGGACTAAACAGAGAACTCGACCTGCGGTGCACGAAAATATATTCTCAATATGAGTTATCAAGTACTTTCTCGAAAATGGAGGCCACAGGTTTTTGAAGATGTTATCGGACAAACGCACATCACAAAAACATTGCAGAATTCTATAGCTAAAAATAGAATAGCTCATGGTTTTTTATTTTGTGGTCATAGAGGTATTGGTAAAACTTCAACAGCTAGAATTTTTTCAAAAGCGTTAAATTGCTTAAAATTTAAAAAAAATAACCCATGTAATCAGTGCAGTAATTGTATTGATATTACGTCTGGTAGAAGCCTAGATGTTTTAGAAATTGATGGGGCTTCTAATAGAGGTATTGATGAAATAAGAGAGCTTAGAGAAGCTGTCAAATATCCTCCAACAAACGGTAATTACAGGATATACATTATCGATGAGGTACATATGTTGACTAATCATGCATTTAATGCACTTTTGAAAACTTTAGAAGAACCACCAAAACATGTTAAATTTATACTCGCGACGACAGATCCCCAAAAGCTACCTCAGACTATTTTATCTCGTACACTTAGATTTGAATTTAGACGAATTCGATTAAATACTTTAAAAGACTTTTTAATAAAAATTTTAAATAATGAAAGTGTTGTTTACGATGATGCTAGTGTGATTCAAATTGTAAAGAAAGGTGATGGGAGTGTAAGAGATTCTTTGAGTGTGTTGGATCAAGCTATTGCCTATACAAATAGTGAATTACGAATTGACACGGTACAAGAAATACTCGGTGTAATCAGTGAGAGTCTCTATCAGGATATGTTAGAAAATATTCTTAAAAGAGATAAAAATTTGATTAATAATGTACATAATTCCTTCAATTCAGGTATATCAATAACGGATTTTATAGTTGGATTTAACCATTACCTCACACAGGCTATGTTGGTGAAAACTGGTACGAATATTGACATTGAATTAGAACCAATATCTATAAAATGGCTAAATGAACGAGATGATTTAAAGGTTTTAGATATATTGAGGATGCTTCAAATTACACAAAATTTTGAAAAAAATTTAAAAAATATGATTTATCCTCGGCTTAATTTAGATTCAATTTTAGTTAAATTGTTATCTTTGGAGTCTACAGTTACTTTAACAGAAGTTATTGAAGGGAAAATAAATAAAATACCTAGGGATCCTTTTTTAAATAAAGAAAATGAAGTATCTTTTATAAAAAAATCAAACAAAGAACTAGATGTTAAAAATAACAATAGAATTAGAAATGATTATGAAAACGGAAAAAATGAAGAAATAAAAGATCAAAATGATACTTTAATTGAAGATAAAGTTGTACATAAATCGAAATTAGATTTAAATTTTTTTATAAGAAATTGGAATGATTTCTTAGAACAAATCGAAAACGAGCACCCTAAATATTTGACATATTTATCTGATGTAAGGTTGAGTTATTTTAAGCTTGGAGTTCTAGGCATAGAGTTAGATTCACAAAGTGATTTTAGTGCAAATGGTATTAGAAATAATCGGGAAAAGTTAGAAAGAATTTTTAGTGAGTACGTAGGTGAAGTAATTAATATTGAGTTAGAAGTTAAAAATGAGATATCTGAAGATAAAAGTGAAAAGCAAATAAAAGATGCTAAAGGACATCCTTTATTTGAAAAGATTGTTGATACTTTTGATGGAGAAATAATTAGGAGTTAAATATGTTCCCAAAAGGTGGAATGAATAAAATGATGAAACAAGCCCAAGAGTTGCAAGCTAAAATGGCTAAAGCTCAAGATGAACTTGTCAATATAAGTGTAGAGGCAAATTCAGGAGGTGGGATGGTAACTGTTAATGCAAATGGAAATAGAGAAGTTACATCTGTGAAAATAAATCCTGAAGTACTAAATGAAGACTTGGATTTATTAGAAGATTTAGTTCTTGCCGCAACAAATCAAGCATTAAATAAAGCCAAACAAGCTGCAGAAGAAAAAATGAATTCTGTTACTGGTGGATTAATGGGTAATTTCAAAATTCCTGGTATGTAATGCTACCAGAAACGCTAGAAAATGTAATTCATGGATTTCGTCAATTTCCTGGGATTGGTAAAAAAACAGCCAGAAGATTAGCATTCCATGCATTAAATACAGATCAGAATTCAATTAAAGCTTTTGCACAATCTTTATTTGATATGACCGATAAAATAAAAAAGTGTAAAATATGTTTCAATATAACTGAAAAAAATATTTGTGCCATTTGTAGTGATAACTCAAGAGATGGATGTATTGTGTGTATAGTTGAAAGCCCTTCTGATATAACATTGATTGAGCAGACAGGATTTAGAGGTAAATATCATGTGCTGGGAGGTCTATTGTCTCCATTAGATGGTATCGGTCCTGATGATTTAAATATTAGAATGATCACTCAAAAATTAAACGAATTAAAAGAAGTCATAATTGCAACCAATCCAAGTGTTGAAGGCGAAACAACAGCATTATATATTGTAGATCAGTTTAAGAATACTAATGTGAAAGTATCTAGACTTGCTCGAGGATTACCCTCGGGTGGAAATTTAGAGTATATTGATGAATTAACACTGCTGCGTTCTATTGCAGAAAGAGTTGAGATTACTAATTCATGAAAAAGCATATACCAAATATTTTGAGTATTTCTAGGGTATTATTGACGCCGGTATTCCTCTATTTTCTGTTGTTTTCTAATTATCATCATGCTAAACTGCTTTCAGTCCTTATATTTACCATAGCATCAGTAACTGATGCATTTGATGGGCAGATTGCAAGAAAATACGGGATGGTTACAAGAGTTGGAGTTTTTTTAGATCCTCTTGCAGACAAGGTTCTCGTTTTATCTGCCTTTTTCTCATTTGTAATTTTAGGAGATGTTCATTTGTGGATGGTATTAATAATATCACTTAGAGATATCATTATCACAATTTTAAGAATGTTGATGGAAGCGAAAGGAGTAACGATGATCACCAGTAAAGCTGGTAAAGTAAAAACATTCTTACAGATTATAATCATCAACGTAGTTTTACTATCTATTTTACTTAAGGCTTATGGATATAATGATTATTCCGATGTATTTACAAAATATAAAATTATTTATGCCCTAATGTTGATAACAACTTTAGTAACTGTATATACAGGTTTCCATTATTTTTACTTTAATCATAAAAAATTAAAAACTATTCTTTTTGAAAAATGATACTCATGCACAAATTAATTAGTACTTTTTTTTTTGTAGGGAAATTGCCAAAAGCCCCTGGTACATGGGGAAGCCTTTGTGCTGCTCTTATTTGGTGGTACATTCCCCTTGGAAATTATGCACAAATATCAATAATCATTTTTGTTACTATATTAGGTACATATAGTGCTGAATCTTATTCTAAAAGAATTAGTAAAAAAGATCCATCAGAGGTGGTAATTGACGAAGTTGCGGGAATGTGGATTGCTCTTATGTTTGTACCTAAAAATTTAATTTTATTTATTTTTGGTTTTGTTTTATTTAGATTTCTAGATATTAAAAAGCCTCTTATTATCAACAGCGTTCAGTATTTACCTGGAGGTTATGGTATTATGGCTGACGATGTGATAGCTGGATTGATTACCTGCTTATTTATTCATATTGGAGTTAACATACTTTGAAATCAGCTATTTTAACCATAGGTAATGAACTTTTAGCTGGATTTACAGTTGATACTAACTCTTCTTGGTTGAGTCAGAACTTGAACCAACACTGCATAAAGACAATTAAAAAATCATCTGCGAGCGATAATGCTAAAGATATTAGTTTAGAGTTAAATAGCTTATTTCAAATCGATGTTAAATTTTTATTTATTACAGGAGGTCTTGGACCTACTTCTGATGATATTACAAGAAACACAATAAAACAATATTTTAATTTGGAAGAAGAATTTGATAATGAATATTTTGAGTTGCTAAAAAGTAAATTTCGTGAACGTGGAATAAAGATGCCAAGTTCAATTAAAAGTCAGGCTATTACTTTTAAAAATTGTGAGATGTTGGATAATCCGAAAGGAACTGCAAAAGGATTATATATTTTTCATAAAGATGTTAAAGTCTTTGTTTTACCTGGTGTTCCCTCAGAAATGAGGGCAATTTTTGAAGATCAAATTGTAGACAAATTACCACCCAAAAAAGAAGTTCCATATTTAACTCTACGTTCTTTTGGAATCTCGGAAAGTAGTCTTGAGCAAAAAATATACTCGATAATAGAGAATTGGAATGGTAAAGTGAATTTTGCATTTTTACCAAGTTATAAAGGAATTGACCTGAGATTAAATGACATAAATAGTTCTTCTAAAAACTTAAATAAAGTCAAAGATGAAATTTTACAAGTCGTAGGGAAGTATTTTTATGGAGAAAGTAATGATACTTTGGAATCAGTTGTTTTAGCCAAATTAGTTAAAGAAAATATAACTTTATCAACAGCAGAGTCTTGTACGGGGGGTCGTCTTTCATTCTATATTACAGCCAATAGTGGGAGCTCAAAAATATTCAAAGGTGGAATTATCGCATATTCGAATGAGATAAAAGAAAATTTGTTAGGTGTTAATAAAAATGTCATAGTAAAAAATGGTTCAGTTTCTCAAGATGTTGCCTTGCAAATGGCTAAAGGGGTAAAAGATAAATTTGATTCTGATATTGGTGTTGGAATAACAGGTATTTCAGGACCTTCTGGAGGTACAAATAAAAAGCCTGTTGGTTTAGTATATATTTCCATAAATGGTTTAGGTATTTCAAAAGTTAAAAAATATATTTTAAAATTAGATAGAAAAATGCATCAAGAAGTAGCATCTTATATTGCACTAAATATGATAAGGAAATCTTATTTTGTATAATAAAAGAATCTTTATTGGAATTCCAATAAAACTAAATCTGAAAATGATTGTTGATATGATGAAAACAACTGTTAGTGCTCCTTATGGTAATTTAAAATGGGTTTATGGTAAAAATTTACATTTAACCCTTTCATATTTAGGCAATTTAGATGACCAAATGATAAATAAAATTCAGGAAAAGATAGAATTAGTTGATTTTGGTAAAGCATTTAATGCTGAAATAAATCACACAGGTGTTTTCCCTGATTCAGTTAGTCCAAATTCGTTTTGGTTAGGGTTTGGAGAGGGTTCAGACAATTTTAGAATCATATCAGGAAAAATAAAAAGTATTCTAGAAGAATTAAATATACCTTCCGATAAGAGAGAATTTATTCCACATATTGTTATTGGGAAAGTTCAAAATAAAAAAGAGTTGTGGAAAATTAATGTAAATTCTTATTTAAATACGGTATTTTCACCCACTAAATTTTATGTTAATTCAATTCATTTATATGAAAGTGAAAAGACTGATCAAGGCATAAAATATACTTCAATAGTTTCAAAAAGATTATAACAAGAAAGGTTGTATGGAAGCAAAAGGTAAAGACAAAAATTTAGAATTAGCCATAAATCAAATAGAGCGTCAATTTGGAAAAGGATCTATAATGAAGATGGGCGATCGAACTTCACTTAACATAAAATCAATATCTACTGGTTCAATATCTCTCGATGCTGCTATTGGAATAGGAGGTGTGCCAAGAGGACGAATTATCGAGATTTATGGTCCAGAATCTTCCGGTAAAACTACACTTACTTTGCATATAACTGCGGAAGCTCAAAAAATGGGTGGTTCTGCTGCGTTTATAGATGCTGAACATGCACTGGATCCTGTTTATGCTAAAAAATTAGGTGTTGATACAGATTCATTACTAATATCTCAGCCTGATACAGGTGAACAAGCATTAGAGATTACAGAGACTTTGGTAAGGAGTGGTGCTTTGGATGTCATAGTCATTGATTCTGTCGCTGCATTAGTTCCTAAAAATGAACTTGACGGTGAAATGGGTGATTCCCATATGGGACTTCAAGCTAGGTTGATGTCTCAAGCGTTAAGAAAGCTTACAGGTACTGTTGCAAAGTCAAATACTTCTGTTATTTTTATTAATCAATTGAGGCATAAAATTGGAGTAATGTTTGGAAGTCCAGAGACAACAACTGGTGGTAATGCTCTTAAATTTTATTCATCACTTAGACTCGATATACGTAGAATTGCTCAAATTAAAGATGCTGACCAAATTATAGGTAACAGGGCTCGAGTTAAGGTAGTAAAAAATAAAGTTGCACCACCATTCAGGCAGACAGAATTTGACATAATGTATGGTGAGGGAATTTCCTTTGTTGGAGATTTATTAGACTTGGCAGTAACAGCTGATATAGTTCAAAAAATGGGAGCTTGGTTTTCATATGGAGAAAATAAAATTGGTCAAGGAAGGGAAAAAGCTAAGCGTTATTTATTAGAAAATGACTCAGTAAGGGATGAAATAGTTGGAAAAGTAAAGGCCTTTTTAGGAATTGATGAAGATTAATAATCATTCATATTTAACTAATAATTAAATTAATTAAAATTAAAATATCCGTAATATTTATAAATTGATCATCATTTAAATCTCCATTTGTGAGACTATCCTCTGAGACAAGTATATAGTTTACCAAGATTAAAATGTCAATTATGTTTATTTGATTATCATCGTTTATATCACCATAAATTTCTGATTGTAAATAGTCATTGTCATATTTTTGAGCTCTATGTATTAAAGTATTGTTAAAATTTAACGACCATAAAATGTTACCATAAGTATCCACTTCAATTATATTGGGATCACCATAACTAGTAATCAACGTATTTCCATTTGAGAGTCTAAAAACACCGCCTTGAGCTTGAGATAAAAATTCAAACTCATTTCCACCATCATAATACCACTCAGTAGTTTCAGGACCATATGGTTCCTCATTCTCTATAATATAATTAAAATTAGAATCTATTGGTGGATTTATTTCTAATATTGAAGATCTGTTGATATGTTCTGGATTGCTTGGCATATAGTTATTGTTGTAAATAATGATATTATTTTCTCCAGGGAATCCTTCATTTACCCAATTTACGCTGTGTTGAGCAATGGTAACCATGTCAGTTGAGTCGCCCCTATCATAATTTTGAGGATTACCCCATCTATACAAAAAATCACCACCTTTTCCACTATTCCCTCCTGTACTGCCACTTGCCTCAAAAGTAGAGGTGCTATGGTCAATAATATAGAATTCATTAGTATTCCTGCAAGAAATTATGATTTGGTCATATTTTTGGTTATAGTGAATTGAGTTAGCATGCATCCAGTCGCCACTATAATTTCCTCCTGGATCAAAACCTCGTACAGAACCAATGTTGATATTTAATTTCCCAGGATTTTCTGCAATAATTCCATAATTTGATTTAGTTGAATCAACATCCTGAACTAAATGGTCCCAAAAATGCCATTCCCAAACTATCCGTCCACCATTTAATCCTTGAGGTTCAATTTCAACGATCATATCTGGCCAAATTTCACCTTCTATATTTAATCTGCCCCTTTCAATTGCATCTTGATATGATTTTCTTTCGTTACTGAGTAAGAGTATATTTCCGTTAGGAAGAGGTTCAATGTCATGATGTTGAAGAAAGTCATGAGAAGACCATACATAGTCCCATAAAATGGTTCCTTCCCAGTTATATTTAATTATTCTTCCTCCTGCACCAGCAAGATTCATTTGTGGATTATTAATTAAACATGGATATATTAATGTACTGTCTTTCATTAAATAGGCCATACTGGCAGGTTTTGATGGATGTAACCATTGATTTATGATTTCAGAATTATTATTAATTAAGTATGTACTTGCTGCTAGTGATCCATTGGGTGGATTCGGTGTAAATAATGTATATCCATCCAAAGGATTAGAAAAATAAAATATCGGACCGAGTAAAAAGGTAAAAAATATTTGACAAATTTTTATATTCATTTAGAGTAATATATTACATTTTTTAGAGAAAGATTGTAAGGTTTTGTTTTTGATCACAAAATATAATTCATTATAATTTTAAATAAAAAAAATAAATAGCTAATATTTTAAAGCATTACTATGAAATAAATTAATATTAATAGAAAAAAATAAAATAATAACTTAAATAATATAAAATATTATATATAAATTATTTGGGTTTCAATAACGGTTTTTTAAAAAAATATTATTTTATTATAATTTTTCTTTATATATTGTACCCTAAGAATAGTATTTTAAATGTACTTTAATAGATTTCCTTATATTAAGAAGGTTTGATAAATACTAAAGATTATTTTAATATAAGTAAAATTTGTATAATTTTCAGTGCGGATTGAAAATTTTAATTATGAAAAATAAAAACGGAGGAAAAATGAAAAGTTTAAAAAGTATTATGACTTTTCTAGTTAGTTGTTGCGTTATTTTTTCTTTAGCCTTTACTGCTAATAAAGAAGGATCGAAAAAGAATTGGGACGAGAAAAATGCGTTAATAGAACAACAGACTCAAGAGAAATGGGATAAAAAAAATACATTATTAAAGCAGAAGGTCCATGACCAATACCTTTATCAAAAAAAGGTCAATCCTGCTATTGAAAAACCTTATACTTACGACAGACCATATACAAATACAAGAGATTGTGAAGATACAGATAATGGAGCTGTTGATGCGTTTGGCGATGCCTGCGCTGCTTATGTAGATTTCCCATCATGGTGCGGTAATTACGATACTGATACTTTTAATTCGATAGATATGTGTTGTGCGTGCGGTGGAGGATTAGATACTGACAGTGGTGATGACGCTGGTGGTGATGACGCTGGTGGTGACGACGCTGGTGGTGATGACGCTGGTGGTGATGACGCTGGTGGTGATGATGCTG
>MDTA01206338.1_pt1 | contig 14509 bp, 14 predicted proteins | sample 811151 | NCBI WGS metagenome assembly MDTA01 (sample SAMN05326648, study PRJNA326480) | marine metagenome | isolation source: seawater | place: Indian Ocean: South | collected 2010 | reverse complement strand
CTAATAAAACATTCATATGACCTGGCATTCTTCCGGCGACAGGATGTATTGCGTACTTAACTGTAACACCATTTTTTTTTAATTTATCTACCATCTCCCTTAAAGCGTGTTGAGCTTGAGCAACCGCCATACCGTACCCTGGAACAATAATAACTGACGATGCGTTTTTCATTAAAAAGGCTGCATCTTCAGCATTTCCATTTTTTACTGGTTTTTGGTTTTTATTTTTTGTCTTTTCGTTTGTAGAACTATCAGTTCCAAATCCACCTAATATGACATTAAAAAAAGATCTGTTCATCCCTTTACACATTATGTAAGAGAGTATCGCTCCTGAGGAACCAACTAAAGCTCCTGTAATAATAAGTGCAGTATTTTCTAGAGTAAAACCAATACCAGCGGCTGCCCAGCCCGAATAAGAATTTAACATTGAAATAACAACAGGCATATCGGCTCCGCCTATTGGTATTATAATTAAAAGTCCTAATAAAAAAGATATAGCTAATACACTCCAAAAGAAAATGTCTGATTGTGATTTACAAAGAAGAAAAGTTAAAACAATAACTGATAAGCCTAATAATAAATTAATATAATGTTGACCTTTAAAGGTTATTGGTGAACCAGACATGATTCCTTTTAATTTTAGAAAAGCAATAATCGAACCTGTAAAAGTAATAGCTCCAACGGCAGCTCCTATTGACATTTCAATTAAACTAGCAAGTTTAATATTTCCGACAGAACCTAAACCGAAAGCATTTGGATTTAAAAAAGCAGATATAGCTACGAAGACTGCAGCAAGACCAACTAGACTATGAAAGCCAGCTACTAGCTCTGGCATTGCTGTCATTGGTATTCTAAAAGCTATAAAAGCTCCAATAGAACCACCAATAATTAAAAAAATTAAAACATATACTAGCGAGGTTGAAAAATTGCCAACGGAAAGAAATGTCACTACTACTGCAATAATCATTCCTAAAATTCCAAGCAAATTACCCTGTCTAGATGTCTCCGGAGAAGACAAGCCTCTCAAAGCAAGAATGAAAAGAATCCCTGAAATTAAATAAAAAATTGCGGATAAATTAGCTGTCATTATTTTTTCTCTTTATTCTTTTTTTTATACATTTGAAGCATTCGCTGAGTTACTAAAAAACCCCCAAATATATTGACTGCAGCAAGAATAATCGCCAAGAAACCAAATATATTTGAGGTTTCAAATATGTTGTTGTTACTTCCAGCTAAAGCTGCGATTATTGCACCTACAATTATAACTGATGAAATTGCATTTGTTACAGACATAAGAGGCGTATGTAGTGAAGGTGTGACACTCCATACAACATAATACCCTACAAATATTGAAAGTATAAAAATGCTTAGTCTAAATATAAAAGGATCAATTTCCATTATTATTCCCTACCATATAAAGTTTTAGATATAATTTCGTCTTCTAAATTAATATTGAATACTTTTTTTTCTTTACTAAATAAATTTCTTATAAAACTAAATATATTTTTGGCATAAAGACTTGAGGCTGTATAAGGAAGCTTGTTCATCAAATTTTTAACACCAACTACTTTTACACCATTTACCTCGTTAGTTTTGTCTGACTCTGAAAATGCTGAATTTCCTCCTTGTTCAGAAGCTAAATCGTAAACAATAGAGCCAGGTTTCATTGATTTAATCATTTCTTCTGTAACTATTCTAGGTGCTTTTTTACCTGGTATCAAAGCTGTACAAATTATTATATCATTTTTTTTGATTGCTTCCGATAATAGTTCATACTGTTTCTTTTTAAATTCCTCACTAGCCTCTTTTGCGTATCCACCGGAGGTCTCTAAATTTTCGTCTGTTTTAACGGTTAAGAATTTGCCCCCTAAACTTTCTACCTGTTCTTTTGAAGCTTGCCTTACATCTGTTGCCGAAACTATTGCTCCTAATCTTTTAGCTGTAGCAATAGCTTGGAGTCCGGCGACACCAGCACCTATAACTAAAACTTTTGCAGCAGGCACAGTGCCCGCAGCTGTCATCATCATTGGTATTGCTTTTTCAAATTCATATACTGAATCAACAACAGCTCTGTAACCTGCTAAATTTGCTTGAGATGACAGAACATCCATTGACTGAGCCCTAGTTATTCTTGGTAATAATTCAAGAGAAAATAAATTAACTTTTTTTTGTAATAATTTTTTTAAAATTTCCCTGTTAAGATTTGGGTTTAACATTCCTAAAACTATTGAATTTTGTTTCAAATTTTCTGCTATTTTTATAGATGGACAATTAACCTGTGCAAGTAAATCAGAGCTTTTAACCAATTCATTAGTATCGTCAAAAAATTTTACATCAACATATTTTTCGTCTGATATGCCAATATGGTTTGCATATTTTTTTTCTAAATAAACATTTACACCAAGATCTTTTAGATTTTTTGCAGTTTCAGGAGTGATCGATACTCTTTTATCTATTAATACATCTTCTTTGACTGAACCAACTATCATAATTGGCTTATTTTTTGTATTTTGCTGCTTCTTCAGATCCGCCTGTTGCACTTCCTTTACTATAAGAATGTGCTCCCATCCCAGCAAGTTGGCCGTCTTTAATTATTAAATAAGGATCTCTAATAGGTTTTTTTTCAAAGAAACATTCTAATATTTCTCTAACCCCCGCAGCATATCTAGCCTGAGCAGTTAATGACGTACCTGAAGTATGAGGAGTCATTCCATGATTAGGCATTGATCTCCAAATATGATCATTTGGTGCAGGCTGAGGAAACCAAACATCTCCTGCATATCCGCTCAACTGTCCTGATTTTAAAGCTTTAGCAATAGCTTCTCTGTTGCAAATTTTACCTCTTGCAGTGTTAACTATATAAGCTCCTTTTTTCATTTTATTAATAAGTTTATCATCAAATAAATTTTCAGTTTCAGGGTGAAGTGGGCAGTTAATAGTAACAACATCGCAAACTTTAACTAAAGATTCTACTGATTCATGAAAAGTTAAATTTAATTCTTTTTCTACTGAGTCAGGAAGTTTATGTCTATCAAAATAATGTAAGTGAACATCAAAAGGTTTCATCTTTCTTAAAGCGTCCAAACCAATACGTCCAGCTGCAACTGTACCGACATGCATTCCTTCAACATCGTATGATCTTTGAACTGCGTCAGCAATATTCCATCCACCATCCTTAACGATTTTGTGTTGATTGTGGTAATCTCTTACCAAAGAAAGTATCATCATTACAATATGCTCAGCTACTGATCTAGAGTTACAATACGTTACCTCTACAACATCAATTTTATGATCCATGGCTGCTTGAAGATCTACATGATCTGAGCCTATCCCTGCGGTAATCGCCATTTTTAATTTTTTTGCAGACTCTATTCTGTTTCTAGTCAAGTAATAAGGCCAAAAAGGCTGTGATATTACAATATCGCTGTCTACTAATTCTTTGTCTGCCTTACAACCATCTGCATCTTTGTCAGAGGTAACAACTAATTGGTGGCCATTTGACTCTAAAAACTTTCTTAAACCCAACTCTCCAGAGACGCATCCCAATAGTTCTCCAGGGTTAAAATCTATAGATTTCGGTGTTGGCAAAGTCATGCCATCAGGATATTTTTTTAGTTTAGGTAAGTTCGGTAAAGGATAATTCTTTGGCATACCACTTTTAGGATCATCATATAAAATACAAAGAATTTTCATCCGTTATCTCCTGTTATCCTTGTCTAGCTTTAAACCGAGGATTTTTTTTATTTATAATGTAAAGCTTCCCTCTACGCTTAACTAGTCTAGAGTTAAGATCCCTTTTTTTCAATGATTTTAAAGAACTTGCTATTTTCATAATTTTAAAAGCCTGGCAACGTCCTACTCTCCCATATTTTAAAATAAAGTACCATCGGCGCTGAAGGACTTGACTTCCGAGTTCGGAATGGGATCGGGTATGGCCCCTTCGCAAAAATCACCAGGCAGATTTTTATATTATCTTTTAGGGAGTATGTAAATACCTAATACAATCAACATTTAAGCGATGGTGGGCGCGATAAGAATTGAACTTACGACCTCTACGATGTCAACGTAGCGTTCTACCACTGAACTACACGCCCATTGATAATTTGTTTTTAATGGGAATATTTATTATAACATATTATTCTTAAATTTATGTTAAATAAGCTAATCTTTGATGACAGTATTTTAAGTTTCCATCGCATTTCTAGAGGTCAAAACAATAACAATAGTGTAAATAGCAGCCTAAACTCCTTAACAATTAATAAAAAAGATTTTGAAAAACAGATCGTAACTTTAAAAAAATATTTCAATATTATTGATTTGAATAAAATTTTAAATTCAAAACTTAATAGCAAGAAAAGAAATATAGTTCTTACCTTTGATGATGGCTATAAAGACAATTTAACTAATGCCTTGCCAATATTAAGAAAATATAAAGTACCTGCAACAATATATATTACTACAAGATTTTTACAAAATAAGTGCAATATATGGTGGTATGAAATTGAAAAATTCATATCAAAAAATTCTCAATTAAAGTTTAAATTTTTAGACAAAAGTTATTCATTTTCTTTAAAAAGCAAAAAAAATAAAAAGAGATGTTTTGAAATTTTGAGTTCATTGTTTAAGGAACTTAATTACAATCAACAAAATAATCTTCTACGAAAAATAACAAAAAAAGGAAATAGAACCCAATACAAAAAAGAACTACTTAGCAAGCAAGATTTAATATTTTTAAATAAAAATTATCTTATTACTATTGGGGCTCATACTCATAATCACATAAGCCTCACTTGTCTTAATAATAAAGATTCTATTCTTGAATTAAAAAAATCTAAAAAAATTTTAGAGAATTTACTAAAAAAAAAGGTATATCATTTCGCATATCCCTACGGATCAAAAAAAGATGCAACTTTAAGAGAAAGCAATTTGGTCAAGAAAGTTAAATTCAAGTCTGCTGTGACAACCCAAATTCAATTTCATAAAATAAAAAATAAATTTTTAATTCCAAGACTTCATATTAACAGTAAAGATCAAGGAATAATATTGCTTTTAAAATTAAGTTGGTTTTATAAACTTTATCAAATTATTAAAGAAAAATTTTAAAATTAATACCAAAAAATTTTTTTTAAAATTTTTGATGGGATCAATAGAATTAAAATTTTTTTAATTGAAATACTAAAACTTTTTCCAATAAAAAAAATTTTTAAGGCATTTAAAAACTTATCATTTAATTTGTAAAAAATGAATTTCTTATAATTTATTAAGGACTCAATTCCATTTAATTTAGTTGTATTTAAATTTTTTCTATTTTCCTTTAACCAATTTTCAAACTCTTTGATTGAGCCAAATCTATCGATGGTAGTTAAATTCTTTCCGTGTGCTCTATAGATCGCTGTGGGTTCTTGAATAGCTCTAAATTCACAAATTTTTGATAACCTTAAAAATAAATCAAAATCCCCTATGTGAGTGTAACGTTGATCAAATTTTTTTTTTAACTCTAAAAAATATTTTCTTCTTATAACAGTTGTAATTATTCCAACATTATAGTTGTTGATGATTTTATCAAAAATTTTTCCTTCTGCTAGGTTTCGATTAACGTGAATTTTTTTCTTTTTAGTTGAATTGTTGTAAATAAGTAATTTACTGTAAACGACTCCTACTTCAGGGTTTTTAAATAATGGAATTTGTAATGACAGTTTTTTTGGCAGCCATAAATCATCTGCATCCAAAAAACTTATAAACTTACCTTTTGATTTTTTTATTGCTAAATTTCTAGCGCAATAAAGTGGGGTTCTTTTGTTGGCAAGAAAGTATCTAAATCTTTTATCTTTCAATGAATTAAATATCTTTTTGCTGTCATCTGTTGATCTATTGTCCCAAAAAATTACCTCAAAATTTTTATAAGTTTGCATTTTAAGACTTCTTAAAGCTTCACGCAAAAATTCTGAGCCGTTGTAACAATTAACAATAATGCTTACTAATGGTTTTCTCTTTTTCAATTTAAAATTTTATTTTTTTTTTATTGATGAAATAACTTATTTTATCCTTATCTCGTTTGGTATCCATGCATTGCCAAAAGCCTTCATGTTTAAATGCATTAAGTTGTCTCATTTTTGTAGCTTTTTCTAGAGGGTCTCTTTCTAAAATAGTTTTTTTGCTTTTTATAAGCCTTAAAAAATTTTTATTGACGATAAAAAAACCACCATTTATCCAACTTGTTTTAATAGTCTTTTTTTCACTAAAGCTTGTAACTTTATTTTGTTTAATTATTAATTCTCCAAATCTTGGTGGTGGCCTAACAGCTGTAACGGTAATCAGTTTTTTTTTTTTTCTTATGGAAGTTTTCTAGTTTTTTTAAATTTACTGATGATATTCCGTCGCCATATGTTAAGTGAAAATTTTTTTCTTTTAAAAATTTTCCAGCTTGAAGAACTCTTCCACCAGTCATGGTATTGAGACCAGTATCTAAAAAAGTTATAGAACATTGTTTGTTAAAAAGTTTAATTTTGATTGTAAATCCGCTTTTAATTTGTTTTTTTTGTCTATTAGTTAGTTTACTTCTCAGAAAGAACTCAACTATTTTTTCACCCTTATAACCAAGCGCTAAAACAAAGTCTTTTATATTGTAATTTAAGTAAATTTTTAAAATATAAATTAAAATTGGATACTTTCCTACTTTAACTAAAGGTTTAGGAATTTCTTTCGTAATTTCTTCTAACCTTGACCCAAAACCGCCTGCCAAAATTATTGCTTTCATATTTTTACCATTTGTATTTTATTTCTTTAATTTTTTTTCTCAATATCTCACTCTTGTTATGTTTTAACGTAGAGCAACTTACTATTAAATTTTTTCTTTTCCCAAGACCTTTGAAGCCAAACCAAATTTTAGGTTTTATTATTAATATTTTCTGTTTTTTTTCACCAATAGTAATTGAATAAAATTTAGTTGTTAATTGATCAAAAAAAACAAATTTTACCTTTCCAACAGGTACAGTTAAAAATAATTGCATTTTTTTATGAAATTTCCACGCTTTGATTGAATTAAATTTTACAGAGGAAAAATAAACTTCTTGAAGGTTTTTAAAAATTATATTTTTTTTGTTAAAAGTTTTAAAAATATCACCTTTTGTGTTTTTTATAATTTTAACATTTAAAACTTTTATTTTTTTTCTAAATTTCATAAGATTAATTAAATTTTAAACATTTATCTAGATCCTTAAAAATATTATCACTGTGTCTACAATTTTCTTTGCAAAATAATTTTCTAGTATTTTGGATTTTATCACTGTTCCACCATTTATCTAAATGTAAATAATTATTATTTAAAAATTTTGAAGCTTTTTTTGTATCTTCAAAGCAAATATTATTTTTTTTTAGAATTTCAATATATTTTTCAAAATTTTTATTGTATCTATTATTTATTCTTGAATCGTGAAGAAGAATAACAGGATGATTTAAATACATTGCTTCAAAAAAACCTGTACTTAAGAAGGCCTCAATTTGAATATTATAACTATTTCTAATCTTATAAGCGTTTTTTTTAGAATGTATAAACTTTATTTTTGGAATTTCTTTTTTTATTGAATTTTCGATCAAACCTTTTCCAGTCATAGTCAAAATTTTTGCACGGATACTATCTCTGATATCTTTTCTTAAACCTTTAGTAAAGGAAGATAACATTTTAATATAAATCTCCTTTTTACTAAATTCTGATAAATATCCTTTTGGTGGGTACCAAGAGACTGAGTTCAATTCATAAAGAATTAAAAGTATTTTTTTATTAGGATTAAATTTAAAATTTTTAATTTTTTTACCATGGACAGTATTAATAAAAAGAGGGTAAGTTTTTTCATTTTTTTTCCATCCCCAAGTTAAATACCTGTCACTTAATTTAACGTCATGATAAACATTAAAATAATTATCATCTTTATAGAATCCTCCTGATCCATGTTGTAAAATAAGAAATTTTGCTCCCTCCATCCTTTTTTTTGCAGCATAAATTTTAAAAACTTCGTCGAAATAATGTCCATGGGTTGTTATAATTTTTTTTGGATTTTTTGGCCAGCTTACTCCACTATACTCTCTCTCCAGCTCATTATAATTTTCTAGATAAAGCTTAGGAAAATTTTTTTCTAAAAAATAATTAGCAAAATTAAGAAATTGATCATTTGACTCATCAAAATAGTAAAAATTATCTCTGTTTATTTTTTTGTCAGATAATTTTATTTTTTTTTCTCTTGAAGTTTTTATTGCAATTGTAAATTTCGAAACTAATATTTTTAACTTTTCTTTTAAAGGAATAAAGAATCTATAAAAAAATATTTTTTCTGATGATAAAAAAAAATATTTCATATTAAAATACCCTGGATTTTGATCTAGCGATAAAATTTTTCTTTTGAGATTCACCTTGTTATTTGTTTCTAAATTTTGAATTTTACATATTTTTAAAAATTTAAATATATTTGAAAAAACCCAGTGACCCCAATAGTTATTTGTTGAAAATACTATTCTATTAAAATGGAAACTATTATTAGGCAAGAAATCTTCATTTTTAAAGTTCAATGAATAAAAATTTTTAATTTTATATTTCGATTTTATGATTCTTGATATTTCCCATCGAGAATACAAATGATTAATATATTCCCACAACCATCTATTTAAGAGCATATCCCAATAAACACTATCATAATTTTTTTGATGATACTTATTAAGAGATTTTGTTAAATTATTTAAAATTTTTTTATTTATGATTTTTAAGTATTGAATTGTATCTTCAATATTTGAATTTGTATTCCAGTGATAAGTTTTTAAAATTTTTTTTTTTTTATCTAAACTGAAGATATTTTTCGGGCTGAAACACCATTCTCCGATAAAAGATGAATTTTTATTAATTCTTTTCTTTTGTTTTTGATTAATAATTTCATCATTATAATTAAAGGAAATCAAATCCATTGAGCAAATTTAAAGAATTTTTATCTTCTTAATTAATTTTTGAATTTTACTTTTATCTAGTGACATTTTAGAGTTTGAAGAGTAAGAGAACTTTTTATTTAACTTTTTTCCAGATTTCTTTTTATATGACATGTTGTGAGCGTAGATAGTAAAATAGTCTTTGGACTCGTATAAACCTGAGGACTCATCATAGGAACAAAGGCTTTCGTGTATTTTTTCTCCAGGTCTAATTCCTGTAATTTTAATTTTTGCTTTTTTGTTTACTAAAAATATTAAATCTCTAATGAATATTGAATTCATTTTTGGTATAAAAATTTCTCCACCATTCAAAACTTTAAGTGAGTTTAAAACAAATTTTACAGCATCAGTTAAAGTTATAAAAAACCTTGTCATCTCCCAATGAGTTAGGGGAAGTTCCTTTTTTCCTTTTTCTAAGAGATCTTTAAAATATGGAATTACTGAACCTCGAGAAGAAATAACATTTCCATATCTCACAACTCCAAACCTAGTGTTATTCATGCCAGATAGCTGGTTTGCATTCACAAAGAGTTTCTCTGCACATAGCTTAGTTGCGCCGTATAAATTTATTGGATTACACGCTTTGTCCGTAGACAGTGCAATAACTTTTTTAACTTTATTCTTTAAAGAAGCTGATATTAAAGCTTGGGCACCATTAACATTGGTCTTGATGCATTCAAAAGGATTATATTCTGCTGCGGGAACTTGTTTTAAAGCTGCAGCATGAATAACATAATCAACTTCTTTTAAAGCCATCTCAAGTCTGTCCTCATCACGTATATCTCCTATAAAAAATCTAATTTTTCTATCTTTAAACTTATTTTGCATCTGAAATTGTTTGTTTTCATCTCTTGAGAAAATAATAAGTTTTTTAAGATTACATTCTTTTAATAAAAACTCTGTTGCTGCAGTTCCAAAAGAACCTGTTCCGCCGGTAATTAAGACTGTTTTATTTTTTAAAAAATTCATTGATTATTGTCCCTTTATCATTTTGTTGAAGTTTTCTATCTTTTTTAAAACTCCTTTATCAATACCATAAATTTTGTTACAAAACTTTAACGAATTGAGTCTGTGAGAAACAAATATTGTTGTTTTTCTTAAAAATTTTATTTCTTTTAAAATTTGATTTTCTGTAAAAGTGTCTAAAGCGCTCGTTGATTCATCCATTATTATAATTTCAGGATCGTGTAAAAGAGCCCTAGCTATTCCTATTCTTTGAATTTCTCCTCCTGAAATATTCAAGCCCTCTTCTTTTATAATGCTACTAAGGCCTTTTGGAAGTTTTTTATAAAAATTGATCAAATTAGCTTTTTTGATAATTTTCAATATTTTTTTATCATTGTAGTCCTTTCTTTTTGAACCAAATAAAATATTATCTCTTAAAGAAGTGTTAAGAATAACAATATTTTGAGGAATGTATCCGATATTTTTTTGCCAACCTTCTAAGTTTTGTTTAATGTTAATACCATCTGAATAAACATTACAGCTTTTATTTGTTGTCAATCCACAAATAATATTAACCAAAGTACTTTTTCCAGACCCACTCGGGCCAATTATCCCTACCCTTAATTTTTTTAATATTTTTAGTTTTATTTTTTTTATTTTAAAATTTTTTCCATCCTCATATTTGAAATTTTTTACTTCAATTTTAATCAAATCCTTAAAAGGAAAAACAGTTGATTTATGATCCTTTTTAATAACTTTTGTATTTTTTTCTTTAAGCATCTTTTCAAATGAAGGAAAAGAAAATCTTAAAAGTTGTACACTAGCTAAAATTCTATTTCCTGAAGGTATTAACCTAAATGCAGTAATTATGTAAACTGACATAATCTTTATAATTTCATTTAAATCATAGTTATTTCTAAATAAAATCATTATCAAAATTAAAATCGTTATAAATAAAAAAAACTCTAGAACATTTCTCGGTAAAGAATTTACGAACGACATTTTAAACTTTATATTCGCTAAAATTGAGTTTTCTTGAGTCAATTTTTCATAAAAATATTTTTCTTTTGATAACATTTTTATATACTTAATTGCAGAAAAACTCTCATTTATAAATTGAATACCTTTTTTTTTACTTTTAAGATTTTTCTTTCCCCAAAATAAGACAGAGTTCCTTATCGTAAAATAGTAGGATAAAGATAACAGAGAAAAAATTATTGCGACTGTAATTGAAATCTTAGGATTAAAAATTAAAAGGAAAGTAAATAATGCAATCAAAATTATACTGTCTGTAGCGATTTTGAAAATTGAATGATAAAAGTGTGTGGTTTGCTCAACTTCCGAGGTGAAATTTCTTAAATACTCCGAACTATTTTTTTTTAGGAGTTGAGTTGGATCTCTATATAAAAAATTTTTAAATAAATTATTAGATAGTTTTTCTCTAAATTGAGCCATAAACTTTGACTCTACCCAGCTGTAATATATCAAAATTAAAAATTTTAGTAAAAATATAATAAAAAATACACCTAAGAAGAAAAACAATAAATTTTCTTTACTAAAAAAAGGTAAATTATCAAGAAATGGGAAGATAAATTCATATTGATAGTAAAAATCTTCTTTTAAAAAAAAATTCAAAATTACAATTAATAAACTTAAACTAAAAAGTTCAGCAATGGCAGACAGAACCATTAATGAAAAAAGTTTGATAGAGTCCACTTTTTGGCTTTGATCAAACAAAGAAAAAATTTTGCTTTTTAATAAAATATTAGTCATTTTTAATTTTTAATGGATGATAATTTGTCAAATTTTTTTTATTTGGAATTTTATTTATCCAATTAAAATATTTTTTTAACCCTTGTTTTAGTGAAATAAACTTATAATTATCAAATTTTTTTCTTAAATATTTATTTGAAGCATGATATCCAAAAGAATCTCCCTGGGTTCCCTTTTGGATCTTGATTGAATATTTGTTTTTATTGTTTGTTTTTAAAATTTCAAAAATTAATTTTTTTACTGTAAAAGATTTCCCAGCTGACAAATTAAATAATTCATTTTTTTTAAGTTTTTTATTTTCAATTGTGTTTGTTAAAATTTTTGTGCAATCATCTATGTAATTAAAGTCTCGAAATCTATTTAAAGAACCTTTTACAATTATCGGCTTTTTTTTCCACAAATATCCACAAAAAATACTCACCATCCCTTTCCTTAAAAAGTTTAAGTTTTCACCTGGACCGTAGGTATTGAATATTCTAAAAATTGCTGTCTTAATTTTTGTTTTATATAAAACTTGTTTGACAAACATTTCTCCAGCATATTTTGAAATCCCGTAAATTGAGTCAGGTTCAATAGTGCTTTTTTCTGTTATGTTGTTTTTAAGTTTAGATCCATAAACTGAAACAGAACTAGTATAGATGAAATATTTTACCTTTATTTCTTTTGCAAGTAGAGCAAGTAAATATGTTCCCATTCCGTTCGATAAATAATCTTCTTTAGGATTATCGTAAGCCGTTTCACTGCATGATTGTGCAGCTAGGTGAAAAATTATTTTGGGTTTCCATTTTTTTATTTTTTTTAGAGTAGCTTTTGAGGTTATGTCGCCCTTTAAAAATTTACACTTTCGGTTAATGAAAGGGATTCCCCCTATTGTTTTTAAAGAATCTACCACTAACACTTCATGATTTAATTTAATCAATCTGTCAGTTACATGGGCTCCAATAAATCCTGCTCCACCAGTTACTAAAATTTTAGTCATTCAATTTATTAAGTTACTTTGTTTTTTATGTAAGAACATATCTATTTTTTTTCTCGCTATATTTATTGATGAATTATCTTTTTCGTATCTCATTAAATAATTTTTATTCTTCTCTAATTTAGAAAAATATTCATCATCTGTTAGATTTTTAATTTCTAACATTCTTTCCCTAAACTCTTTATAAGAACAGTTTTTAATAAAACATAATCCTCCAACTGGAAAATCATACATGTCAGAAGGAGTTAAATTGCAGCTTAATATTTTACCTCCCATAGCTAATTTTTCTCTTAACATGGTCGTATAATTACTTATAACAATATTGCTTTGTAGCATTGCTTTATATGAACTGTACTTATCACTATCTCTTTTGACTGAATGTTTGACTAAAAAATTAAATTCTTTTTCAGTCAAGTTTTGCTTATAAAAATCAAGCTCCCCTTTTAGTAATTCCCCTAAACGAGCTAAAGCGAAAACAAATTTTAAGTTTTCTTCTAAACAAAACCTAATGGTAAACTTTGTCATATCGGCAAAGCCCTGCTCACAATTGTCTAGTCCATTGTTTTTGGAATAACCTATTAAACATGCGTCTGATATCAAACAAATATCAAATTCTTTTATCAAATTTATATTATGTTTTTTTTTATAAAGTAAAAAATTCGCTAAATTAATGCTTCCTACTTTATAAAATCTTCCTATATTTATTTTATTTTTTTTATAATCGTCAATTTCAAACTGACCAAAACAAAAGAAATTTGGTATATAAAACCTTTCTGAAAAATCAGTCTTGTTAATTTGTTTTTTAAATTTATGTTTGAAAATTTTAAAATCATATCTTGCTCCGTTTTGAATTGCAATAAATTCAAAATTATTTTTCATCAATTTTGCTATATCAAAAAATTTGTACGAATTGTCTATGAAAGTAATTACTAATTTAGGATTAATTATTTTTAAAATTGAAATTATATATGCGTCTTTGACTCTTCCTCTAAAATTAAGAAAAAATGTTTTTATTACCTTTGGTGAAATATATATATATTTGAGATTATTTGTTCTGACCTCTAAAATAAAATAGTTATACCCGGATAAAACATTTTTTAAATCTTTTGCTCCAACATCATCAAATACGACTATTTCAAAATTTTTAGGAGTTTTAAAGCTTAGCTTTATTCGAAAAATTTGTTTAATAATTAAAAGTAAATTTTTTATATTCAATAGTTAATCCGATATTTTGTTTTTTAATTCTTTTTTTAACTCTTCGTATTCCAACATTTTTCTTTTCATAAAATTAACAGTTAGCTTTGTTTTAATTGCTATTCCTTTGGGGGTGAGAACATAAAAATAATTAATTTTATTTGGGTTTTTTTTAAAATTAGATATTTTTACTAATCCTTTTTGGCGTAAAGCTTTTAAACAATAATTAAGTTTCCCTAAACTAAACCCTAAATCTTCAGCTAGCTCCCTTTGTGTAGACTCTGGACTTTTTTGAAGCTTTCTTAAAACATTAAAATGATCTTGATCATTATTTAGTTTGTTCATTATTTGAACATGTATAACGTTCAAATAATGAACAGTAAAGATAAATAAAAGTTTTTTTTAAAATTTAAGTAGATTTAGTTTTTTTTGAAAAAATATTACTATATTTTGATTTTAAGAAAATCCTTTTCAGTGCATAAATCAAGCCAATTGAGCTATTAGTACTGGTCAGCTTCACGTGTTACCACGCTTCCACATCCAGCCTATCAAAGTGGTGGTCTACCACAGCTCTATGGGAAGAACTAGTTTTGAGGTGAGTTTCCCACTTAGATGCTTTCAGCGGTTATCTCTTCCATACTTAGCTACCCG
>MDTA01002460.1_pt1 | contig 14512 bp, 12 predicted proteins | sample 811151 | NCBI WGS metagenome assembly MDTA01 (sample SAMN05326648, study PRJNA326480) | marine metagenome | isolation source: seawater | place: Indian Ocean: South | collected 2010 | reverse complement strand
TAAAGTTGCAAATAAAAATTATTTACCATTACAGATGGGAGATATTAAAAGAACTTTATCAAATAATAAAAAAATAAAAAAGTTAATTAATTTCAGACCTAATACACCTGTTCAAAAAGGGATTAATAGATTCATTAATTGGTACAAAGAATATTACAATGTATAATTTAAATAAAAAAGAAATTGTGATAGTTGGGCTAGGCTATGTGGGTCTACCTTTATCTATTGAATTTGGTAGAAAATTTAAAACATTAGGTTATGACATTTCAAAAAAACGGGTAAGTGAATTAAAAAAAAAATTCGATTCTTCTTATCAAATTTCTAAAAGACAAATTAAATATTCAAAAAAATTTAATATTACCTCAAACACCAATGATATAAAAAAAAAAGACTTTTACATAATAACCGTCCCTACACCTATAAATTTTAAAAATGAGCCAGATCTAAAAAATCTTATCGAGGCCACTAAACTAGTTGGAAAATCAATTAAAATTGGGAGCATTGTAATTTTTGAGTCTACTGTATATCCCGGTTGTACTGAGGAAATTTGTGTGCCAATTCTGGAAAAACAATCAAAATTATCTTTTAATAAAGATTTTTTTTGTGGGTTTTCACCTGAAAGAATTAATGTTGGAGACAACAGATATACGTTAACAAAAATAAAGAAGGTTGTTAGTGGTTCAAATCTTGAAACTTTAGAAAAAATTAATTCACTTTATAAGTCAATTATTAAAGCAGGCACTTATAAAGCTGAAAGTGTTAAAATTGCTGAAGCTTCTAAAGTTATTGAAAATACCCAAAGAGATTTAAATATAGCTTTAGTAAATGAATTTTCATTGATTTTTCAAAAATTAAAATTGGATACCAATGATGTTTTGGATGCTGCATCAACGAAATGGAATTTTATTAAGTATAAACCTGGTCTAGTTGGGGGACATTGCATAGGTGTTGACCCCTATTATTTAGCTTATAAATCTAAAAAGGCTGGTCATAATCCAAGAATAATTCTAAATGGCAGAAGTCTCAATGATAATATGAGCACACATGTTTTCAAAAGAATTATTGATCTCACAAAAAAAAATAAAATGATGCCAAAAAAAATCAAATGTTTAATCCTTGGTTGCACATTCAAAAAAAATTGTAACGATATAAGAAACTCTAAAGTTTTTGATTTGGCTAAAAAGATTAAAAAAAGTTTTAAACAGTTAGATATTTATGATCCATGGATTGACATAAATAAAACAAAGAAAAAATTCAAATATAATTTTATAAAAAAACTCAACACTAGATATGATATAATAATTTTAGCTGTTGCCCACGACAAATTTAAATCAATTAGAAATATTATTTTTAAAAAAAATTTAAAATTAAAATATATCGTATATGATTTAAAGAGTTTTTTGGACAGAAATAAAATTACAGAAAGATTATAAATGCTTAAAATAAATTTGAAAAATTTTTTACAAGACCAAAAACAACTTCTCAGTCTTAGACCTTACATACTAACCACTTATGGACATTGTGGTTTAGATTGGATGACTAGTTTACTTGATAACCACAAGCAAATCTTAATAATGCCATCTTTTAGTTTTTTTAGATGTCTTTATTATATTAAAACTTGGGATAAAAACTTTTCGTTAGATAATCAAAATATTAAAGACGATGAAATTGTTAAAAATTTTACAAGACTATTTTCTAAGGATATAAGACAGCTTAGACAAAGAAGAAGATTTTTGTTTACAAAAAAACATTATATTCTATTCAAAAAATATTTAAGCTTTTGGCTTCACAAAACTAAAATAACTGACAATCATAAAAAAGTTTTTTATGGAATTCATTATGCATTTTCTAAAATTTATAAAATTGATTTAAGAAAAAAAAATATACTAGTGTGTCAAGAACATGTTTCGTTTTATTGTAATGAACATATTAAAATGCATGACGTAGATTTTATTTTTATGGTAAGAGACCCTAGAGCGGCGATAGCAGGAAGTATACTCAGATTTCTTAAACATAATAGCGATCGAATTTATTCTAATCAATTTGATCATATCATACTCATTTGGAAGTGGGCTGAAAAATTTGTCTTAAAAAAAAAAATTAATAACAAAATTTATGTTTCAAGAAATGAGTCAATGCATAAAGATTTGAAGAAAGAGATGTCAAAACTATCAAAATGGCTTAATATTAAATTTACAAAGTCTCTTTTAAAACAAACAGTTTTAGGAAGAACTTGGTATGGTGAAAGTGCTTATCTTCAAGGAAAAGATCAAGAAGATGACCTTAAAAAATATCCGCCGAAAAAGTATTATTATCCTAAAGAAATTCAAAAAAGATGGAAAAAAATTTTATCAGTTAATGAAATAAAAATGATTGAAGTTATACTTAAAAAAATCTTTAAAACTTATGATTATAAATTTATTTACAAACAAAGTATTTTTTCTAATATAAAAATTCTAATTTTATTACTTTTAAATTATAACTATCAAAAAAAATATTTTTTAACAAAATATTTAATAGTACCAAGAAATATATTTAGAAGGATATTAATTTTAATTGAGCCTTTTTCTGGGCGTAAAATATCAAGGTTTCATTAAATTATGAGTCAGCAAATTAATATAAATCAATTTAAAAAAGACGGCTTTATTATTTTAAGAAATATTTTTACTGAAGAACAAGTAAATAACTTTAGAAATTTTATTAAAAATAAAGTAATGGCAGACCTTGGAGATAAAAAATTAAACTGGAAAGACCTTGAGCAGAAAAATTTAAAAGATGTTTTAAGTTATTCTGAGATAAGTGATGCAATTTTAAATAAAAAATTAATTGACTCTATCCGTCATCTTCTTAATGGGGATCCAGTATATTGGGGATATAGTTCCTTTCGTTGGAACGAGAAGGCATACAGGAGTTTTCATAACGATGCAAAAAACGATCAAAATTGTCCATTCTCCTCAAATTATCCTTTATTAAGAATAGGAATTTATCTACAGGATCACTCTAAATTTAGCAATGGCCTTAAAGTATGGAAGGGATCTTGTCATACTTTGAGATACGGTCGAACCATGCTTAGGAAGATTTTTTTTAATAATGGTAGTTTAAGATACTTATTTCCTCAACAACTATATAGTTCTGTAAATGTAGATACTCAGATAGGTGATGTTGTTGTGTGGAATTTACGTACTTGTCATAGCGGTGGAGCATTAAGGATCAAACCCTTTCCAAAGAAAAGCTTCCATCCAATTATTGAAAATTTTGTTGAAAAAAAATTTCCTAAATTGATGATACCTGAGGAAAAAAATCGAGGTGTGATTTTCGCAACTTTTGGAAAAGAATCGCATGAACTAGATAATTTCATTGAGGATAATATTAATCACCCTGAGTTAAAGTATACAATAAAAAATTCTGACCTCCTAAATAACAAAGAAATTTTAAATAGAAGTGAAAAATTGGGTCTTAAAATTAAAAAGGTCCTTTAAATTTAAATGATAAATCTTTTTAAACTAACGAAAATAATTATATCAGATAAGTTTCATTATAAAGTTTTTATATTGCTTTTTTTCACGATTGTAGCTGTTTTTTTGGAGACTCTTGGGATTGCTTTAATATTACCAGCTCTAACAATTATATCTAATCAAAACTTTAATTCAGAGATTACATTTTTAAATACTTTAATGAATAAGATTTTTCTTAATTCTAGCGGACAAGAAATAATCATTAATATCATAGGTTTTATTGTTTTAGTTTACTTTGTAAAAAACGTTTTTTTATTTCTTTTTATTTGGTGGCAAAAAACTTTTGCTGATTCTTTATATAAAGATTTGTGTAAAAAATTGATAAAAAATTATACTTCTTTAGATTACATTTCCTTTATCAACCTTAACACCTCAATTTTAGCAAGATATTTTGAGGAAATTAAAGGCTTCATAAAATTTATTGATAATTCGATAGTTTTATTTGTTGAATGTCTTGTTTTATTTGGAATCCTGTTTGTATTATTAATATTTGAGCCTTTTGCAACTATTGTAATTTTTTCAACAGTCGCTTTTATTTCTTTTATTTATAAACATTTAACAAAAAAGCATATAGATAATTTAGGTAAGGCAAGATTCAAACAGTCTACATTGTCTATCAAATCGCTACTCCACATTCTTAATAATTTTAAAATTATAAAAGTTTTAGGCAGAGAAGAAGGACTTACAAATAAATATCTTGAACATAATGTAAAGTATTCTGGAGTAAAAAAAATTTTTGATATTCTTGATAACTCGACAAAACTATGGCTTGAATTTTTAGGTGTATGTGGACTCTGTATGTTAATTTTAATACTTTCAAATGAAAATAATCTTGGAAAAATTATTCCTACAGTTGGTTTATTTGCAGCAGCAAGCTTTAGAATACTTCCTTCAATAACTAGAATATTACGATCTTTTCAGGCTATAAATTTTTCTAGACCAATTGTCTATACATTAGCAACAGAATTAAAAAATTCAGAAAATTTTTTAAAACACGAAAATCTAGATAATAAAATAGATTTTGAGAAAAATATTTTATTAGATAAAATAACTTTTAAATATCCATCAAAAGATAAAATCCTCTTTAATAATATTAATTTAGAAATAAATAAATTAGACATTTTAGGATTAGTTGGAGAAACAGGATCCGGAAAAAGTACTTTAATTGACCTTATTATTGGAGTCTTAAAACCAACAGGCGGGAAAATCTATGTAGACAAAAAGGATATAAATAATGATTATAAATCATGGCAAAACATTATTGGTTACGTACCACAAAATGTTCAATTAATTGATGATACTATAAAAAACAACATAGTTTTCGGACTTAATAAAGAAAATTATAAAGATACTGATCTTCATAAATATATAAAAATTTGTCAATTATCAAAACTTGTTGAAAACTTGAAGCTAGGAATAGAGACTAATGTAGGTGACAAAGGTGTAAAGCTTTCAGGTGGACAAATCCAAAGAATCGGAATTGCAAGAGCACTATTAAATAAGCCTTCGGTTTTAATATTAGATGAAGCATCAAATTCTTTAGATGTTGAAACTGAACAAAAACTTTTAAATTCTATTAGAGAAAATTTAAAAAAAATTACAATCTTAATGATTTCTCATAGAGATGCTTCTCTTAACATGTGTAACAAAATTATAAAGATAAGTAACCAAGGAATTGAATTTATTAAAAATGAGTAGTTCAAAATTATTAGTTACGACGGCGCTGGAGGAAACGTGGTCTCAAAGTGATACCAACTTTTTTATTGGAGATTGGTGTAAAATTTATGACAGATTTCAAAGTTGGGAGAACTTAAAGCATGAAATTAATTCATATCATTGGGATGATATTAATAAATTAATAAAAGATATTAATTATCTAGAGACGCTTGTTAATTCAATAATTATAGAATTGTCAAAAACACTCAATAAGTTGCATAAAACGGACTACTCAACTTTATATTGGAAAATATTATGTGGACATTGGACATCCTTATTTACCCAAATACTTTATGACAGATGGGAAGTCGTTCGAACAGCATTAGACTCTAATCATTTTTTTAAGACAAAAATAATATCGATTGAAAATAAAGAAATGGTCCCCCAAGGCATAGAGAATTTCATTTTAATGTGTCACCAAGATAAGTGGAACCACTTTATTTTTTCTAAAATATTAAAATCCGAAACTTATAAAAAAAACATCAAAATTGAGGAAATTAATTCAATAAAAAATGATGATTTTAAAAAAGATCCATATTACCCATTTAAAATAAATTATAAATTATTTTTTATTTTAGCAAAAACTTTTAGTCCAATTATTAAGCTTTTTAGATCTCGACAAAAATATTTCATTTCTGAAACTTATCTAAGTAAAAAAAAAGAGATACTTTTAAACCTAAGTTTAGGTCTTGTACCTATAAATATTATACCAAGATATTATTCAAAAAGTAAATTTGAAGCTTCAGTAAGAAATAAGATAAGTTTAAATTTAACTCCAAAAAATGATTTCGAAAAATTATTATACAAACTTATAATAGAAAATCTTCCTCTATCATTTGTAGAAGACTTTGAAAACCTATCTAATTCTTTAAATAAAATTGGTTGGCCAAAAAAACCTAAACTTATATTTACATCACATTTTATTAATAATAAATCAATAGGATCAATCTATGTTGCTGAAAAAAAAGAAAATGGAGCAAAATTGATTCATGGTCAACACGGAGGTGGTTATGGACAAAATTTTTATCACTGGTACGAGACTTTTGAAAAATCGATATCTGATAAATATATCTCTTGGGGGTGGACAGATAAAGCTGACAAAAAAGTTTTATCTTTTGGAATTTTAAAACCTTTAGAAAAATATGTTAAAATTAATAGAGAAAATTCAAAAAAAATCTTGATAGTTATAAGACCAAAAGAAAGATATTCTGCTACAGCTTTAGATACAAGAACTAGGGGTCCGCAATTAAAAAGATATCATGAAGACTGTATTAAAATTGCAAAAATTTTAGATACTAATGGTTTAAAAGAAAAGCTACTTGTGAGATTGCACGAGCGAAAATATGGATGGTCTGAGGAGTATCTCTGGAAAAAAAATTTCCCACAAATACTTATTGATAGAGGGTTTGACTCAATTATGAAATCTATTTCAGAATCAAAAGTTGTTATTTACACATATAATGCAACAGGATATTTAGAATTAATGGCATCGAATTTTCCAGTGCTTATTTATTGGAATAATAAAGAAAATAAACTAAGAAATGATGCAGAAAAAAATTTCATAAAATTGAAAGAGGCTAAAATTTTTCATGATAGCGTCGAAAGTTTAACTAATCATTTGTTAATGATTGAAAAAAATATTGAAAGTTGGTGGAAAGATGCAAAAACTCAAAATGCTGTTAAAGATTTTTGTAAGGTATATGCAAACTTCATACCAAATAAAAGACTTCGGTTAAAAAAAATAATTAGAGGTGAGATAAAAAATGAGTTATAAAATTCTTGGTTTAAATTATGGTGGTCACGATACATCAGCTTGCATCTCAATTAATGGCAAAGTAATAGCTGCATGTGAGCAAGAAAGGTATGATTTTAAAAAACATTCAAGAAATTTTCCAATTGACGCTATCAAAGATTGTTTGAAAATTTCAAAACTTAATATCAACGATATAGATGAAGTTGCATTAGGCACAAACCCAAAAAAAATTATTCAAGAAAGATATTTAAAAAAGGCTCTGACAGATGAGTCAAGGATTGAATTTTTGTTAAGAGATATTGATAAAATAAAGCACTTAAATTCTATCGAAAAAACAATTAGATCAAAATTAAAATTTAAAAAAAGGATTAAATTCCATTCTCACCATATGTGTCATTTAGCAAGCTCATATTATCCAAGTGGGTTCAAAAAAACATTGGTAGTCTCTTATGATGGAACAGGCGAAATTGATACAGGCCTTATGGGTTATGCCAAAAATGGTTTAATTAAAATTTTAGATGTACCAAGAAATAAATATCCCAATTCATTGGGTTTAATATATTCTGCATTTACTCACTATTTAGGATGGAAGCACCATTGTGATGAAGGAATTATCATGGGTTTAGCTCCCTACGGAGACCCATTTGCTAAAATTCCCGGCTCAAACAAAAGTTATATTCAAATTTTAAGAGACATTATACTATATAACAAAAAAGATAAATTTAATTTTAAAATCAATCTAAATTGGATTTCATACCATGAGGTGAGAGATAAATGGGTAAGTGATAAATTTTTAAAACTATTTGGACCTCAAAAAAAATATTCACCAAAACCTTCTCAGCATAAAAAAAATTTAGCTGCCGCACTACAATTAAGATTAGAGGAAGTAGTTCTAGCTCAATTAAAGGAGTTAAAAAAAATAGATAATTTCGAATACCTATGTATATCTGGTGGAGTCGGTTTAAATTGTTCTTTAAATGGGAAAATTATGTCTAGTGGATTATTTAAAGAAATTTTTGTACAACCAGCAAGTGGCGATGCAGGAGTTGCTTATGGAGCATGTATTTTATCAAGCAATATTAGTAATCAAAAAAAATTAAAAAAAATTGATAATTTTTATTTGGGACATAGAGAAAAAAAAACTGATATTATTAAAGCACTTAAAAAGAAAAAATTAAAATTTATCGATTTGAAAGAAAATATATTTAGCGAAACTGCAAAATTTTTAAGCGAAGGGAAAATAATAGGATGGTTTCAAGGTGGTGCTGAATTTGGACCTCGAGCTCTCGGAAATAGAAGTATTTTATGCAAGCCATTTCCTATTAAAATGAAAGATCATTTAAATATTAATGTGAAATTCAGAGAGAAATTCAGACCATTTGCCCCTGCTGTTTTAGAGGAAGAATATAAAAAATATTTTGATATAACCCAAAAAAGTCCTCATATGCTTATAGCTTGCAAAGTAAAAAAAGATAAAAAAAAGATTATTCCGGCTGTTGTTCATATTGATGATACGTGTAGAGTTCAAACTGTTAATAGGCAGATTAATAAAGAGCTTTGGACACTTTTGAATGATTTTAAAAAAAAGACTTCTGTACCTGTTTTACTTAACACATCATTTAATATTAAGGGTCAACCAATTGTAAATACTTCAATAGATGCAATTAATTGTTTTTTGAAATATAAAATTGATATTTTAGTTTTGGGGACAATTTTAGTAAAAAAAAGGAGTTAACAAATGAATAAAATAAAAATTATTGCAGAGATCGGATGGAACCATATGGGAGATATGGATTTGGCATCTAAAATGATTGAGACTGCATCAAAAAGTGGAGCAGATGTTTGTAAATTTCAAACTTGGTCTGAAAAAAATTTAAAACCTGGACCATGGGACGAAGATGGGAGAAGAGAAATTTATAAAAAAGCTGAATTAGACGAACAAAAGCATGTTTTTCTTAAAAAAGTTTGTGAAGATAATAATGTCGAATTTTTAACATCTATATTTAATATTAAAGATTTAGATCTAATTAAGAATTTAAATTTAAATGAAATCAAAATTCCGAGCCATGAAGTTAATAATATTGAACTGATGAAGGTATCAGAAAAACTTTTCAACAAACTTTTGATATCAACAGGAGCAGCCAAATGGGACGAAATTAAAAAAATTTTCAATGAAATAGAAAATAAAAAAATAGTTCCAATGCATTGTGTATCATCCTACCCGTGTGATGTTGAAAAAATTAACATGAAAAGATTAATTGCCTTGAAAAAGTTTTCTAAATCCGTTGGATATAGTGGTCACCTTTCTGGAATTGAAGACTCCATATTGGCAATATCATATGGCGCTACTTACATTGAAAAACATTTTACTATTGATAACGATTTACCAGGCAGAGATAATAAATTTGCTATTCTGCCTGAAAATTTAAAATCACTTGTAAATTTCAGGGATAAATATTATGAAATGAATAGAGATTTAGGACTTGATCTACAAGATTGTGAAATGGATACATTTAAAAACTACAGAGGAAGGTGGAGTAAAAATGTTTAGAACTCAAAATTCTGAAGTAAGTGTTATAATAAGAACCAAAAATGAGGAAAGATGGATAGGTCATACTATACAATCAGTTTTAGACCAGCTCAAAAAACCCGAGATAATTATCGTAGACAATAGCTCAAAAGATAAAACTTTAGACATAGTAAGACATTTTATTCAAGAGCCCAAACTTTCAAAATCAGAGAACAATAAATCCAACTTTACAAAAATAAAAATTTTAAAAGTTAAAGATTATACTCCAGGCAAATCAATCAATTATGGTGTTTCAAAGGCCTCAAATAATTACATTATGGTTATTTCAGCTCATTGTGTTTTAAATAAATTAAATTTAACAAAACATAAAAGAGATCTAAAAAAATATGTTGCAATATTTGGAAATCAAATTCCAAAATGGAACGGTAAAAAAATCGTAAAAAGATATATATGGAGTCATTTTATAAATAAAGAAAAAGTAAATATGTTTTCTCAGTTGGAAAATAGATTCTTTTTTCATAACGCCATTGCCCTATATGAAAGAAAATTTTTGAAAAAAACCCCATTTAATCCAAACTTATTAGGTAAGGAGGATCGTTATTGGGCAAATGAAGTTATAAAGAAAAAAAAATCTATTCTATATGATCCAAAATTAGAGGTCGATCATCATTATACAGTAAATGGCAATACCTGGAAGGGAATTGGTTAGTCTAAATTTGAATATTGATACTAAATAATGAACAAAAAAAAAATACTTGCAGTTACACTTGCTAGAGGTGGTTCCAAAGGAATAAAAAATAAAAATATTCGTAAAATTTTGGGAAAACCACTTATTTACTTCACAATAAAAGAAGCGAAAAAAAGTAATTTGATTGATGATTATATAGTTTCTACAAATAGCAAGGTCATAAAAAAAATTGCAATGAACCTTGGCGCAAGTGTTCCTTTCCTTAGACCCAAAAAGTATGCTACGGACAATGCTTCGTCTGTATCAGCATTGAAACATGCGGTATTGTGGATGGAAAAAAAAAATAAAATAAAGTATGACTTTGTTATTGAATTAATGTGCACCAACCCTCTTAAAAAAAAAAAAGATATAGACGGAATAATTAAAAAGATTATAAAAACTAAAGCTGAAAGTGTAATTGCAGTTAATAAGTTAGAAGATCACCACCCACGAAGAATTAAGAAAATTGTAAAGGATAAAATAGTTGACTTTTGTCTTAAAGAGAAATCAGAGTCGAGAAGACAAGATTTAAAACCAGAGGCCTATATTAGAAGTGGGTCAATTTACGCAATGAAAAGAGATTTTTTAGTAAAAAAGAATAAAAGGTATGGAGGAAAAAATAGCCGTCCGTATATTCTGGACCCAAAAAGATCAATTAATATTGATACTTATATTGATTTTTTGGTTGCTAAAATTATTTTGAAAAATGAATAGAAAAAAAATTTTAGTCATTACTGAAATAAAACATATTAAAAATTTGATTAGATTACTAAATCAGGTTGGAGAAGTAACATATTTAGAAAAACCAAATTTTAATCAAGTTAAAAAGATTATAAATAAATACGACGCGATTTTTACAAATCCAAATAAGTCTAAAATTTTTATCGGAAAAGATTTATTAAACAATACTAAAATACGAGCCGTATGTACTGCTTCAACCGGTCTAAATCACATTGACACGAGTTTTTGTAAAAAGAAAAAAATTGAGGTGATTTCACTGACAAAAGAAAAGAAAATAATAGATAAAATTTCATCAACTGCAGAAATGGCTTTAACCTTAACTCTGTCTAGCTTAAGAAATGTTATAACTAGTTCTCAATCTGTATTGAAAGGATCATGGGACTATACCAAATATATAGGCAGACAATTTGATTCTTTAACTATCGGAATTATTGGATTTGGAAGATTAGGAAAAATGTATGCCAAATATTGTTTGGCTATGGGAGCTAAAATTATCGTTTATGATCCATTTATCAAAAGAGAAAAAAATAAAATAACCTTTACAAAAAATATTCAAAAATTGTTAAAAAATTCAGATGTAATTTCTCTACATATTCATTTAAATAAAAAAAATAAAAACATCATTAATTCAAAAAAATTAAATTTGATGAAAAAGAATGTTTTAATTGTAAATACATCGAGAGGTGAATTGATAAATGAGAAAGATTTAATCAATTTTTTAAAAAAAAATCCTAATGCAAAATTTGCAACCGATGTGATTTCTAATGAAATATTGGGTAGAAAAAAAAATCTATTGATTAAAAAAGCAAAAAAAAACAAACAAATAATTATAACGCCACATATCGGGGGCATGACAGTGGAAGCTCAGGAGATAGCTTATACTGGGGCTGCTAGACTTCTTCAAAAATTTTTAAAAAAATTAAATTAAATTATTTTTTTTCAATAATTAGGATTTTAGGAATTTCATTATTTGTTTTAGTATCAGTTAAAATTACAATTTTTCCCTCGTTATTTACTAAAATATCTCTCATTCTATAATTGAGAAAAATTCTTTCAACATTTAAAACTTTATCAAAATTCTTTGAGACCGTAATTCTATGTAAACTTTTATCTTTTAGAGTTGAAATTATAAAATTATTCTTCCATTTAGATAAATAATTTGAATTGTAAAAAATTAAATTTGACACAGCAATAGATGGTGTCCAGGATAAAATTGGTTTAATTGTATCTTTTAATTTTTTTTTATTATTCAACGGCCATATTTTCTTTCCATAATCAGTGCCAAACGTATAGTAAGGCCATCCATAATTACTATTTTCAACTATCTTATTAAATTCATCACCACCATAAGGGCCGTGTTCTGTTGAAAATATATTTGTTTTGTTAAGAACAGTTAATCCTTGAGGATTTCTATGACCTAAAGAAAATATTTTGTAAGTATAATCGTTAATATTTATTTTTAAAATTTTTCCATAATCATTGTCTAGATCCTGAACCAAATTTTCTGAATTAACACCGTCGTATAAAAAATCACCTACAGTGAGAAGAATGTGATTTTCATCAAACTTTTCTATTCTACCTGATGCAGATGTGGGTGCAAAATTTCTACCAAGCTTGTAGTTCGTTGATGTTGGTTCATTATTTTCTATTTTAAGGCACTTCTTTGTTTCAAAAAATTTTTTAGGTTCATCAAATTTAGAATTTTTTACAGAAATTATATTTGAACTATAAACTGAGAGATTGTAACAATCATTTTCAACGTTATAAAAAATACTACTCAAAAAAAGATATTTATTATTTTGAAAATCATTTATATGAATATCCTTAATTCCAAATCTTCTTTGAAGTTTCAATTTTCCAAAATCTTTCTCATATTTTTTTACAAATTTGTCTTTATTTGTTTGAAGATTAAATTTTTTTAATTTTTTAAATTGTATTTTTTTTTCGTCAAAAAAATAGCTTTGTCCGTCACCAGAGACAAATAGGATTTTGTTATCAAAATTTTCAATACCTCCATATTTACCCAAAATTGGAAGATTATATTTCTTTATTTCAAAATCATAAAAAGCTGAAGATATCAAATTTTTCTCTGGTTTGATTTTATTACTAGGATTAAAAGGGAAGATTTTGTAATAGAATGAATAAACACCAGTGATATAAGAAAGTGTTGAAAAAATAATAATTATCAGAATTAAAGGTATGTATTTTTTTAATTTTTTAGACATTTACTATTTATTACTTTATTTTAGAGTCATTTAAAGAATATAATTTTTGGTATCACAATAATTAGTTTATGAATATAGGTATAATTTTTGACTCGAATAGTAAAGCAGGTGGGGGATTTTACCAGTCGCTATCTTCTGCAATAATGTTGAATAAAATAAGCAAAGAAAATTTAAATATATTTTTTGTTGTTTTTTCTGATGAGGTTGAAAAAATATTGCAGTCAAAAGGTTTAAAAACATTAAATTTTAGAAAAAATTTTTTATTCTCTATTTATAAAAGTATTATAAAATTCGATATAATATCAAAAATAATAAAAAAAATTAATTACAAAAATATATTTCTTAAGTTTTTGCTAAAAAATAAAATAAATTTCGTTATTTTTCTTGGACCATCTACTTTAGTAAACTTTATTGAAAACATTAACTATAGTTATACAATTTATGATATTCAACATAAATCATTTCCATTCTTCCCCGAGTATAGAAGTAAAAATTATTATTTAGATAGAGACGCAATAATTCAAGAGGCTGTGAATAAATCATTTAAAATTTTAGTTGATACCGAAAGAACAAAAAAGGAAGTATCATTTTATTACAGGTGCAAATTAGAAAAGATTGTTGTTCAACCGTTTAATCCTTTTTTACCGAAAATATTTAATGATAAAAAAAATTATTCTTTAAATGATGAAATAAAAAAAAAAATAGACTTAAAAAATGATCAGAAATATTTATTTTATCCAGCTCAATTTTGGGCCCACAAAAATCATAAATATATTATTGATTTTTTAATTTTGCAAAAAAAACTAAGAAATGAAACCTATAAAATTGTTTGCTGTGGGTCAAATAAAGGCAATAAAGATTATATCCGCAAAATAGTCAAAAAAAATAGTCTTGAGGAAAATTTTATATTCCTTAATTTTTTATCAGATGATGAAGTAATTCAATTATATAAAAATTGTTTTGGTTTAATAATGCCAACATTTGTTGCGAGATCTACATTACCATTGTATGAAAGTTTTTTCTTTCGAAAACCAGTATTTTACTCAAAAGACATTTTAGATGAAGAAATTTATAAATATGTAATAGGTTTTGACTTAAAAGACCCTAATGATTTAATTAACAAACTTAAACATATTGAAGAAAAAAAAATAGATATAGGTAATTTAACAAATTTAGCTTTTGAATATTATAAAAATAAATGTAATGAAGATTTATTTTTAGACAATTATAGAAAAATAATTAATGAATTCGAATATTTAAGCAATAGATGGGAGAATTAATCTGAATTTTAAAATGAAATTTCTC
>MDTA01153699.1_pt1 | contig 14514 bp, 17 predicted proteins | sample 811151 | NCBI WGS metagenome assembly MDTA01 (sample SAMN05326648, study PRJNA326480) | marine metagenome | isolation source: seawater | place: Indian Ocean: South | collected 2010 | reverse complement strand
TTGCGAGGCATTAGTTCCTTCTTCATGCTCTCTGACATAAAGGTAGATTTCACGCCTAGTGGGATCGCCGAAGGCTCCGGTGATAGCAGTCACTATGGAAGCAAACTCTGAGTTCTCGAGAGAAGTATTCCCCATAGGGTTATTCTACTAAATATCATCGATTAGGACTTTGGCGGGCGAAAAGATGCTTTAAGAACGCTATTTTTCGAAGGTTTTTCCTAAAGTCAAATTGAATTAAACGGTTTGATCGTGTAAGTAAGCCTTTTAGATGTCCAAAAAAATGACACTAGCAGTAGAGTTTTCATTGATGAATCAAGAATCCCAAATAGAAGAAAACAAAGGCACACCTCATGGAGAAGGCCCTGTTCCTTTTTTTTGAAGCGAATGTAAAAACAAGAGTTCTTCTTGTGGCATCCGGCAAAGGTGGAGTTGGAAAGTCATCAGTAACAACTAATTTGGCAGTCGCTCTTTCGAAACGTGGAAATGATGTAGCTGTAATCGATGCTGATGTTTGGGGATTTTCCATTCCAAGGATGTTAGGTATCACGGAACCACCAAGTGTGGTTGACGACATGCTCGTACCCCCTTCCGCTCACGGAGTTCGTTCAATTTCTATGGGATTTTTTGCAGATGAAGATCAACCAGTGATTTGGCGTGGCCCAATGCTCCACAAAGCACTCAACCAGTTTCTTACCGACGTCGTATGGGATGAACCTGATTTTTTACTTATTGATTTGCCTCCTGGCACGGGAGATACTGCCATATCGATTGCTGGTTTTCTTCCAGATTCAGAGATGCTGGTCGTTACAACTCCACAAGTAGCTGCACAAGCAGTCGCACAGAGAGCAGCGTTCATGGCGGGGAAAGTAGATATAGAGGTAAGAGGAGTAATAGAGAACATGTCTTGGTTTACCGCAGATGACGGTCAACGTTACGAACTTTTTGGAGCTGGTGGAGGGAAAGCCCTTGCAGACAAGTTGGGTGTTCCCCTGGTTGGCCAGATACCTCTAGTTCCAACATTGAGAGAAGGTTCGGATAATGGCAATCCTGTAGCAGCTGACCTTTCAACTGAAATAGGAGCAATTTTTGCTGAAATTGCAAGGGTAGTTGAGGAAGATTTGAAGCCTTCCAAACGACGCCATCGAGAACTAAAAATTAACTAAGTTAGGGGATGACAAGTGGACATACGTATTGGAGTAGCTCATATACAGCGGGAAATAAACCTTGAAATGCCTGATGACTTTGATGTCGATTCGTTTAAATCAGATTTAAAACAAGCTCTAGAAAGCAATACAGGAATTATTTGGTTAACGGATGTTAATGGCCGTGAAGTCGGAATTCCGGGCAACAAAATAGGTTATACAGAGATTGGTAATCAGGACTCAGGTAGACCTGTTGGCTTCAGTTAAATTCTTGAGACGACGGAGATCAGCGTGGAATATCATTTGATATGGCATCTCTAGAAGAACTAGCTAAGCAGAATGGCAATTTAGACGACGACCTGATTTCATATTTGCAAGATTTGACAAGAACATGGGGTTTGTTGGCAGATCTCTCTTTTTCTGATTTACTTCTCTATTTATCAGTGGACAAAGATTTTGTTTTACTCGCTCATATGCGCCCTACAACCTCAACGACTTTATATAGAGCTGATTTAGTTGGGCAAAAATTTGAAGCACAAAGCCGACCATTGGTATCTGAAGCTTTCGATAACGCACAAATATCATTTGGCAAAGTATCAATGGGTGCAAATCGTGAAATTAGTGTTATGGCAATACCGGTCATTTGGCAGGGCAGAACAGTGGCAGTTTTGGCTAGTGAAAAAACCTTAATTGGTGAACCTCCAAGATCAGAAATGGAAAGAACCTACTTAAGTATTTTTGACAGGTTTGCGAAGATGTTAGAACGAGGAGAGTTTCCATATGGCGAAGATGATCGTTTTAGACATCGAATGCCACGACTGGGAGATGGGTTGCTTTTGGTAAACAAAGAAGGCCAAATAGAGTTTGCGTCTCCCAATGCTGTTTCTTTATTACACAGAATTGGCTGGCATCGACCGGTTGTTGGATCAAGATTCGAAGAGACAGGACTAAGTTCAAAAATCCTTACTAGAGCTTTCTCTCTTAAAATTTCAGTTACTGATGAACTTGAACGTAAAGACAAAGCAAGCGTTGTAAGTCACTGTTTTCCACTCCTAAATTCGGGCAAAGCGACAGGTGCTGCAGTTTTGGTTAGAGATGTAACTGAATTGAGGCGCCGAGATAGACAACTAATCTCAAAAGACGCAACGATTCGTGAAATACATCACCGAGTTAAAAACAACCTTCAAACCATTTCTTCGCTGTTACGAATCCAAGGTAGACGGTTAGATTCGACTGAGGCGCAGGCGGCATTAAATGAGTCGGTCAGACGAATAGGTGCAATAGCGGTAGTCCATGAAACCCTTGCAGTTAGTCAAGAAGGAGAGGTCACATTTGGTGAAATAATGAGACCTCTTGTCGAATTGGTTAAAGAGGGTTTAAGCTCTCCAGCTCAGCCTATTGACATAGAAGTCACGGGTGACACAGGCTTATTGCCTTCTGAGGTGACAACGACTCTTGCAGTTGTAGTAACTGAATTGCTTCAAAATGCTTTGGACCATGGCTTTAAAAACGACTCACGAGAAATTGAAAATAACAGAGTTGATGTCTTATTAAGTAAAGACCAAGATGCCCTGATGGTCGAGGTGTCGGATAATGGCGTAGGTCTTCCAGAGGGTTTCGATATTGAAAAAAATAGCGGATTAGGACTTACGATTGTAAGAACATTTATTAAACAAGAGCTTGAAGGCTCTATAAATGTAGTTTCAAATTCAGAAACTAAAGGTGTTAGATTCCAAATTCGTCTACCATCAGACAAACTCAGTACAAAAGTCGATTTTGAAGACAAAGGTGTTCTATGAGTTCCAATAAACGCCCTTTGGTGATTGCACATAGGGGCGCTTCAGCAGATTTTCCCGAAAATTCTTTGGATGCATTTTCAGGCGCATTTGAACAGGGCGCTGATTGGATTGAACTTGACGTCCGCCGAACAAAAGATGGCGTTTTAGTAGTCCATCATGATGCCCATCTCTCAGATGGACGTCTAATAAAGGATCTTGATTCCCACCTTTTACCAGAAGAAGTTCCTAGTTTAGCTGAAGCGTTTGAAGCATCTGAAAGTATGGGTGTGAACGTGGAAATAAAGCATTTGCCGGGTGAACCTGACTTTGAGGAAAGAGATCTAGTTTGTGAGGCGGTAGTAGGACTGGTCAAAGCATATAGAACAGATGACAAAATTTTGGTTTCATCTTTTGACATGAACGCAATAAATAGGATCAAAGAGACTGATCACTCAATACCCACAGGGTGGCTTGTTGCAGAAAGAAATGATGTTAATCAAATACTAGACCGAACAGAAGCGCACAATCACAAATCCATAAACCCTTGGGATGGTTTAGTGGACGAAACTTTGGTTCGGCAGGCTCAATCTCGTGGATTGACAGTCAATGTTTGGACTGTTGATGATGAAAGAAGGATTTTGCAACTATGCGACTGGGGAGTTGATGGGATAATTACAAACTTCCCAGGTCGAGCCGTAAAAATTATAAATCAAGAGTCATGATTACCGTTTGCTTTAATTGGCATTACTACGTCAAGGCATGAAGCCTTGTAAATGAAAGAGAATTCTTCGAAATTGCCAAGAAAATCGCCATCGACTTGAAGTGGAACCAATTTGTAGGCGCTCGCTCTGGCTTTGATTAAATCAGTGCGCAAATCAACAGTACGACTAGACGATGTAGTAATTTTTCCTATTCCCAAGGAACCTAAAACAACCGGAAGCAATTTTTTCAAAGTTAGATTTTTGAATGTCGCTACAGCTAGTGGAGTATCTAAATCGGCATTTGGAGCTAAAGAAATTTTTCGTGTTCCTAGATATGTATATGGATCTGTGTTTAAACAGACTGCGAATAACCCTTCAACACCTGTCGTCTCTATATCCCCTAAAGCTTCTTCACCAATTTTCTGAGTAGAGATGCGAAAAGCTGGTCTTTTTCTGTCGTAGTTACGTAACCAGGTTCCTATTGCAGCGATAACGAAAAGCGGGTGGCCGGCAAAACGTTTTAGAACACCTGCTCTTTTTTCTACTTGTTCCACTACAGCAGCATCAAAACCTATTCCAGCATGGAAGAGAAAGTATCTATCATTGACAGATCCCAGACCTATTCGGTGTATGGAGCCAACTTCAAGAGAATCTAAAAGTGAACCAGTTGCTTCTATAGGATCATCGGGAACGCCTAAAGTGCGAGCAAAAACATTGGTAGAGCCACCTGGTAGGGCTGCTATAGCAGTTCCGGAATCGACTAGTCCATTTGCCACTTCATTCAGAGTTCCATCGCCACCTAGAACCACCACTATGTCTATACCGTCCTTAGCTGCATTTTCTGCGATTTTTGTGGCGTGATCTCTCCTCTGCGTGACCGCTACTTCGACACGGTGATCTGCAGATAGCGCTTTTTGGATAACTACTCTAGTTCTTCCTGTTACTGAGGAAGCCAAAGGATTTACGACTAGAAGAACTTTCATGTTGCTTTAACAGTAGTTGTGATTTGTTGAAAGGATGGTGTTGAAGCAAAAGTGTTTAAAAAGTTTTAAAATCAACTTTCCTTTTTTGAAAGAGGAAAAAATCTCATGAAATTAGTCACTTGATGTACCAGTTTGTCTTTATAGAAGGCAAAATGGCGCAATGGATGTAGTTGTTTGTGTTAAGCAGATTCCGGATCCCGCTGACCCAGGGGAGTTGGATCCAGGTACTAAAACTTTGAAAAGAGATACGAAGTTGATTCTTGATGAATCTGATTCGTATGGTGTTGAGATGGCTTTGCAGCTTGTAGATGCGGCAGGATCAGGTGAGGTTCGACTAGTTTCGATGACACCTGGAGGTGAAACGGGTGGCCTGCGAACAGCACTTGCCATGGGGGCTGAAAGTGCAATTTTGGTGAGTGATGAAGCTCTTGCAGGTTCTGATTCTCTTTCCACGGCAAAAGTTTTAGCCGCAGCGATTAAACGATCGAATCCCGATTTAATTCTTACGGCCACTGAGTCAAGTGATGGTTATACAGGAACAGTGCCTGAACAGCTGGCTGAGTTATTAAATTTACCATCTGTAACTTTCGGTAAGGAAGTTACAGTCGACGGAGAGATGGCAACAGTCAAACGCCAAACAGAGTCTGGGTACGATGTGGTCGATTGTCCACTTCCAGCTGTTGTATCTGTTACCGCTGGAGTGGTTGAGCCTAGATACCCTTCTTTTAAAGGAATTATGGCTGCGAAAAACAAGCCTGTTGAGGAACTTGATCTTGCAGCATTGGAGATAGACCCGTCGACAGTTGGCTGGGCCGGTGCTCGTCAAGAGATAACTGAAATTGCTGACGCTCCAGCTCGTGAAGCCGGTGAAGTGATTGTTGATGAAGGTGAAGCCCATGAGCGCATAATGGCCTTTCTCGATGAACTAAAGGTCCTATAGGAGGCATTGATGGGATTTTCAAAAATATGGGTTCACGGTGAAGCCAATGATGGTGTTGTAGCTTCCATCACTCTTGAACTTCTAGCAAAAGCTCGTGAGTTGGCAGATTCAGTTGAAGTCGTAATGGCAGGTGACGCGGAATCAGTTGCTTCAGAACTAGGTGATCATGGAGCTTCGATAGTTCATTCAATAGGTTCACTTGAAGGTGGATTAGCAGGTCCGCGTATTGCATCAGCTATAGCTGAAGCTTGTTCACAGGGTTCAGGTCCAGACGTTTTACTTTGTGGAACAACCTATGACGGACGTGATGTGGCAGGACGGCTTTCTGCAAAGCTTGACGTTCCTGTAATTACAAATATTGTTGATCTGCAAAAAGACGGGGATCGCCTCATCGGGCATGAACCAGTTTTTGGCGGAACCAAAGATGTTTTCACAGGATTCACAAGTGAAGGCGTAGCTATTTTTGTAGTGCGACCAAAATCTTTTGTGGCTGAATCCACAGGAGGTGGTTCTGCTACAGTATCAGACCTTCAAGTGGGTGAGCTCGGAGCAACTGGAAGCGCAATTGTTAAAGACCAATTTGTTGAAGAGAGCAGTGGTCCACGTTTGGACGAAGCGAACATTGTCGTATCTGGAGGTCGGGGCCTCGGAGAGCCTGATAAGTACGAAATGATCGAAAAGTTGGCAAGTCTCGTTAAAGGAGCCCCCGGGGCATCTCGTGCTGTCGTAGATGCAGGTTGGGTCCCTTATTCTTACCAAGTTGGGCAAACAGGCAAAGTTGTAAAGCCGACTGTTTACCTTGCGTGTGGTATTTCAGGAGCTACACAACACTTAGTAGGCATGAAGGGTTCGGCCAACATTATTGCGATTAATAAAGATGAAGAAGCACCTATCTTCGGGATAGCTGATCTTGGTATAGTCGGCGACGTGCACAAAGTATTGCCTAAATTGATCGAAGCTCTAGAATCTAAAGGGTAGAAACTCTACAGAAGAGGCCAAGGAACCTGTCTTCCTGACGGGTCATGAGGTAGGGATCCATTTGTTACAAGAATGTTGGCTCTTCCCAAAAGGGCTTCTATTTCATTAGAAGTAAGCAACTCGAAAAGAGTTTCTGGTATTCCTAGCTCGATTAAATTTGTTAGATCTGAGATAAGTTTTTTTGGGATTTCTTGTCCGCTGAAATCCCAGATAACAGTTCTAATTTTAAAGTCTTCGTGAAAACATAGAGAGTTATCGATAGCCCAGATCAAACCATCTTTACCTTCTAGCACATGGCCCGCTTTTCTATCCGTGTTATTAGCCAAGAGATCAAAAGTTGCAAGACGGATCAAATCATCACGAAATTTTGTGTCTTCGTTGATTGTAAAATAATGCTTTTCGTAATCACATGGGACATAAAGTTGCATTGATCCAATCCCTAAAGGCCCCTCTCTGAGCACGGTGGGTGGGATAAGACCCCAGCCAAGATGGTAAGCAAGTTCAAATGCTGCAACTTCTCTTTTATAGATACCTGAAGGGAAATCGTACAAAGGTCTTTCACCTTTACCTGGTTTGTAAATCCCTTGGATTTCTATTTCATCATGTTGCAAGTTCGCTAGGAAAGTTCCATTTGAAGCCCAAGGCATACGACCAACCAATTCAATTTCTCCACGATTTAGTGCGTTGATCGCGAGTTCAGTTTTAATTGGCTCACGATCTTTAAAAGGATTTTGTGTGGCTTCAGATTTTTGTTCCTCTTTCAAGGTTCATTCTTTCTAGTTGAAACATGGACACCAGCCAGCAGCATCTGGTTCTAGCGGAGAACCACAGTAAGGGCAGGGTGGCCTTCCGCTAGAAATCAACTCCTGAGCTGTTTGAATAAAACTCTTAACTTGTGACCTGCTTAGAGGTATTCTCACTTGAGCTGGTTCAATGGTTTCTTCTCTAATGAGTTCTTCTGCGATAAGTATTAGTCGGTCATCCAATTGTTCGTATGTGACACCTAAACTTCCGATCACCCAATCTGCTTCTAAAGGATCCACAAATTCTGCTTTTCCACCGGTTTCATTTGAGAAGACACCATCTTCGTTTGGGGGCAAGTCATCGAGCATGCTGCTCAAAAAGTCAGCAAGTCCAGCCATTTGTTGCTTTTCGACTTTCAATGAGAGAATTTGATCTTCATTGCAAGCTTGCAAGTAGAAAATCCGTCTGCCTTGAGGGCCTACTGTGCCAGCGGTGAAACTTTCTGTATGACTCCAATTTATTTCAGGGCGTTCCATCTAGTTGACACTACCTTTTATGTTTAAATTTTTTTGAGATCTCATAAATAAGTATTTGTCTCAGGAGCCTAAAGAAGAATTCAAATTTCCATTTGAATTAAGGCTTAGAAGCAGAGGTCGTTCTTTTGTGTATAGAACTGATGACACTGAACAAGGGCCTACTACTATCCTTTGGAACAGATCCAAGGGTGTTCCGACTGCAGAAGCAAGTATTGCTTTTATGGGATCTGCGTGAGAGACGCATACGACCGTTTTTCCAGAATGACGCTCAATTATTTTGCTAACGGTTTTTAACATGCGTTCTTGCATTTCGGAGAATGACTCACCGTCAGGAAATCTGAATTTTGAGGGCTGTTTTTGTACGGTTGACCAAGATTTCAATTTTGACAGATCGCGTAAATTTCTACCGGTCCATTTGCCAAAATCACATTCATTGAGTCCTTGAAGAGTGCGAACGCGCAAATTAAGACTTTTTGCAATCGGTTTAGCAGTTTGTTGTGTTCGTTCCATAGGAGACGCATAAACTGCTGAAACTTTTTTACCTATGAAACTGCTTGAAGATTCTTCGATTTCTTTCGCAACTATTTGCGCTTGCAGTAGGCCTTCTTCAGATAGATAAAGGTTTGGTGCCCTTCCCGGAAGTTTGCTTCCTGTCGTAGGGGTTTTCCCATGACGTACAAAGAGAATTAAAGTAGCTGCCATTAGTAGTTCAACCTACCCTTCAGATATGGATCCCGTTCTTCAATTAGAGGTAATAAATAAAGAAGTTGTTTCTTGTAGAGCCTGTCCGCGTTTGGTTTCTTGGCGTGAAAAGGTTTCTGAAGAGAAACGTGCTGCCTACAAAGATCAGGAGTATTGGGGATTGCCAGTACCAGGTTTTGGGGATCCACAAGCAAAGATACTTATTGTTGGATTAGCTCCAGGAGCACACGGTGCTAATAGAACGGGAAGAGTTTTCACGGGCGACAGGTCAGGAGATTTTTTGTATGCAGCTCTTTATAGAGCTGGACTTGCTAGTCAGCCTGAATCGGTTGGTTTAGAAGATGGGTTGAAATTAGAAAATGTGTTTATCACTTCCCCTGTGAAATGTGTGCCGCCAGCTAATAAACCGAATCAAAAAGAGCGAAGCAGTTGCCGACCTTTTTTCGAAAGAGAGCTTTCGGCTCTAAGTAAAATAAGAGTTGTTGTGGCTTTGGGTCAGATTGGTTATGCATCTACAGCATTTGAGTTTGGTTTAAAGCCAGCACCGAAGTTTTCTCACGGATTAGAAGTCGATATTGATGAAAACAGGAAACTTTTTTGCTCTTATCATGTCAGTCAGCAGAATACGTTTACTGGCCGGTTAACCGACTCAATGTTTGACGCTGTGATTAAAAGAGCCAAAATTGCCGCTGGCGATTGATATTGCTTGGATTACGCTAGCCTCACGCTGTGGGTAATTTTTTAAATAAGAGACACTTATTCGGAGGTGTTCTTGTGTGTGCTTTATTGTTTGCAGGGTGTGCAAATGATGGGAAGCCAGAATCTTGGGAAGATCAAGACAAACTTGTAGTGAGAAATTTTGTAGAAGCTTGTCAGGAATCAAACTCAGATCTTCAATTAAAGGCAAAAAGTTATTGTGAGTGTGTGATTAGACGAGTTCAGGACTTAGTGACCTTTGAGAAGTTCAAAGAGCTAGATGACTTTATTAGAAAGCACAGAGATGAAGTAAGCCCTCAGATGATTTCAGAAAATTATGGGTGGTTGACTGATTCAAACGAGGCTTGTTTGTAGTCAGGCTGGTTATCCCTGATACTGCGGTAGCCCTACTTTTGCTGAAGGGTTTGCCCAGTCAGGCCATCTTGAGCGACTTTTAGCAGCTAGCTTGTGCATCAATTCGATAGCATCTGGATCACTGTCACCTGGCCTACCTTCAATTACACCTTCTTCGAGCATCCTCATAATTATTTGGCGTCCTAGTTCTGTTCGAACAACAGTTAAAGTCCAATCATTGTATTTTCCAATTCCGCCTGTAGAAATGTCAGCGTGTTCTGCCGCAAAGTCTGGACAATGGTTGCAACCTTCTCTTGTCCAAGCATGGCACTCTTTTAGGTTTATCTCGTGGTAGTCGCCATTTTTCATCCAAATTTGGAAGACACCTTTTATGTTCATTTTTGTCATTTCTTCTTTTGGAAGTCTGTATTTTGCCCAAAACAATTCTTCGAAAATTGAATCATCAAAAGATTTGGAACATAGCAATCCAATATTCAACTTGATTGGTTTTCCTGCTTTTCCTACCTTACGATTCCACATGACAGGGCCGATCGAAGTTTGACAACTCATCCCTACAAGAGCCAGCGACTCCAGATTCTTCTCTCTAGCCTCATTTATTGCAAGTGTGTTAGCTGAGTACGTGTACCTGCTTCCAGCTCCGGCTAACACTGACTCTTTGTCAGTAGCTAAAGCAGGAATAGCTTTCCAAGAATTTTCATTTTCTCCATCATTTTCCAAATGCGAGGTTAAAGCTCCATCAATTATGCCGTTCTCCAGACACCATATGAGTATTGCTGAGACCAAACCGCCGTCTTGGCCGAGTTCATGGACGGTAGTATCACTTGCTCTGGTCAGAAGAACATCTTTGTAGACTCCAGAAACCTCTTCTGGCGTACGGGTGCGATCAAAAAGGTGCATTTCTGCTTCTGTTTCCCAGTCTCTAAATCTTGGACATGCTCTTGTGCAAGAAGTACAGCCTTTTTCACCGTGGATACAGTTATCTAGTCCCAGTTCTTCCTCAAGGTGAAAAGGTTTATATGCGCCTGGTGCATGTTCGTATCCGATTACGTCATGCGGGCATGAAATCACACACCCAGCACAGCCGGTGCAGAGCCCTGAATCTATTACTTCTTCGTATAGTTCTTTCCACTGGAAAGTCCATCTTGGTTGCTTTTTTTCTGACATTACTGACTGTTCTTTTCTCTGGGTTCAGTCTTAATAATAGCCGATTTGTTTTTATAGCCGTTGCAGTTAGCGCCCCTGGCAGGAATCGAACCTGCGCACACGGCTCCGGAAGCCGATGCTCTATCCGCTGAGCTACAGGGGCGAGGTTACACACTGAAGGTTACGTCTTCTTTTTGCTGGACACATCAATTGATGCTATTTCCTTATATTGTTTCAACTGAGTTTGTAGATATTGGGAGTGGTTTTCCATGTTTTATTTAAAAAAGAGGAGTCAAGATGAATGGTGAGATGGTTAACTTTCAAGCAGGTGATTCTACAGCAGGTGGGTATCTTGCTACACCAGCTGAACCAGGTGCAGGCGTGATGGTTGTTCAGGAGTGGTGGGGGTTAGCACCACAGATTAAAGCTGTTTGTGATCGACTCGCTGCTAATGGTTTTGTCGCGTTGGCTCCCGATCTGTACCACGGTGAATTGGCCCAACACTCAGAGATGGATAAAGCGGGTGAGCTTATGAGCACTCTGCCACCAGAGAGAGCAACTCGCGACATGTCTGGAGCCATCGATTATTTGCTTGATCATCCTAATGTTGAAGGTTCGTCTGTAGGTGTGGTTGGTTTCTGTATGGGAGGAATGTTGACATTGTTAATTGCTGCTTCTGAAGGCGAAAGGATTGCCGCAGCTGCCCCATTTTACGGAGCGCCTTTGGGGGAGAATGAACCAGATTGGACAGAGTTAACGGCTAGGGTCGAGGGGCACTTTGCTAGCGTAGATGACTTTTTCCCTCCTGACTCTGTAGCTGAATTAGAGAAAAAGCTTAGAGACAAAGGCAAGAACGTTACTTTTATTGTCTACCCGCAGACCGGGCATGCTTTTGCTAATGAGGATGACCCTCTTGGCACTTATAACGAAGAAATTGCTGAAACTGCTTGGAGTCGAGTTATCGAAATGTTTGAAACTGAACTTAATAGTTAATCATTATCCGTTGAGAGAGCTGCTCCTACAGCACCGGCGTTGGGGCCTAGTTCAGCTATTTTCACTTCAACTTTCGGACGGTGTTCACTTCCAATAAGCATTTCGTCGATCCATATTTCGATTCTATTTCGTAGAGGTTCTCCGATTTCACAAATTCCACCTCCAATCACAACTGTGTCAAGATCCAAAAGCAAAATCAAGTTTGTTAAACCTATGCTGACGTCGCGGCAGAAATCATTCAGAATTCTTAACGAATCGGGTTCTTGCTTTTTAACACCAGATGATAAAAGGTGACTGTTTACCTTTTCCCAAGTGCCAGCGATTTCGACTGCCCAAGGAAAGTCTCCGCGTGATGCCTCATCTTGCACAATACGATTTATCGAATTTCCAGAGGCGAAATATTCCCATGGTCCTTTTTGACCTGTTATATGAATTGGACCATTTGCATCTACGATCATGTGTCCTGCTTCACCGGCAAAACCGTTACTTCCAAGTAGCAGATGTCCATCAACAACAAATCCAGTTCCGATTCCTGTGCCCAGAGTTGCCAGAACAAAGTTATTGCTGTTTCTTCCAGCCCCCATTTTCCATTCGGCAATCGTTGCAACTGTGGCATCGTTCCCAACAGTTACAGGAATTTTGAGATGAGCTTCTAGTTCAGGACCTATTGGGAATTCAATTAGATTGGGAAGGTTTGGGGAGTATCTGATAATCCCTGACTTGTGAGCTAATCCAGCTATTCCTATGCCCACTGAAGAGACATTGGTTTTTGAGGACCGTTCAAGATCTTTTACGAGAGAGCACAGTATTTGAACAAGTTTCTGCCCGTCATCACTACTTTTAGTAGTGTGTTCTTGAATTATCTCTCTACTTTCTAGATCAACAAGTGCTGCCCTAGCTGAAGTGCCGCCAATGTCAATTCCAACGACAAATTTTCTCATATTCAAAGGCTAAAGCGTGGATATAAAAAGCGTTGGTTAAAGCTTTTCACTTCTTATTTTCAGCTTCTGATTCCCGTTAGGTCTGTTATAGCTTCAAGAGTGCGTGATTCTTCGTCTATGGTATTTTCTGCGCCTTTTATAATTCTGCGTCTTACTGCAGCTGAAATTGTGTCTATTGTCAATACGACTGCCATCGTCATTATTAAAACTGCGCTGGCTGCAGGAAAGTTTCTGAATGAAAGTTGTGAAACTAGCTCTGACCCAACCCCTCCTGCGCCGATCATGCCCAGAACAGCTGAAGCTCTTACATTTATTTCAAATCTAAACAACCAGTAAGAACTCACTATTGGCATTACTTGGGGAAGAACACCCCATCTCATGCCGCTAACCCATTTCCCACCACATGCTTTTGTTGCCTCCACAGGACCGTAATCAATATCTTCAATTGACTCACAAGCCCATTTCCCAAGTGTGCCGATTGAATGTAACCCGATTGCGAGTGTTCCTGCCCATGCGCCTAATCCAGTGACAGGAATGAGGATGACGGCGAGTATTAACTCCGGGACAGCTCTTATTGCATTAAATAGTTGCCGGATTGGTGATCTAATCCATATAGGAGCAACGTTATGAGCCGCTAAGAAGGCCAAAGGAAGTGAGATTAAAGCTCCGATGATCGTTCCGATCCAAGCTATATAAACAGATTCAAATATTTTTCCGACCGCCCCACGTTCATAAACTTCAGCAAAACCTGGTGGAACCATTTGCCTCAAAATTGCCCATGCGTCACTTGGTGCGTCGAGAAGGCGCGAAATTGTTATGTTCAAACCTGTTATAGACCAAATAATTGCAACACAGAGTGGGATTGCTATTAACCAAAGATGAAAAGTTTTTGGTGGAAGAGGTCTTTCGTTAGTTACTTGGGTTTCTGAAAGTTCTTGCATATCAAACAAGTCTCTTTCGTAGTGAGACACTGATTTGCTCTATTATCCAGACAATTGCAAAAATAATTACCAACAAACCCAAAATACGGTCAAAGCGGAAAAACTGACGTTGAGTTTCAATAACTCGTCCCACTCCACCTGCGCCTACAAGACCAAGTACGACCGATGCTCTAATATTTAGTTCAAAGATGTACAGGGAATAAGCAACATAGGAAGGGAAAACAGTCGGCAAGACACCTGTTCTTACCGCTGGTAGGTGTTTTGCTCCAGATGATCGAGCAGCTTCTAAAGGCTTTGGGTCAGCAGCATCGACTGTTTCACTGAACAGTTTTACCATTACAGCTAAAGAGAAAATTGTAAGTGACCATGCTCCTGCAAAAGCACCAATACCTATTGCTGTTACAAGCAACTTTGCCCAGAAGAGATCAGGTACGGCACGCACCAGGTTCATAATTGATCGACTGAAAAAGTAGACAACCTTATTCGGGGTAGTTAGAGATGACATCGCAAAGCTTACGGGGAGAGCTAGCAGACATCCCACAAGAGTTGAAGCTACAGCGATTTGTAAAGTTTCAATTAAGGGGTCAAAAGTGTTTTCTTTTGTGAGAACCCAGTCCCAAGGAATAGGCCAGAATTTGGCCCATATGGGATTCGACCAAACTGCCCAAAAGGTTGAGAGGTCGAAAGAAACTTTAAAGGCAGCCCAAAAAGTTAAAGCTAAAAGTAGAACTGCGATTAAGAATGATCGTGCACGCGTTTTTGGTTTTGTTGGTCTTGCAGAGGCTGTCAGATCGTCATTCATTTACCGTTGCCGATGTTTTCCGGTGGTTCCTCATTCATTGCGTGAAGATCCTCTGCAGTTATAGCTCTTCCATATATTTCTCTGAAAGTTTCGTCAGTGACGTCATTTATGTCTCCGTC
>MDTA01048591.1_pt1 | contig 14514 bp, 12 predicted proteins | sample 811151 | NCBI WGS metagenome assembly MDTA01 (sample SAMN05326648, study PRJNA326480) | marine metagenome | isolation source: seawater | place: Indian Ocean: South | collected 2010 | reverse complement strand
GCCATTTGCTACGGGCAATCTCCATCGCTGAATCAGGCCGTTGGATCGGGTCGAGAAAGGCAAATCTTGCCTGGCCCTGGACCGTCACTTCAGGCGGAAAGGGGACACATTACAAGTCTAAGTCCACAGCTATCCAAGCTGTTCGTACATTACAGCGCCGTGGCATCCAAAATATTGACATCGGCTGTATGCAGGTAAACCTCCGCTATCACCCGAAAGCCTTCAAATCACTTGAGCACGCCTTCGATCCACATGCGAATGCCGCTTATGCCGCAAATTTTCTTCAAAAATTACGCAAACTTAAGGGATCTTGGTCTCAAGCTGTAAAACACTACCATTCTGCGACCCAAACCTTGAATGGGCCGTACCACGCCAAAGTTCACAAGATTTGGCGTGGCGAACGTCGTAAGGCACGAAATATTCGAGTAGCCAAACATCATCTCCAGCAGCGGCGTGCGCGGGCGCGTTACGATATTAAACGCACAAAACACAAGTTAGATGGCAATCGTCTCAAACGGCAGCGTGTGCAGGCACCCAATATCAATAAACGCGCCGAACGCCTATTAGCCGACAATCGTTTTGCCGAACGGTCACAACGCTGGCTGGACCGGGCATCCAAGCGGCTATTCAAGCAATGACAAACCACCCGGTTAGATAACGCCTTTCTCCTTGAGGTTGGCAATTTCAGCTGTCGACATCCCGAGCAATTCCCCGTAAACGTCCGCGATGCCGTCACCGAGCGAAGGGCCGACGTGTTTCACACGCCCCGGCGTTTTCGAAAGTTTTGGAATAACGCCCGGCACAACGATCTCGCCTGCAACCGGGTCCTGAAAACGCAACAGGTTGTCCCGGGCTTCAAACTGCGGATCTTCAAAGATATCCGCAACAGAATTGATCACGCCGCAAGGAACCTCTCCATCATTACACTTCTGAAGTACCTCGGCTTGCGAATAGCTACGGGTGAATTTTGTTACCAAGCCGTCAACGATCTCCCGGCTCAAAATCCGCTGTACAGTGGTTTCGTACATATCTGGTTCAGACAATTCCGGCTTTCCCATCACCCGAGAGAGCCGTTCGAACATTTTGTCAGACGTACAAGCAATTGAGACCCATTTGTCGTCACCGGTCTGGAAATGACCATGCGGGCACGCGAGTTTCGTGCCCATGCCTTCTCGCTGGCGAATAGTGCCATCCTTTGCGTAGGCTGGCACCAACTCATCAAGAAATCGAAAGATCGATTCGTAAAGCGCCATATCTATCACTTGTCCTTCGCTTGTCGCATCGCGACTTTTCAAAGCCAAAAGGATGCCAAGCGCGCCGTAGAGACCCGATGTATAATCCGCAAGCGATGTCGAGCCAGGCGTAACCGGCGGGCCGTCCGGCATGCCAGCAAGATAGGTGAGACCGCCGAACGCTTGGGCGATGCGCGCAAAACCAGGACGGTCCTTATACGGCCCATATTGCCCATATCCAGAAACTCGAAGTAGCACCAAACCGGGGTTCACCGCGCTCAAGACATCCCAACCAAGACCCCACCGCTCCAAAGTTCCAGGACGAAAGTTTTCACACATTACATCCGAGACCTTCACCAGCCGTTTCAATATTTCGGCTCCTTCGGATGTCCGCAGATCCAGCGTCACAGAAGTCTTATTACGCGATTCGGTCATCCAGGCGAGAGTGTCGCCGTCTCTTTCCGTCTTCGTCCCATAGTGACGCCAAGGATCACCGCCCTTTGGGTTCTCCACCTTAATAACCTCAGCGCCAAATTCAGACAGGATTGTTGAAGCGAAGGGTGCGGCGACGAATGTCGCAACATCGAGAATTCGAACACCCGCAAGGGGAAGCTCACTTTCGCTGTCCGTCATAATGCGCCCTCTAAATAAAATTCACTGAAAATGAAATATAGGCGCACCCATGAGGATGCACAGCACTTGTAACAGCTAAGAGGACCACTGAGATTACATTTTAATCCTGCGTAAGCTGGGCACTGAAGAAGGGACTAAATTCGGATGTGCGCATCCCGGATTTCAAATTTTTTCGCCTTTTCTCGGATGTTACCTTAACTAGGATATCTAGGCTGAAGCCGCGTCGAGTTCATTGAAATCTTAGCTCAGAAAAACACGACAGCGAAACCATCTGTTAAACTGATTTTAACATCATATATCTGAGGCCAGAAGACAGGCGCAGCTTGCGGCAGGCCAAGGGTTTTTGCCCACAGCCCATTAATTAGGTACCGCTAGTTCACCTGAATGTAATTTTAAAGCGCACCTAACCCCATAACTCCCTTTGAGGGGGATGGACGCGCCCATCTTCATCGTAGGTAAGACCTGCATCCCGATCCTGCGCTAGCAAGAGGGGACCATCCAAATCAACAACAACCGCACCTTGCGCCACCAAGACACCCGGCGCCATGGAGAGCGATGTAGCCACCATACAGCCAACCATTACTTCCATACCCCCTTCCATTGCAGCTTTCCGCAGTTTCAAGGCTTCCGTCAGACCGCCAGTCTTATCGAGTTTAATATTGATAACATCGTAAAGGCTTTTCAGGCGCGCAACATCGCAACTGGTATGACATGATTCGTCGGCACAAAAGGGAACAGGATGCGCAACATCAACAAGCGCTTGATCATCAGCCTGTGGCAACGGCTGCTCGACGAGCCGAACTTGAAGTTTTTTCATTTCAGTTGCAAAGCGTTCAACCATCGAAATATCCCAGCCTTCGTTGGCATCGACGATTATCGGCGTCTTTGGGAGAACCTCCCTTACAGCTCGGACCCGATCGAGATCACCGCCGCCAGTCAATTTCATCTTAATCAGGGGTCGATGTGCGTTACGTTCTGCAGCTGCAGCCATTTCCACCGGAGAGGCCACACTAAGCGTATAGGCGGTGGTAACTGGCCGCGGCTCAGGGAGCCCGGCCAACTCCCATACACGTTTGCCGGACCGTTTCGCTTCCAAATCCCAGAAGGCGCAGTCAACTGCGTTGCGGGCCGCGCCCGCCTTAATCGCGCTCTGTAAGCCGATGCGGTCAATCTCACCCCTTTCGATGCCCAAACGAATGGCTTCGATCTCAGCCAGCGCACTTTCTTGCGTCTCATTATATCGTGGGTTTGGCTGGCCCTCGCCCCATCCTCGAATACCATCTTGTTCTAATTCGCAAACAATAACTGACGTTTCGGTCCGACTGCCCCGGGAGATTGTAAAAGCCTCGCGCAACGGCCAAGTTTCTGGGTACGTTTTTAGGCGTAACATGCGATCCCTCTACTCCAAAGCATCCACAAGAACGCCGACCCCATGCTTTACCGGATCGACAGCCGGCAACCCGGTTTCCTGAGACGCGCGCTCCAATTCCGCTTCCGCTTCGTCATCCGTCAGCTTAGACGTATTAATAGAGCAGCCGATAAACCGCACATCGGGGTTGGTGACGCGCGCCGCCGCAGTTGTAGATTCAATTACTTCAGAAAGACTTCGGACCGGGATAGCCGGCGTCCCACGCATGTGCGAGCGTCCTGGGTCATGGCAAACGACCATAACATCTGGTTGCGCGCCGTGAATTAAACCGAGGGTTACGCCTGCGTATCCGGCATGAAAAATTGACCCCTGTCCCTCAACAAGATCCCAATGAGCCGGATCGTTTTCCGGGCACAGCCATTCGACCGAACCAGAGATAAAATCAGACACGACGGCGTCAATCGCCACGCCATGCCCAGCAATGAAGATGCCCGTCTGGCCCGTGGCGCGAAAATCTGCCTGCATACCGCGCTCCCGCATTTCTTTCTCAAGTGTGAGCGCAGTGAACATTTTCCCGCAAGACGTATCTGTGCCAACAGTCAGCAGACGTTTCCCACTACGCTTGTGACCGCGACCGATATCGAAGTTCTGATCGGTGTGTCTCACGTCGAAAAGCTGGCGGCCTGCTGCTCTTGCCTTTTCCGCCAACCCTGGAACTGACGATAGCTTCGCGTGCATTCCACTCGCTATATCCATCCCATGATCAATTGCGCTGTTCATAGTCTTAATCCATGTATCAGCAAAAAACCCTCCCTGATTAGTCACACCGACTATCAGGGTTTTAACCCCCGCCTCTGCCGCTTCGGCAACACTCATATCTGGCAAACCAAGGTCCGCCTTACAGCCTTCGAGACGGAGTTGACCAAGGCACCATTCACGGCGCCAATGCGCAACACCGTCGGCCGTCTTGGCAGCCAACTGGTCTGAAACATCGCCGATGAACATCAAGTATGGGTTTTTAATCTCGATCATCGTTTCTTCCTTAAAGTCGCTTTACGCTTTGTACCTTTTTTCTTTAGCTCGCTGAATGCGTCATAAAGGATTGACATCGCTTGGTCCACCTCAGCGCGTGTACTGGTCATTGGCGGAACCAGGCGGATAACATTCTTAAGTTCCCTAACCCCACGAATTTGAAAAATTAAACCCTTATCAAGGGCATACTCGTAGATCTTTTGGGTCGCGGCATTAGCCGGCTCCCTCGTCTCCCTATCAGAGACCAGCTCGATGCCTAGCAGGACACCCCTCCCCCTGATGTCACCAATCCACTCGAAATCTTTCGCCATCTTGCGAAAGGCAGATTTAATCCAACGTTCTATCTGCGTCGCTTTCCCAGGCATATCCTCTTCGACAACGATATCAAGGCTCTCTTCACCTGCGGCACAGAGCAACGGGTCAGTCGCATGGCTCCTTGTCGCAAAATATCCACGCCCAGCCGCACGTTTAGCGACATCCGCTGTCGTGCAGACCGCACTGATTGGCAACCCTCCTCCAAAATGCTTTGAAATAGCAATTATCCCCGGCTTTAAGCGTTGCTCATTCTGAAACCCGAAAAGTTTGCCGGTTTTCCCAAGACCTGTCTGGGCCTCATCCATAATCAATTCCATGCCGCGCTTATCACACTCCGCCTTTACTCGGGTAAAATATCCATCCGGCGGCACGATGACACCTCCTGCGGAAAGTACGGGCTCTGATATGAAGCCCGCTGGCGTTGCTGTAAAATTGGCGTCGGCCAATTCCAGGCTTGCCGATAGACATTGTATTTCACATTTGGGAAACTTCAGGCCAAGTGGACATCGGTAGCAGTATGGCGTTAGTACAGAGCCCGTGTGTGGTGCCACCGCCACATGCTTCTTGCGGTCCCAGTTGAAAGATACTGACCGGGTAACATAGCTTGTGGAGCCATGGAGTCCTGCATGTAGACCGATGATGTCAAGGCCTCCAGTCGCTTTTCTTGCAAGATCAATCGACGCTTCGATAGAATCGCTGCCTGAGACTAAGAAGACCGACTTCTCCAAAGGACGCGGAAGGATTTTACCAAGCTTTTCATGCAAACGAAGACGCGGCACATTCAGCATCGTGTTACTTGAATGCATTAAGCTTTGCATGGTTGCTGTAATTCGTTCCACCATCCGCTGATGTTGATGGCCGAGTGCCGCACCCATTTGCCCAGATTGAAAATCCAGATAGGCCTTACCGTTCGTGTCCCAAACAGTCCGGCCTTCGCTCTTCGCGATGACAGGACGATTTTCAAGACCACCCATGTAAGACGTTCCTTCAGTGGGAAACATATATTTTTCTACGATCGATTTCACACGTTTTTTTTCCACCCTTCACCTCCCAACACCCTATTTTCTACTAGATATTTGGTCCGTCTCAACGCACTAGGAAGACCCAAAAACCCTGAACGGTTTTTACGAAACAAAATCACCGCCACTATGAATTGGAGTGTCGTTTTACCGATATCTCTTAAAAAGGTCAGTCGCGAGGGGCCTAAACTATAATCACCCGCATTCTTCAGAGAGATGCGGAGCCACCCGCTTTAGACGGAGTTAAATCTAATTGGCAGTCCGAAGCTGCTCTATGTTCTCTAGGAACCAGTTATAGGTTGCGGTCAACCCATCACGAAAATTTGTATTGGGTGTCCAACCAACAGCTTGAAGTCTTTTAATATCCAGCATTTTTCGAGGTGTGCCGTCCGGCTTACTTGTGTCAAACGCGAGTGTACCCTTAAAGCCCACGACATCGCAGATTAACTCAACAAGTTCCTTAATAGTCACATCTTCGCCAACGCCGACATTAATCGTCTCATCTTCACTATAATGCTCCATCAGATACACGGCGGCGTCAGCCAGATCATCAACATGAAGGAACTCCCGACGGGGCGTGCCGGTCCCCCAAACAGACATATGGGAGGCATCTGACAGCTTCGCTTCATGAGCCTTTCGCATAAGGGCCGGTATTACATGGCTGGTTTCTAAATCGAAATTATCACCTGGCCCATATAGGTTCGTCGGCATTAAGGATATCGCATCGAACCCGTATTGCTTCCGATAATACTCGCAGAGTTTCAACCCGGCGATCTTAGCTATTGCATACGGTTCGTTGGTGGGCTCCAACGCCGATGTCAACAACGCCCCTTCAGAAATTGGTTGCGTCGCCAGACGAGGGTAAATACATGACGACCCGAGAAATTGGAGCTTCCGGCAATCGTTACGCCACGCCGCATCAATTACATTCGCGGCAATCATCATATTCTGATAAATAAAATCGGCAGGGAATGATTGGTTGGCGTGTATGCCACCAACCTTTGCCGCTGCCAAAAATACATACTCTGGTTTTTCGACTGCAAAAAAGGTTTCAACTTCGGATTGACGCGTTAAATCGACATCTTTGCGACCAGGCTCGATCAGGTTGGTGTAGCCCTCTGCTTTCAGCATTCGTGAAATAGCACCGCCGACCAATCCAGTATGGCCCGCCACGAAAATCTTTGCCTCAGGCGCCATCCTAGGCATTTGCAATTCCGTCTAACGAAATCTGGTGACCAGCATCAACTAACGTCCGTTCACGCCGCGCCAATTCCAAGTCGTGCTCAACCATCATTTGGACAAGAGAGTTAAAGTCGACCTTGCGCTCCCAACCAAGCGCAACTTTAGCCCGGGAAGGGTCACCCAGCAGCACGTCTACCTCTGTCGGCCTAAAATATCGTTCGTCAATTCGGACGTAATCTTCCCATTTGATTTCAGCATTCTCGAATGCAGCCGTCAAAAATTCCCGCACTGAATAGGTTTCTCCAGTTGCGATCACATAGTCACCGGGATTATCCTGTTGCAGCATAGACCACATGGCTTCGACGTAATCGCCAGCGAACCCCCAGTCACGTTTTGCGTCCAAATTACCCAAATACAGATTATGCTGCAGACCGCACTTTATACGTCCCAGTGCGCGCGTGATTTTTCGGGTTACAAATGTCTCCCCCCGGCGCGGGCTTTCATGATTGAATAATATACCGTTCGAAACGAACATATTGTATGCTTCGCGATAGTTAGCGGCATACCAATAACCCGCAACCTTTCCAACGGCATACGGGCTACGCGGTGCAAAAGGCGTCGCTTCGCTTTGTGGCGCCGGCGCCAATCCATACATTTCCGATGAGCCGGCTTGATAGAAGCGCACAGGCTCTTCTGCCATTGCCGCATATTCACGCGTCGCCTCCAAAAGACGCAGCGTTCCTGTCGCAACAATGTCGGCGGTATATTCCGGTTGATCAAACGAAACTTTCACGTGGCTTTGCGCACCAAGATTATAAATCTCGATAGGTCGAACCCGCGCAAGGATATGCCGGAGACCGGATGCATCAGATAAGTCGCCATAATGCAGAAAAAGCCGCGTATTTGGATCATGTGAATCACTGTAAAGATGATCGATGCGGGCGGTATTAAAGGTGCTGGCGCGACGGATAACGCCATGGACCTCGTAACCCTTCGCCAAAAGAAATTCAGCCAAATAGGAGCCATCCTGGCCGGTAATACCGGTAATCAATGCACGCTTCATTCGCTTCTATATGCTCCCTCGCATACCAGTCGCCTAGCCAGTTTGCAGACCATACATCAGGCGTCAGACCAAGTCATGCTGATGCGCCAACCGAACAACCGTGAGCCTAACACATATGTTATTAAAGATCCTGCTTATCGACTGGGTCCAATATTGCGACGCGCCTATCGGGGTTGGCCAACCACAAAATACCACCAATCAACCCGATCGCGGCAATCAAAGCACCGAAGACCAACGACAAACTGGTCGAGCCGTCATCGGGAACACCTAAGAGAGACATCGCAGCGACCATGACTACTTCTCGGACACCCCAACCGGCAATTGAAATAGGCGCCGCCGCCAGTAACATCACTCCGGGCACAAGGACAAGGCAATCGACTAATGAAACGCTTAGCCCAAGATCGCACGCCAACACGTAACTCGCCAAGACCATTAGTAGATGACCTAGAATTGAAATTCCAAACACAGGTATGCCAACAGCCGGGAGCATAAATAAAGCATTAAACTGTGCCGAGAGGCCAGATAGACCCCGCATAAGACGCCATTTCGTAACCGCTGATGGCAGCCTTTCACAAAGTGATAAAACAGCAACGCCTACCAGGCCTGCTGCGATCACGGCACCGAACGTCAGCCGCGCACCTGTTTCATCTACACGATCATATAGCCAGGGCTGTGTAACAGCGACAATTACCAACAGTGCCAATAATCCTGCAATGCGATCGAGCAAAACGCCATTGATACCAGCCTCAGCCGATATTCCCGCTTTCACGACCCGATACATCCGAACGCCGTCCCCGCCAATGGTAGAAGGCAAAGCTTGGTTAAATAGCAAACCTTCAAAATAAAACCGCAATACTATCTGAAACGGCAACACTTTGCCGAAAAGACGCATTACGATGAACCATCGAACCGCAGCTAAAACAGCCTGAAGAAGCAGTAAAGCTGCCGCAAGTACGACGCTCCAGAACGTCATGCCGTACACACGTTCCGCGAGGCGATCAAGGTTTTGATTACTCAGCACAATCCAGATCAAACCCAGCGTCACCAAGGCTTTAATCGTAAACCCAATCCATTTTCGCGAGAAGATAGCCGCCATAGAGAACTCAAACGCCAAGAATGGGGCGTGATACAGGTTTGATAAGGCTCTGGCAACCAGTGCCGACTGGTGCAATGCGACTCAAACGAGGACGTCGAGCAAGCGATCCGGATTTTGGCGATCGGTTGCCGAGCTGATTTCGTTCACCTGCTTCACTGCATCGTTAATCAGGTTTGCAGTTGCGCTTGCGTTTTGGAGTTGAAGCCTCAAGGCCAGGAGCGAATTGTCAAAACCTGGTGCGATTACCTGTACGGCAGCGAGCGAATCCATTGCCATTTCGAACATACCTGGCAGTTACAGTGCTGAGCCCTTCCTTGAAAATACCATAGTGATCGGCCTCCACGCAATTGGGTCGCCTATTTAACGTCAATTGCGATTTTCATACTGATTATCTTATCGGGATCGTCAACTTCTCCAGAACGCGGGTGTCCCTTTTTAATTTTATCGACGAATTCCATACCCGATTTCACCTGACCCCACACAGTGTACTGGTTATCAAGCCAGGACGCATCTTCGAAAACGATAAAAAACTGACTATTTGCGCTGTTCGGGCTCTGAGAGCGCGCCATTGACACCATCCCACGTTTATGTTCCTCGCTACTGAATTCGGCCTTCAGATCCGGCTTGTCCGAGCCCCCTGCGCCGGTTCCCGTTGGATCACCAGTTTGCGCCATAAAGCCTTCAATTACGCGATGAAATACAATGCCATCGTAGAAGCCAGCACGGGCCAACTCCTTAATCCGATTAACATGATTGGGAGCCAAATCCGGGCGCAATTCGATTACCACGCGTCCGTCCTTCAGTTCTAGATAGATAACGTTTTCCAGATCGGCTGCTTTCGTCTCATTCATGCTTGCCCCACTCATTCCGAACACTGCCATTAGTGCCGTAAATAGACCTATCAATCGCATCGTTCGTCCCTTTATTAAAAGTTTGTTTAACAGTTATCGAAGTGCCGCTGCAATGTTACCACCATCAACGGTAATTACCGCTCCTGTCGTACTCTTAGCTAACGCGAGATCGACAAAAGCTTGTGCGACATCCATCGCGTCCACCTCACGGCCAAGCAAATTCCCACGCATGTAGTCATCTGCGCTAACACCTCGTGCCTTTGCGCGGCTTTCCACCATAGATTGTGTCAGCAAACCGCTCTTAATGCGATCCGCATTAACAGCGTTGGAGCGAATTCCAGCACTGCCAAACTCGACAGCATATTGGCGCATCAAAGCCATCGTCGCAGCCTTTGGCAATCCATATGGACCAAAACCAGGGCCAGGGTTGACGGCCTGCTTCGAAATATTGAACAACAAAGCACCACCTGTCGATTGTTGTCGCAAAATCTGAACTGCACGCTGCGCCATATTCTGATGAGCAAAAAAGTTAAGCTCGAAGCTGTCACGAAGTAACTTTTCATCGACCTCATCCATCCGGCCTTGCCATGCCGCACCTGCGTTGGATACTAAAATATCAATACCACCAAACGCCTCGACAACCCGGTCATACGCACGACGGATGGATTTTGGGTTTGTAATGTCCAATACAAACGCCACACCGCCAACATCGGCAGCTGCTGCTTCTACCGCTTTGGCATCCCGGTCAAGCAGCGCAACATCGGCGCCGCTCGCTCGAAAGACGCTAGCGATCGCATGGCCGATGGTGCCCCCCGCCCCTGTCACGACCGCAACATGACCCGCGAGCGGTTTTTCTTGTCTCTTGCCAAGTTTCGCCTGTTCAAGCGACCAGTATTCGATTTCGAATTGATGATACTTGGAAATACTATCAAATTGGCCCACAGCTTCCGCCTCGACAGTAACTTTGATGGTTGTCTCCGCGAGGTCGGCCGCCACATGCGCCGCCTTTGCGTCATTCCCAACCCCGAAGAGACCAACACCCGGCACAAGAATTACACGCGGCGAATCGTCCAATTTAATTTTTTTCACGGGTGACTTCTTATTATTAGCCGCGAAATAGTCTTGATATCGACGTCTGAATGCCGCCACTGCTTCGACCGCGAGACGCGTAAATTTCTCTGGCGCTGCTGCATTTGGAGCGGGAACAATTAATGGGACGGGCTTAATTCGGATCGAATGATCTGGGGTCACGTTTCCCTGTTGGCTGAACCGTTCAAGCTCACGAGCGGAGACGTATCTTTTGATTTCAGCATTGGTGCGAAATGTCATTACAAAGCGTTGTCGTGCATCCCCTTCGCCCGCTGCGATAAGGCCACGCAAGCCCGGTGCAATTTCAGCCGGCTTCATCAATTTAATTGGCAGAGAAACCTGCGCCAAAGGCTTCCGTTTAGCAAGCCGCGCCACCTTTTCAGCCATACTGACAAGACAGATCATCCGACTATAAGCCTCCTTCGCGGTTTCACCGAAGCTGAAGATGCCGTGTTTTAATAAGATTAGGCCCTCGCAATTTGGGTTAGCCGCCTGCACTTCCGAAGCTTTCTTAGCGAGTGCAAAACCCGGCATAATATAGGGAACAAGCGCTGCACGACCGCCATATAGATCACGACAAATTTCCTCACCATTAGGCTGGTCAGTCAATGCCAGCACTGCATTGGAGTGCGTATGATCAATGAATTTATGAGGCAGGAATGCGTGTAATAGTGTCTCGACAGAAGGGTTTGGCGCGGCGGCATCCAACAGGTTGCCACGTTGCACGTTCACCATGTCTTCATCACTCAAAGATTTAAGATGGATCAATTCGCGTAATGGCTTCAACCGCACAGCCGGCAACCCCATCGGTTCGATGTCACCCATGTCCCAGCCGCTGCCCTTGACGCATAGCACGTCCAATTCACGACCAATCAGATCGCCCATCTGCGTTTTTACGGACGTGTTACCACCACCATGAATGACGAGGCGCTTATCGCCACCAAGCAATCTCGTTGAGTAGACGCGAAGGGCGATGTCCTCATTGACGCCGTCTTTCGCATAGCGGCGTACATACATTCTGGCATCTGTATCAGACCATAGGTTTCTCATTCGCATTATCCCATTTAATGCCGCACGGATTGATAGAGTTCCTGGCCCAAAAACGCCACACTTTTCAAATTTTAGACTTGAGAAGCCCAATAAAACTGCAAGATTTTTTAGAATTGAACACCACCGATTAGAAAGAAAATTTATGACCCGTCATTTCGGAGTTCTAATTCCATCGACCAACACAACCGTCGAAATCGAATTTACCCGTTTGATACCAGAGAACTTGCAATTTCATACAGCGCGTCTTGGCAAAGGCGGAGATACGCCATTTTCCCCTAGCCTCGATGCGGACGTCGCGTATCAATCGGAAATGCTAGGGCATGCCAAAGTTGAGGCAATTAGTCTTATTCAAACATCGGCCAGCCTATTTGAAGACGGCTATGATACACGGATTAAGGGGCTGATCTGTGAAAATTCAAATTCCCCCGCATACACATCGGCGGAAGCCATCGGCGCGGCAGCGAGAGCTCTTGGCACCCATAAAATCGCGCTTGTCTCGCCTTATTCCGATGAAGTTATCAGACTTGCCAAGCACTATTACGAAGCAAATTGCGGCTTGTCTGTGATCGCGGTCGAGGGATTTGGCGCAACGGACGCTTATGCAATTGGCGCCCTCGATGACAGTCATGCAGTCGAAGCATTCGAGCGGATCGATTCGCCCGAAATAGAGGCATTAGTTGTCCCGGGTGGCAACTTCCCCACAATGCGTCACATTGCGGCCTGGGAGGAACGCTTCGGCAAGCCGGTAATCACCACCAATCAGGTCGTGCTCTGGTCAATGATGGCGGCCTTGAGCGTCAGAGACCCAATTCCTGGCCTCGGACGACTACTTACAGAAATGCCTGCTTGGGCCTAGGGCGGCGAATAGTCTATCGCCGCTCAGGAAATAGTTTAAGGAGGCCCTCGCGAGAGGCCTCGGCAATGCCACGCTCTGTCACCAAACCCGTCACAAGCCGTGCCGGCGTTACATCGAAAGCCGGGTTGGTGGCACGTGAACCATCAGCAACAATCCGAATTGTTTCAACCGCACCCGAAGCCGTCCGGCCGGTAATCTCAGTCACTTCGCTCTCCGCGCGTTCTTCAATCGGAATCTCGGTAAGACCATCTTGCAAGTTCCAGTCGATCGTCGACGACGGAAGCGCCACATAAAATGGTACCCCGTTGTCATTTGCGGCTAGCGCTTTTAGGTAAGTCCCAATTTTATTGGCAACGTCACCAGTTGCAGTCGTGCGGTCGGTGCCGGTTATGCAAAGGTCTATTTCGCCTTTCTGCATCAGATGCCCGCCAGCATTATCGACGATGACAGTATGAGGCACACCATGCTGTCCCAACTCCCAAGCGGTTAGGCTTGCACCTTGATTACGTGGGCGTGTCTCATCAACCCAAACATGGATGGAAATTCCGGCCTCGTGTGCCTGATAGATCGGTGAAGTCGCTGTCCCCCAATCCACCGTCGCGAGCCATCCGGCATTACAATGGGTCAAAATATTTACGCTCTCCCCCAGCCTTTTTTCATTCGCTGCTGACTTGATCAATGGCAATGCATGCTCGCCGATCCGGCGATTAATTTCAGTATCCTCATCGCAAATCTCTGCCGCACGCCGGTATGCCGCTTCGACGCGATGCTCCGGTGTCAAAATCGCAAGACGATCCCTCATATCCATAAGCGCCCAATGAAGGTTGACAGCCGTGGGACGCGTGCGGGTGAGGGTTTCAACCGCAGCATCCAAGCTCTTATTTGATGGCGATTCGTTCATTGCCAACGCGATGCCATAGGCAGCAGATGCACCGATCAACGGAGCGCCGCGCACTCGCATGAGTTTGATCGCCTCCGCCATCTCAGCAATATTTTCCAACTCAAGAATTACGAGATCATGCGGCAATCTCGTCTGATCTATGATACGCACGCGCCAACCATCGTCCGCAATCCCAATCGTTCGGTAAGGGATTTGGTCTACATTCATTTTGCGGTCCCATCCAAGATAAACCATGCGCTTATTATATTGACCAACCAACCGGCTTAAAAACGCCGCCTAACTCTGCGGACCGTAACAAATAAACCGAAAAGTGAATTGGCATAGCTTCCCATTAGAACTCTGCGTATTAAATCCGGCATCTTTTTTCCTTGAATCGGCACAAAATACAGATTGGTAGCAAGACAAGTGATAGAATGCGCCTTCAACCAAGCCTTTATAGATACCTATATTTGGAATTTAGAGACCGATGTATTGATGAGTAGTAAAAGGATGAAAAGAGAATTCCCGACACCGACCGGATTTACTAAAACCAACTTAAGTCGACACTACTATTCCTTTTCTCTCAGTATATTACGTCAATCAATTCTCCCAATCTAAGCAAGTTTCTCGAATTATTTCGGAAACAAATTCATAAAGCCGGTGTCTAAGTCTGCTCTAAACTTTCCCTTCCGCTTTAAGCGACTTATACAGCGCCTTCTTGCGCAGCCAGTCTTGCTCGTCTTCGCCACTTTTCCAGGGTCGCGCTTCCGTAAAAACTAAGTCTTTCCATTCACTACCCTGACCCCATACGAACGGCGCCATTTCGATCGTTCGTGGCCCTGGAGCT
>MDTA01124628.1_pt1 | contig 14515 bp, 9 predicted proteins | sample 811151 | NCBI WGS metagenome assembly MDTA01 (sample SAMN05326648, study PRJNA326480) | marine metagenome | isolation source: seawater | place: Indian Ocean: South | collected 2010 | reverse complement strand
TTTGGCTAACCTAGAAATAGTTGAGAAATCAAAATAATTTTGTTTGACAAAAATTTGAATATACCATATACTAGGAGTTTATATTTTATAAAACAGGCTTATCATATCATATATAAGTTTCCAAAATAACTGGGATATCCCATTTTCTTTTTGCCATTCCTCATGGAATGGTATTTTTTACATTCAATAAGGAGTGTGTTTCATATGGTTGCTATTGAACCTTCTGCCAATATTAAGCGTATTGAAAATAGTTTTGCTTCTAGCACCTTAGAGGCTAGTGTGCCCAATTTAATTCAGGTATTAAGTCAATCCTTTGAATCATTTAAAACTGAAGGAATGACTGAATTATTAAATGAAATTTCCCCGATTGAAGACTTCAATAACACTCGTTATGAGTTAAATTTCGTTGGTCACGAGTTTCGCGAACCTAAATATAGTGAATCAGAATGTAGAGAATTAGAAAAAACTTATGCTTCAGCCTTATATGTTACTGCGCAATTGAAAATTAAGCAGACCGGAGAAATCAAAGAGAATCAAATATTTCTTGCTGATATACCATTTATGACAACTAATGGGACATTTATTATTAACGGTGCTGAACGCGTTGTAGTGAGTCAGCTTGTAAGATCCCCAGGGGTATATTTTACCGTTGAAGAAGATCCTGTTACAGGAAGAAAAATGGGAAATGCAAAATTTGTTCCATATCGTGGTGCATGGTTGGAATTTGAAACAAGTTCAAGGGATATCATATCTGTAAAAGTAGATAGAAAAAGAAGAATACCTGTAACCACTTTTTTGCGAGCTATTGGTTTTGATTCTCCTCAAGCTATTTTAGATGAATTTAAATCTTTTGATACAGATACAGATCACACATACATCAAAACAACTCTTGATCGTGATCCTAATGCGATTGAGAGAAAAGATGCCTTAATTGAATTATATCGACATATAAGACCAGGGGAACCCCCAACTTTGGAAAACTCTGAGGCTATGTTGCATAATTTATTTTTTAATCCAAGAAGATATGACTTAGGTAGGGTTGGAAGATATAAAGTAAACAAGCGTTTAGGCGGTGATTATAATATTGAAGATAAAACCCTGACAAAGTCGGATATTATTGCAGTGGTTAAGAAAATTCTAGATATTAATAATGGTCGTGAAACTCCAGATGATATTGATCATTTGGGTAATAGGAGAGTTCGAGCTGTTGGTGAATTAATTCAAAATCAGTTACGTGTTGGTCTCGTTAGAATGGAACGTGTTGTTAAAGAACGTATGACGATTAATGATCCAGAAACTACTACACCTTCATCATTAATTAACCAACGACCAGTTGGTGCTGCAGTAAGAGAATTTTTTGGAGGATCTCAATTATCACAATTTATGGATCAAACGAATCCTTTAGCAGAGTTGACTCATAAGAGAAGACTTTCAGCGTTAGGTCCTGGCGGGTTATCAAGAGAAAGAGCAGGGTTTGATGTCAGAGACGTGCATCATTCTCATTACGGCAGAATATGCCCTATTGAAACTCCTGAAGGACCAAATATTGGTTTGTTGGGTTCTCTAGCAACTTATGCCCGAACTAATGAATTCGGTTTTATTGAGACTCCTTATAGAACAGTTGTTCATGAATTACAATCTCATGATGGTGAATTGATTGGGAGAACAATTAACGAACCTGTCAGGGACGATCAAGGTAAAACTATAATTCGAAAGGGTTCTGTAGTTACAAATAGAACTTTTGCTAAATTAAGTTCATTACCTGAAATGAACATAAAGGTACAGGCTTATGTTACGGATAAACCTGAACATATACATTATCTCTCTGCAGACGATGAAGAAAAGTTCGTAATTGCTCAGGCAAATGCCGTTCTTGATGAAAAAGGACAAATTTCAAGTGAAAAAATTGAAGTCCGAAGAGGTGAGGATTTCGCAATTGAAAGTCCTGATCAGATTGATTATATGGATATTTCTCCAAAGCAAATTGTTAGTGTTTCAACTGCCTTGATACCTTTCTTAGAGCATGATGACGCCAATAGAGCGTTGATGGGTTCAAATATGCAGAGACAAGCAGTTCCATTGCTGAGACCAGATGCACCAATTGTTAGTACCGGTATGGAAAGAAGAGTTGCGATTGACTCAGGTCAAGTAGTAATTTCTGATGTAGATGGTGAAGTTACAGTATGTGGAAGTGATTATATAGCCATACGAGATAACCAAGGTAAGGACTATGAATATCAATTAAGAAAATTCTTTAGGACAAATCAAGGCACTTGTATGAATCAAAGACCTATTGTTTTTAAAGGCGATAAAGTTTATGCAGGTCAACCAATAGCAGATTCTTCATCTACTGATGGTGGAAGACTTGCCTTAGGACAAAATGTTTTAGTCGCATTTATGAGCTGGGAAGGGTATAACTTCGAGGATGCAATAATTGTAAGTGAAAGATTACTCCAAGAAGATAAATTTACTTCTATTCATATTGAAAAGCACGAATGTGAAGCTAGAGATACTAAAATTGGTCCAGAAGAAATTACAAGAGATATACCAAATGTAGGAGAAGAAAGTCTTCGGAATTTAGATGAGGACGGGATAATTATGCCCGGAGCAGAAGTTGGCCCTGGCGATATATTAGTTGGTAAAATTACACCAAAAGGTGAAACAGATCTAAGTGCAGAAGAGAAACTGCTAAGAGCTATTTTTGGAGAAAAAGCCCGAGATGTTAAAGACTCTTCTTTACGAGTTCCCCATGGTGAAAGAGGTAAGGTCACAAAGGTTAGTATATTCAGTAGAGACAATGGTGATGACTTACCAGCTGGAGCTAATAAATTAGTAAGGGTTTGGATTGCTCAGACAAGAAAAATTTCTGTAGGAGATAAAATGGCTGGTCGTCATGGTAATAAAGGGGTTATTTCCAGAATTATGCCTGTCGAAGATATGCCATATACCGCCGATGGTACTCCAGTTGATATAATTTTGAATCCATTAGGTGTTCCATCTAGAATGAACCTTGGTCAGGTTTTAGAAACCCATTTGGGTATGGGGGCGAAGGGAATGAATTTTGATGCAGTAACACCTGTATTTGATGGCGCAAGTGATGTTGGAATTCAGGATACATTAGCAAAATCTTGGTTTGTTACTGAATCAGGTTGTATACAAAAACACGGATCTATAAATCTTGATTTATTAAGAGACTGGTTATCTGAAAGAGGATATAACTATGAAGATATTTATCGAGAAGATATAGTAGGATTAGCCACTGAAGCTTGTCATCGTATCTGGCTAAATAGTCGTAATATACCTACTGAAGGTTTGTCCAGAGAAGACTTGAACGACAAAATTAGAGATTTGAATGCCAAGCATGATGATGTTCCACCTACTTTTGGAAAAACCAAACTCTACGATGGAAGAACAGGTGAAGGATTTGATATGCCAGTGACTGTAGGTTGCGTATATATGCTTAAACTCATTCACTTAGTTGAAGACAAGATACATGCTAGATCTACAGGCCCATATTCGTTGATAACACAACAACCTCTTGGAGGTAAGGCTCAATTTGGAGGCCAAAGATTCGGAGAAATGGAAGTTTGGGCTCTGGAAGCCTATAGCTCAGCTCATAATTTACAAGAAATGTTAACAGTTAAATCTGATGATGTATTAGGTCGAGTAAAAACATATGAATCTATTATTAAAGGTGAGGATATAGTACAACCTGGAATTCCAGAATCATTCAATGTTCTTTTGAAAGAATTACAAAGTTTGGGTCTGTCAGTTGAATTACTGCGAGAAGCAGACCAACCTTTCGGACTATTAAATGAATATGATGAAGCAGCCTTACTTGATATGGATATAGAAACCGATCAAATTATTCCAAGTTTTGAGGATGATGATATTGCATCTAATTTGGATACTGCTGGCAATTTGGCAAATTTGAAAGATCGAGATTTTATTGATTCTGTAGATGTTGAAGAAGAACTTTAGATATCGGCAAATTTAGTATCAATTTGCATATATAAATACACAAAGAGGTAGAAAAAAGGATGACAACTGAAACTCCTGAATTTAATGCGGTAAAGATAGGTATAGCATCTCCAGAACAAATTTTGAACTGGTCTTATGGAGAAGTAACCAAACCTGAAACAATAAACTACAGGACTTTGCGTCCAGAAAAAGACGGCTTGTTCTGCGAAAAAATATTCGGTCCAACTAAAGACTGGGAATGTTATTGTGGTAAGTATAAAAAATTACGTTATAAAGGCGTAATTTGTGATCGTTGTGGAGTTGAAGTTACACGAAGTAAAGTTCGTAGAGAAAGAATGGGCCATATAAAATTAGCAGCACCAGTTGCTCATATATGGTTCGCCAAAGGGTCTCCCACACGCTTAGGTTTATTGTTAGATATATCACCAAGAAATTTAGAAAGAGTTTTATATTTTGCTCAATATATTATTACATCAATAGATCAAGAATCTTTAGATTTATTGTTAAGTGATATGCGTGAACAGGAAGAACAAATAGAGCAAAATAGTATGGAGGCAATTCTTGCTGCGGTAAATAATTATATTGATCATAATAAATTAGAATATGGTGTATTTGATCAATCAAATATCGCAAAATTACTTGCCGTTTCAGAATCAGACGATGATAAAGAGTTGGTTAAAATTTCTCAAATCGCAACGGAAATTAAAGCAAGTTTTGAAACTTCTTTAGCACAAATTAAAATCAAAATAGACGACATTGAGCAAGTAGCACTTATGCAGCTTCTTACAGAAAATCGATATCGTGAACTTAGAGATTCACTAGGAGATAGGTTTACTGCTGCCATGGGGGCAGGTTCAATCATGGAAATTTTAGAAGGTATTGATCTAGATGTTCTCAGAGATGAACTAGCTGAAGAAATAAAAGTAACAGCAGGACAGAGACGTAAAAAGGCTGTTAAAAGACTAAGAATTGTTGAATCATTTCGTCGTAGTGGAAATCGTTCCGAGTGGATGATAATGACTGTTTTACCAGTACTACCTCCAGATCTACGACCAATGGTACAACTTGACGGTGGCCGTTTTGCTACTAGTGATTTAAATGACCTGTATAGAAGAGTAATAAATCGAAATAATAGATTAAGAAGATTATTAGAACTTGAAGCTCCGGAAATTATTGTTCGTAATGAAAAAAGAATGTTACAGGAAGCCGTAGATGCTTTAATTGATAATGGTCGACATGGAAGAGCTATCGCTGGTAGTCATAATCACAAATTAAAATCATTATCAGATTTGTTAAGAGGAAAACAGGGACGGTTTAGACAAAACTTACTTGGAAAGAGAGTAGATTACAGTGGAAGATCTGTAATTGTTGTTGGCCCTGAATTAAATATGCATCAGTGCGGCTTACCAAAAAAAATGGCATTAGAATTATTTAAACCTTTTGTGATGAATCGATTGGTTATGGAAGGCCATGCACATAATGTGAAAAGTGCAAAAAGAATGGTAGAAAATGGTAGAGAAGAAGTTTGGGATATTTTAGAAGAAGTAATCTCGGGTAGACCTGTTCTTCTTAATAGAGCTCCTACATTACATAGATTAGGTATTCAAGCTTTTCAGCCAGTATTAGTAGAAGGAAGTGCAATTAGGTTGCATCCGTTAGTTTGTACGGCTTTTAATGCCGATTTTGATGGAGACCAAATGGCTGTACATGTACCATTATCAGAAGAAGCGGTTAGAGAAGCTAGCGAAATTATGCTTAGTACTCACAATATGTTACGACCAAGTTCTGGAGAACCAATTGTATCACCAACCTTAGATATAGTACTCGGTTGCTATTACCTCACACATTTCGAAGATGATACAGAACATACAAATAATAAATATTTGAGTCCAGAGAGTGCTAGGCAGGCATATGATGCAGGTTTAATTGAGTTACATGATTTGATATCGATTAAAGTAGAAGATGAATGGATTGATACGACTGCTGGGAGAATAATATTTAATGAAATTCTTCCAGAAGAATTATCCTTCAGGAATGTTGTAATGAATTCAGACAATTTAGGAGAATTGATTAACGAATGTTATGCAGAGTTAGGAAACCTAAAAACAGCTGAGATATTGGATTCAATTAAAAAAATTGGATTTGGTTATGCCACAAAATCTGGTACTACAATTTCAATAAATGACATTACAATTTCACCTAAAAAACAGGCTTTGATAAATCAAGCAACTGAAGATGTTGATGAAATTGAAGAAGAATACCTAAATGGGTTGTTAAGCGATGAAGAACGCTACCAACGATCAATAGCTATATGGACAAAAACTAGCGATGATATGACAGGTGTAATAAGAGAATCTTTACCTGGCTATGGTGGAGTTTATATGATGGCAAATTCTGGTGCTAAAGGTAACTTGGCCCAAATTAAACAAATGGCAGGTATGCGTGGTTTAATGAGTAATCCTCGTGGAAGGATTATTGAATTACCAATTAAATCAAGTTTCCGTGAAGGTCTTTCTGTGCTGGAATATTTTATTTCAACACATGGTGCTCGAAAAGGATTGACAGATACAGCTTTGAGAACAGCTGATAGTGGATATTTAACTAGAAGGCTTATTGATATTTCCCAAGATGTCATTATATTGCATGAAGAATGTGATGCTACAGAAGGTTATTGGATTGAAGATGAGCCTGATAATCCATTACGTCCTCCTTTTGAGTATAGAATTACTGGAAGAGTTGTATCTGAAAAAGTAACTCATCCAGATACTGGAGAAATTTTAGCTGATGAGTTAGTTACTATCGATAGAATAATGGCAAAGTCAATTCTTGAATCCGGGGTAAAACGGGTTCAGGTACACTCTCCTTTAACTTGTACTTGTTGGCGTGGTATATGTCGAATGTGTTATGGACAAAGTCTAGCTACGGGTCAAACTCCACTTATTGGTGAATCAATAGGAATTATTGCTGCCCAAAGTATTGGGGAACCAGGAACACAGCTTACAATGAGAACATTCCATACAGGAGGAATCGCTGGTGATGATATAACTTCAGGGTTACCTCGTGTAGAAGAATTATTTGAGGCTCGAGTTCCAAAAGGTGTTGCAACTTTAAGTGAGATTGATGGAATTGTTGAAATAGTCAATGATTTAGAAGTTCGACGTATTGTTGTAACTGATGAACGAGATGTTGATGAAGAGTATATTCTTCCTGAAGACTACAAATTTATTGTTAAAAATAAACAATCAATTGAATTAGGTGACATATTAGCAGAATATAAACCAAAAAAATCTTCTAAGAAACCTGCGGATGATTCTGAAGAAAATTTACCTTTGATTGCTAAAATTTCTGGAATTGTAGAATTAAATAAGACTTCTATAAAGCTGAAATGGAAAGAAATACAAAGACGTGAATATTTAATTCCACTTTCTGCTAGTTTAAATATAACAGACGGTGAGGTTATTACTGCTGGTACAGCTTTGACAGTAGGTCCTCAAAACCCTCAAGATATATTGCGTATTTTAGGTAGAGAAGCAGTTCAAAAATATCTTATCTCTCAAGTACAAGCTGTGTATCGATCTCAAGGAATCACAATTAATGATAAACATATTGAGATAATTGTTCGTCAGATGTTAAGAAAAATTCGAGTTGATCAGGCAGGAGACACTGAACTTTTACCAGGTGAAATGATCGATCGATTTGTCTTTGAAGAACAAAACAGAAAAATTGTTGAAGAAAATGGCAATCCTGCTATAGGTAGTCCGGTTCTTCTCGGTGTTACTAGAGCTTCTTTAAATACTGAAAGTTTCCTTGCCGCTGCATCTTTCCAAGAAACTACAAGAGTATTAACTGAAGCAGCAGTGAGCGGGTCTACAGACCCCTTACTTGGACTTAAAGAAAATGTAATTATTGGTAGATTAATTCCTGCCAGATTGGATATATCTGAAGAAGGTCGTGAAAGATACAATCTTCCTTATTACGATGACAGTATTTCAGTTTCAAGCTCTGATGAGGATAAAGATTTAGCAGAAAGCTTGTCTATAGCTGATGATATTATTTCTTCTGATCCATTTGCTGCTGTACAAATCGAAGACGTGGATGGGGTAGATTTTCTATCTAGTGGTTTCCAAGTGGAAAATGAAAATACTGATGAATCAAAAGAGGATTCGTAATTTCTAGAAATATCCTTATTTCAGACCCTTATCTACAATATGATATAGGTAATAACTATAACTATTATAGTTATCATGGTATTGATTAATATCTGATATGGGTAGATAATACTGCTTTCTCAAAAAATTAATTTGTAAAGATGATGTTTTTAAGGAAGTGAGGTTTATATGTCTACTACAGAAAAATTAGCTAAATTTGTTATTGAATCAAAATTTGATAGCTATCCTGAAGAGGCTTCAAGCCAAATAAAAAAATCTATTTTAGATGGGATAGGTACATGTTTAGAAAGTACGATTCGTCCAATAGGTAGGATAATCAGTGAATTTACAGAAGAATTGGGTGGAAACGCAGATTCTCGATTATTAGGTAGTGGAATTGAAACCTCAGCAGTAAATGCTGCTTTTGCAAATGGTGTATTGACTCATGGAGCCGATTATGACGATAGTGGTAAAGGTTTCGGTCATACAGCATGTGTTTTAATGCCAACAGTATTAGCCCTAGGGGAACAATATAAACTTAGTGGTAAATCTATAATGGATGCATTTACAGTTGGTTTTGAAGTTGGATCAAAAGTTGGTTTAAATATTGGTGCTGACCATTATGAGAGGGGTTGGCATAAAACTTCAACTATGGGAGCACTTGGCGGCGCTGCCGCAGCAAGTAGAATTCTAGACTTATCAGTAGATGAGACAAGAGCAGCTCTAGGAATAGCAACTTCAACTGCTTCAGGCGTTCGTGCAAATTTTGGTTATATGACTAAACCGTATCACCCAGGCAATTCTGCTCGTGGAGGTATTGTTTCAGCTATGCTTGCTAAGAAAGGGTTTAGTGCAAACCCATCTTCTATTGAAGGCCGTCATGGTTATTTTGCAGTTTTTGGAGATCTACAAGCAAATTTAGATGGTGTTACTGAGAATTTAGGAAACCCATTAGCTATATGTAATGCAATACGAATTAAGCCTTGGCCATGTTGTGCAGGAACTCATGCTGCTTTGACATGTTTGGAGGAGATAAGTGCAGAAACAAAGATCAATCCAGATGATATTGCTGAAGTTGAGGTATTAATTAGCCAAGAACCATTGGAAATAGCACCTAATATGTGGGATCCTCAAACTGGTTTTAATGGCAAATTCAGTCTTTGGTATGTAATTGCTGCGTATTTACTGGATAATAAATTAGACATCAATTCATTTAGTGATAGAAAAGTATTAAGATCAAAAGCCCAAGATTTAATTGGCCGTATCAATATTAAACAACATAACGATTTTGCTCATTTACCATCTCGAGCTATAGAGTCTGCTAGATTTAATGAAATAAGTATAAAGATGAATGATGGAACGGTATTGTCACACAGAGTTGAAATTGGTCGTCATTTACAAGGTGAGGACGTTAAAACTAAATTTCGAGATAATGCTAGACTTGCAGGTCTAAGTAAAGCACAAATAGAAAGACTTATTGGGTTAATTGATAATTTAGAAGACGTTGAAGATGTTACATCCATAGTGGATGCTTCTATAGCAAATGTAGCTACAGGTATTGATTAGAAACTAATAATACAATCATACATTTCTTTTAGATTTAGGATTAATTGCTATAATAGAAAAATGAAATATACAAAAGAGACTATTACAGGTTCTTTCTTGCGTGAGTTTGGGATTTCATCAAAAACTTTAGAACACACGCGAATTATCTTAGTTCGATACATTCCTTTCCCTGCATTTACATGGCCATCTATATTTGGAAATCCTGTTGTTTTTATCTCTGAGAAGAAACTGAAATTTAATAAAGAAAAACAAATAAAAGATAAGAAAAGCCTCGCTTTTGTATTGTATCAGTATTGTCATGCTCATCAATTATTGGAATGGGGTTCGTTTCTTTATCTTTGGAGGCATTTTTATCATAGAATATTTTCGCGTAGCACACCTGTAAGACATTCGCATGTAGAAAGAGAATGTTATGCAAGGGTAGATGAATTGATGGCTTCTGATATGGAAATAAACAATTAGGTTTTTGTAAACTGTAAAGAAAATAGTGTAAATCAGAGTAGATACCAAGTATAATTTTGACGGTAGAATAAATTAAGGGAAAAGATATGATCAACATAGATTTAAATGGGAAAAAAGGTATAGTTTTTGGTGTTGCGAATCATAGAAGTATCGCTTGGGCTATATCACAAAAACTTTTAGATGCAGGAGCTGATGTTACAATTGCTTATCAAAATGAACGCTTCAAGTCTGGAGTCGAAAAACTCATAGACGGTTATAGTAATGCATCGTTAGAAGAATGCGATGTTTCAAGCGATGATTCGATTACAGATTTATTTTCTAATTTAAAAGATAAATATCAGAACATAGACTTTTTAGTTCATAGTATTGCTTTTGCTCCTAGAGAAGATTTAGCTGGTGATTTTTCTGAAACTTCTCGAGAAAGTTTTAATATAGCTTTAGAAATAAGCTCTTTTTCATTAATTTCTTTGGTCAATAACGCAACAAAATTAATGAAAAATGGCGGGAGTATTCTTGCACTTACTTTTCAGGCATCTCAATCTGTATACCCAGGATACAATGTCATGGGTGTAGCCAAAGCTGCTTTAGAAAATGAAGTAAAACAACTAGCAGCTGAATATGGTTCTAGAGAAATTAGGGTTAACGCGCTTTCACCAGGTCCTATGGATACGTTAGCTGCTAGAGGCATTCATGGATTTATAGATATGAAAAAGATTCACGCTGAAAAAGCGCCTTTAAAACGAAATATCACACATGACGAAGTAGGTAATGCAGCATTATTTTTATGTAGTGATTTATCGACAGGTATCACTGGTACAATTTTACCTGTTGATGCTGGCTATCACATAATGGCTGTATGAGTACTAAGAAACTAAAACTTAAACGTATTCCCGAGGGTAGATCTGGTCATTTTTCTATAATTCATCGTTATCACCCTCATCTATACTTCAATGGTAAATATATCCGCTACACAGGCGCTATGTTAATAGACAATGAAACAATGTGGATGAGTGATGGCCCTGAGGAACGTTTAACAATGTCCAGTGCTGTTCGGTGGTGTCCAAATAATGCAGATGTATTAATTGGAGGGTTAGGGTTAGGTATTGTTCCACGATGGTTAGAACAAAAAGCTAATTCTATAACGATAGTTGAATTTTCAAGAGATGTAATTAATCTTGTTTATGATTATATTAAAACGGCTAAGATGAAAATAATTCATGATGATATAAATAATTATTTAGATAAAACAGAAGAAAAATTTGATTTTGTGTATTTAGATACTTGGCCAGATTTAGACGCCAGTCGATTAGATGAAATTACTCACCTAAAAAAATTATCAAAAAATGTTTTAAAAAACGAAAACAGTCGTGTAATTTGTTGGGGTGAAAATGTTGTAAGGAAGGCAGCAACAAAGGTTTAATTAGTATTTTTGCGTTCTGATTGTCTTGCTCTTCGAATTTCACCAGCTCGTGCCAGAATAGCTCTATTAGATTCATTAACTTCCATATATTCCTTACGCCATTCGTGTGTGTGCCATGTATAAGGAGTTTGTATGGATGTTCTAGGAAACTTAGCTTCTTCCAAAAGAGTTAATGCCATCTTCGTAATTTCAATCTGCATTTCTGAGTCATATGGCAATCCAACTGGATTACCAAGAGGAAAATCTGAAAATATAAATCTTGGCACTCCACACTGTTCAACTATGTCTCGTGCTGACCCTATTATTACTGTAGGAATATTATTTTTTTCAAGATGTCTTGCAATCAAACTCACGGTTTGATGACATACAGGTCACAAAGGAACTAGTAGAGCAACGTCAACTTGGTCTAGTTGCATATAATTCAGTATTTCTGGAGCAACATTTTGATTAGTTTTCCTTTGAGAATAATCAGTAGGAGCACCATAAAAGTTTTTTGAAATTGATTTTATTACCCCTTCTTCTACAAGAGTTTTAAGATGATCTAGTGGGAAAAATGTACCCAAATCATGAGTGTGCGTTGCTTTTTTATCCCATGATCTGTCCATTGTATAAAGTGCAGGAGGAGTAGGTGTTGTCGGAAAGTGATAAGTAGATCCGATTTGTAATATGCCAGGATCAAAATCAAGTGATATATCAGGATTTGGTAAAGATGCAGTAGTTACAAGGCCAACATTACATTCGGACAAAGGTTTAGTTAATTTTTGAAAAGGTACGTGGTCATTTACAGCCCATCGATAAGGGACTTCATATCCTTGTGCCGCATAAAAATGTCGTGACTTATCAATATATGAAACAGCTAATCTGTAGGCAGGATTAAATTGCTCATCATTCATAATTAATCTAATCCATATAGTTCTTTAATTTCAGGCACATCATGAAGTTTCAGAGCATTGATTGCATTTTTCCAACAGATTTTATCTAATACTTCATCTTTCCATGGGAGGGAGAAAAAGAAATTAGTATAATTTGTTAGGTTTAATAGAGGATATGCACTACCAAAAATAAATCTATCTGCTATACCCCAAGAACTATTCACTGCTTTAACCCAATCTTCAGTACCTAACATAGTCAAATAAGCATCAGGAGATACATATATATTATCTCTTCGCATGCTTGCAATAGTAATAATTTCTCTTATGTATGGATAATGGCCATGGCCACAAATTATTGTTAAATCTGGAAAATCATGTGCTACTTGATCAATATATTTAGGATGTGCATAGTCAATATTTAGTCCTCCTAATGGTCCAGATGTTTGGGGGCTAATTGCTATATCTAAATCAAGGCATTTTTGATATATAGGGTAAAGACGTGGGTCTGCTAGATTATCAGCATAATTTGGACCTCTACCAGGTTCAATAAATACAACTTTAAATCCTAGTTTTTTACAACGTTCTATTTCTTCTAATGGATCATGAAAAACACCCCATGCATCAATACCTGCACATGCTACAAACCTAGCAGGATTTTCCTTTTGGATTTGTGCTTGTTCATCATTAGAAGTTGTTCGTTCTGGAAATACACTATGACCTAAAGTCATACCTTTGTTCATTCCTGATACAGATACGGCTGTTGTTACTCCTGCCTCGTCAAGATCTCGAAAGAATGATTCTATAGAACCATCTTTAAATGCATTTATAGAATCATAAGCTCCACTATGCTGTGTGCGCTGTCTAAAGTAGTCGGATTGTGAAGCAGTTGTTAATCTACATCGCATATCAATAATTTTTGGTCTTTCAGATTTAGGTAGCATATTTGATCCACCACCCATGTCTTGGAATGCTAAAGTATTTTCATTTACCATTTTCCCCACCTTTTCATATTTTTGAATGTGTTCATAGTACAGCGATATAGAAACTTGGTACAAGCATAAAAGTCGTTCTTATTTAATATATGAATAAAACTGATATTCAATCTTGTTATTCGCACGATAGATCAGCTATAATTTTATAGTTTTAATCAATAATATTGTGGAGAATAAAATGAGTGATAACAAAAGAATAGAACGCGACTCAATGGGTGAAATGGAAGTCGATGCCGATGCATACTACGGAGCTTCTACACAACGAGCAGTTCTCAATTTCCCAATTAGTACTTTAAGATTTTCAAAAGAATTTAATAGTAATTTGGCTTTAATTAAAAAAGTTGCGGCAGAAACCAATATTGAACTGGGATTACTAGATGAAAAATTAGGAAAAGCAATAATTTCTTCTGCAGATGAAGTTATCGAAGGTAAGTTTGAAGATCATTTTGTTGTAGATATTTTCCAAACAGGTTCGGGAACTTCTACAAATATGAATGCTAATGAAGTTATAGCAAATCGTTCTGCAGAAATACTTGGAGCAGAACGCGGCTCAAGAGGTTTAGTTCATCCAAATGATCATGTGAATATGGGGCAGTCATCCAATGATGTTATCCCTACAGCTATTCATATAACTGCTGCTGCAGTTATATCACATTCATTAATTCCTGCTTTAGAAAAATTATCTGCTGTCTTGAAAGAAAAAAGTATAGAATTTTACGATATTATAAAAACAGGAAGAACTCACTTGCAAGATGCAACTCCTATCCGTTTAGGACAAGAATTTGATGGATATGCAGGACAAGCAGACAGATCGATAAAACGATTACAACATGCTTTATCAGAATTATGCGAAGTAGCTATAGGAGGAACAGCAGTTGGTACAGGAGTAAACACTCATCCAGAATTTGCTAGTTTAATAACTCAAAAGCTCAGTAAGTATTTAAATTTAGATATCCGTGAAACGAGTAATCATTTTCAGTCACAAAGTACTCTGGATAATATGGTTGAAGCAAGTGGAGTTACTAAAACTATTGCAGTTAGTTTATTGAAAATTGCAAATGATATACGTTGGTT
>MDTA01021827.1_pt1 | contig 14515 bp, 12 predicted proteins | sample 811151 | NCBI WGS metagenome assembly MDTA01 (sample SAMN05326648, study PRJNA326480) | marine metagenome | isolation source: seawater | place: Indian Ocean: South | collected 2010 | reverse complement strand
TGTTGATATGTGTCGAGAGTTGGAGCGTCAGTAAGGTGCTGTCTGGAGCGAGATACAATGATTTCAACCGAGGCACTGGGCATCGCCCGGGTGTTGCTAGGTGCTTTTCTGGTCCCGGCCGACGACTACCCAGCGTCGCGATGACTGCAAACGCCATGGCCGGCGACTACGCCACATGCTTCTAATCTGGCATGGACGACTCCGTCACCAATCCTCTGACGTCTCATGTGCCTTATGAGTTGTCGCGACGTTGGCTTTGCGCTGTTGAAGACATCGCTTGGACGCGGGCTGACAGCGTGGCCGACCAGGTTTATCCCGCGGCAGTTATACTGACCGTTGACACTCCCAAAACCGGGGGCGTGAATGTCGGCGCATGGCTTGCCGTCTCCTTCGCGCCTTGCAGTGAAGTTATGCCTTCGTGCTCAGATAATATCCCGGACTATGACGCTCTAATTATTGGCGCCGGCTTGTCCGGTATGTACCAGTTGCACGTTTTGCGTGAACAAGGCTTTCGCGCACATGTACTGGAAGCTGGCAGCGGGGTGGGGGGCACCTGGTATTGGAATCGTTACCCGGGGGCACGCTTCGATTCCGAAAGCTGGTCGTACGGATACTCATTCTCCGCTGAACTACTGGAAGAATGGGATTGGTCTGAGCACTTTGCCGGTCAACCCGAGGTAGAACGGTATTGTAATCATGTGGCGGACAAGTTTGACCTCCGCCGGGATATCTCTTTCTCCACGCGCGTGGCCTGGGCCCGTTTTGAGGAAGAGTCGTGTAGCTGGCGAGTCGGAACTGCAGCTGGCCGCGAATTCCGCGCCCGCTTCCTGGTGACAGCGATCGGTCTGTTGTCAGCTCCGACCATGCCACGGTTCGAAGGAGTTGAGAGCTTTAGCGGGCAATGGGCACACACCGGGCTCTGGCCAAAAGAAGGCATCAACTTTGACGGTAAGCGCGTTGCTGTTATTGGAACGGGTGCGAGTGGCGTGCAAACCATCCAGGAGGTGGCGAAGTCGGCGGCGCGCCTGACTGTGTTTCAGCGCCGGCCGAACTGGTGTACGCCATTACACAACGGCCCCATCTCGGAGGCCGAGATGGATGCTATCCGGACGCGCTATGACGAGATCTTCGAGCTGTGTAAGCAGACCACGGCTTGTTTTGTACACAGTGTCGACAGCCGCGGCACGTTTGAGGTGACGCCCGAGGAGCGTGAAGCGTTCTGGGAAGAGCGATATGCGGGCCAGGGTTTTGGTATCTGGCAAGGCAACTTCCGTGACATGCTCAAAGATCGCGAGGCCAACCAGATGATGTCGGCGTTTGTGGCGGACAAGATTCGCGCCCGTGTGAATGATCCGGCTACGGCGGAACTGCTGATTCCGAAAGACCATGGGTTTGGAACGCGTCGTGTGCCGCAGGAGACGCACTATTACGAAGTGTATAACCAGCCCAATGTCGAACTGGTCAGTATGTTGGAGGCGCCAATAGAGCGCGTCACACCAACAGGCCTGCGAACGCGCGACAGAGACTACGCGTTTGACGTCATCATCTACGCCACCGGATTTGATGCAGTTACAGGCAGTTTTGACCGGATTGATTTCCGCGGCGCTGGCGACGTGACGCTGAAGGATAAGTGGGCAGAAGGCCCGCGTACCCTTGTCGGTGTGATGGTGGACCAGTTCCCCAATCTTTTCATGATCATGGGACCGCATGCTGCATTGGGTAATAACCCACGCTCGATTGAGTACAACGTTGAGTGGGTGCGCGACTGCCTCGTGCATGCTCGTTCGACGGGCGCGCAAAGACTGGAGGCAAAAGCGGAAGCTGTGGAAGCCTGGGCGAACTTCGTACACGAGAAGGCCCAAGGCCTCTTGAGCAACGAGATTGATTCCTGGATGACGGGTGTCAATATGAATGTCGCTGGACGCCAGCACCGCCGGCTTGTTCGTTACGCCGGTACTGCGCCCGAGTACCGTGCGCGATGTGATGCGATCGCGGCTGGTGGCTACGAAGAGTTACAGCAGAGTTGAACCATCGGTAGCTACAAACCAGTGACTACAAACCAGGAGTGAATATGTCTGACCCGAGTGGTCTCGGTTGGGAGGAACGTTGGGAGCAGGGCAATACCGTCTGGCATCAGAGCAACGGTAACAAGATGTTGCGTCAGTGGTGGGACCTGCCTTCACATAAGCAGCGCGTGTTGGTCCCGTTATGCGGCAAGTCGTTGGACTTGCTGTGGCTTGAGGAACGTGGTCACCATGTCACCGGAGTCGAGCTGTCCGCGATTGCCGTGCAGGCGTTTTTTGCTGATCACGATCTCGCCTATACACGCACTCCTGCGGGTGAGCTCGAACGGTACGATGCGCAGTCGCGCAACTTGTCGCTCTATTGTGGTGACTATTTCCAGTTTACGGAGTCCGCGTTTGATGCCGTATACGACCGCGCCGCACTCATCGCGATGCCGCCGCAACTGCGGTCGCAGTATGCGGCCAAGACCAGTGAGTTGATGCGCGACGATGCCGGGCACATGCTCATCACCTTCAGTTATGACCAGTCGGTCATCGCGGGGCCGCCGTTCTCGGTGCCGGATGACGAAGTGTTGAGTTACTGGTCGGATCTACCGGCTGTACATAGTTTCGAGGCGCTCGATCACAGTCCGCCAAAGTTCAAGGAAGCAGGGCTTACCTCCGTGATGGAGAAGATCTGGTACACGCCTGGCGGATGACAGGTAGCGCGCCTGGCCTCGCCGTGTCAGCGGATGTGGTGAGCGATCGACTGAGCGTAATAATCCAATAACGCCAGTTCGTCCTCATTGACGGCGACGAGGCCGTTATCAACCCTCAGGATATTGCGCAGTTTCAGCATGCGCAGGCCAACATCGATGGCGCAGTCGCGATCGTTGCGCGGTACGTGTACGTACACGCCTTTGGCTTCCAGATCTTCGACCAGTGTGGCGACGCCTGCTTTTAGCTCCAGCCTGTCCATTGGCGCGCTCACTTGTTGTAAAACTGTTGCGACCAGCGCAACCGGTAGTACCGGTACCACGTCGCCAACTGTGCTCAACAAGTGGTCGCCCAACGTCTGGATATGGTCGCGGCGTCGTTCCGTGTCTTGCCAGTTAATGGCTTCCAACTGCATGTATTCCTTGAGCGATACGGGCTCGCCGAAACCCACGGCGGCGTAGCCGAAGCGATACCAGCGTCCGGTCATGGCGAGTAACATTTGTTTGCCAATGAAGCGCAATCCGCCCAAGAGCCCGGCTACCCGCGGCGGGGAACGCCTGCCGAGATTGCGCATCTCCAGCAAGGTGCGGTCCTCCAGTACTCGGTCATAGTTGATACCGACGGGCACAAACACGATATCGGGCTTATCGATGCCTTCTTCGTCAGCAAAGGCTCCGACCATATACGAAAGCAGTCCCAGTCTAGCCGGCTGTTATTTGCCGTCCTGCGACAGGCCGCCCTCTGGATACACCGCTTGTGTCACGCCACCTCGAGTCGCCATTCGCACATAACTCGCAAGTACCCTGCGATACAAATCGTTGCGCGAGCCGCGGCGTATGAAATAGGCGCCGGTCGAGCGTAACAAGGCGTGCAGCGGCCATACTTTTGCCCATTCACCAACCGCAAAACTCAACGCGGAGCGTGTTGCGGAGAGATAACACATCAGCACGTAGTCCATGTTGCTGCGGTGGTTCATGACAAATACGACGCTGGTGTCCTCGGCCAACTCGCGCAGGCGCGCATCCCGTGCCGTGCCTACACGCACGCGATACAAGGCCCGCGCCAATGTGCGTGCAATCCAGTAACCGAAACGAAAATAGGCGTACGCGTTGAACGAAGGTACGATTTCCCGTGCGTACTGGCGCACTTCGTCCATTGCCTCATCGCGACGCATACGTGATTCGGTTGCGTGTGCTTCGGCGGACGCCTGCACATCGGGATCGAACATCAGGCGATTAATGAGTACCTGCCGCTTGGTCAGGCGGAACGGTTCGATGCGAAGGGCCAGGTGTTCGTTCAGCTCATCGATGACGCGATTGACGCGATTGACGCGACGGCGCAACACCCACCGCACGCTTGGCAGCAACAGGCGTTCAAGCGCAGCCCATGCGGCCAACGCGCATAACAGCAGAAATGCCCACGTGGGTACGCTTACCACAACACGGGTTCCTCTGCCTGGACTGAATCTTTGCACGGCTCAGTTGTGTGGAACATGAAGGGGCGGTAGCCTCGTTCGGAGTTCTGGCTGAGAGTTTTTGTTATGACCAATTCGACGCAACCCCTCGTCGTCTCCGAACTGCACGAACACGCCTGGTGGGTGACGCTCAATCGAGCCGCTAAACGTAACGCGTTATCCAACCCCATGTTAGAGGAATTGCTACAAGCCGTCAGAGATGGCATCAGCCATCGCGATGTCCGTTGTATTGTGCTGCATGGGGACGGCGCGTGTTTCAGTGCTGGCCGCGACACCAAGGAACTGACGGCCGAGGCACGATTGCAGGATCAATCCCTGGATGACCGTCACGCCATGTTCCTTACGGTGTTGGAAACCCTGATGTCATCACCAAAGCCAACGGTGGCTGTTGTACACGGTTACGCGTTTGGCGCCGGTCAAGCCGTGTCTCTAGCGTGCGACTTCTGCGTCGCAGAACGCAGCACCCGGTTTGGTAATGTGGAAATGGTCTACGGGTTTCCAGCGGCGATGAATACCGTGCTGCTGGCGCGTCACCTGGGGCGCCGGCTTGGGTTGGAAATTGCGATGACGGGCGAGCCCTACAGCGCCGAGCGGTATTTTGAGATGGGCCTCGTTAATCGACTCGCGGAAGACGGCGCCCTGGTGGAGGTGGCTGAAGAGTTTGTAAACATATTGACGGCGCGCGCGCCATGGGCTGTCACGCGTACCAAAGAGACCTTCCGCATGGCTGAGGATGCTTCGCAACAGATGGGCTTGCACCTGGGTAATCAGCTGAACCAGTTGTTGATGATGGGGAGCCAGACGCAATCCGTACACAGCGGTGACGCGGGTTCCAAGGCGGCGCTTAAAGACACCATGAAGGCTGAACAGTGATGGCGGATGCACCCACGCGCGAAAAGAATAAACCCGGCCCACTCGCGGGGATCCGCGTACTCGAGCTGACAGCGTTGATTGCGGGTCCATCGTGCGCGCGCTATCTGGCTGATCATGGTGCAGATGTCATCAAGATTGAACGTTTTCCGGATGGCGATGTATCCCGAGCCGCGTTTACCCCTGTAGAACGCGGACGTGGACCGATGTTCACGCAGCACAATGCCGGTAAACGCGGCCTGTGTGTTGACCTCAAATCGGCTGACGGTATCGCGCTGGTGCTGGAATTGATCGAACAGGTCGATGTATTGGTGGAGGCTTTTACGCCTGGTGTGATGGAACGCCTTGGCCTTGGTTACGAGGCCGTCGCGGCACGCAATCCGGGTATTGTGTATTGCTCAGTCAGCGGGTTTGGACAGACTGGGCCTAACGCAAAGCGGCCGGGTTACGCACATGTGGCACACGCGATGTCAGGGTGGCTTGCCGTGCAGTTTCTACATCGTGATCCGCCTGAGCCGCCGCGTGGCCCTGGGATAGCGATTGGCGATACAACGGCCGGTCTGACGGCGTTTGGTGCGATATGCGCGGCGTTGTTTAAACGCGAGCGCACGGGGGCGGGCGAGCACATCGACATCTCGTTGTTTGACGCGCTGTTCTGCTCGAATGACGTCTCCTATCAACACACTCTTTCGCAGGATGGCGACGTCAATGTCTGGTACCACCCGGTGCACAAGACCCGCGACGGCTACATGACGGCAAACGTCGGCCCTGACTACAGGGCGTGGTCGAATGTGTGCGCAGCGATGGGACGTACAGATCTGCTGGAAGACCCGCGCTTCGATTCGAGAGAGCACCTGATGGCCAATGTACAGGCGGCTGGTCGGATGGTAAGCGACTGGTTGGCAGGCTTGTCCACCGAGGACGCGATGGAGCGATTGCAACGGCATCATATCGCGTGCGCGCCGGTGTACACGGTAGACCAGGCCGTTCGGCAACCGCAGGTACAGGCCCGGGAATTGACCGTCACGGTCGATGATCCAGTGTTTGGCCAGCGCCAGACGATGAACTCGGCGTTTCGATATCTGAACGCGAGTAGTGGCGTGCGCGGCCCCGCGCCGCGCCTGGGCGAGCACAACCGCGAAGTCTTGCGTGACCTGTTGAACTTTTCGGATGAACGTATCGATGCGCTGGCCGCGCAAGGGGTGGTACTGGACGGTAGCCAGTAACCGGGTGTTAGTCGTACTGGCTGAGTGGCATCGACAAACCATAATGGTCGCGTAGCGTCGTGCCCGTGTATTCCGTACGAAATAGCCCGCGCTTCTGCAGAATAGGCACGACTTCATCGATGAAGATTTGTAACATCGATGGTAATACGGGCGGCATTACGTTAAACCCATCCGCGGCACGATCGTCCAACCATTCCTGCATGAAGTCTGCGACCTGCTCTGGTGTTCCAGCAAACGTATGGTGGCCGCGCGCGCCGGCCAACATGGCGAGTAGCTGGCGCAAGGTTGGCTTCTCGCGGCGTACCAGATTGACGATCACATCGGTGCGACTGCGCGCTGCCTGTACGGTTTCGGGATCCGGGAAGTCGTCTGGTGTCAGCGGGCGGTCGAGTGGCAGATCGGAGAAATCGTAGCCACCAAAACGAGCCGACATGCGCTTGCGGCCCACTTCTGGATCCGCCAACTCACCTAGTTCATCAGCGAGTCGCTGTGCTTCCGTCTCCGTATCTGCAATCACTGGGCTGAGACCAGGCAGGATCAACACCTGGTCGACGTCTCGGCCGATTGCGGTGGCACGGTGTTTGAGATCGGCATAAAACTCCACGGCTGTGCGTTTTTCAAGTTGCGCGGTAAACACTGCCTCCGCGTGACGCGCGGCAAACTCGCGACCGGTCTCGGATGAGCCGGCTTGCACCAGCACTGGTCTACCTTGTGGGCAACGGGGCAGATTGAGCGGGCCACCGACCTTGTAATATTCGCCGTTGTGGTTGATCGGGCGAATCCTGCTGATATCGGCATAGCGCCCGCTCGCGCGGTCGTCAATGAGCGCGTCGCTTGCCCAACTGTCCCACAAGCCATTCACCACCTGCATGAACTCTTCACCGCGCTCGTAACGAGTCGCATGATCCAACAACACGCCACCATAGTTCTGAGCCGAGGTGGCCAGCCAGGATGTGACGATATTCCACCCGATGCGGCCCCGGCTGATGTGATCAAGCGAGGCAAATTGGCGCGCCAGGTTGAACGGCTCCGTGTAGGTAGTGGACGCCGTTGAAATCAGGCCTATGCGCGTGGTACTGACGGCTAACGCTGCCAACGTGGTGAGCGGCTCCAGTCCGGTGCGGGGTCCGTTTGCAATGTCGTCACCCAACGCAAGCTGGTCTGCAAAAAAGATGGAGTCGAACAGCCCCGCTTCTGCCGTGCGCGCGAGCTCCTGGTAATAGGCAACGTCAAAGACCGATTGCACCGCGGCATCGGGGTGACGCCATGAGGCTTCGTGATGACCACGGCTGTGGATAAACAAATTGAAGTGAAGTTGTCTGCTCATGCGTATCGGACTGTCTGGTGGGTAGGCGTCTAGTTGTTGTCGCTCAGGTGTCGGGCGCTCTGGTGCCGGGTTCTACGGAGTCGGGCCCTCTGGTGTCCCGCAACTCCGGCGTGCGGCGCGGATAGCCTGCCACACTCGTTCCGGTGTTGCCGGCATTTCGATATGTTCAACGCCGTCGTCGCGCAATGCATCGACGATGGCGTTGATCGCAGCGCCCAGCGCAGGTGTTGTGCCACCTTCTCCCCCCGGGCGTATCCCCTCGGGATGGGACGTTGCGGGCACTTCGCTGATGGCCGTCTTGAACGTTGGGGTCGTCATCGCCCTCGGCATCGCGTAATCCATGTAAGAGCCGGTCAGAAGTTGTGCGTTGTCCGGCTCATAGACGACTGCTTCCAGCATTGCCTGCCCGATCCCCTGCGTGGTCGCACCATGTGCTTGCCCATGCAGGATCAACGGATTGACGGCCAGGCCAACGTCGTCGACACAAGCCCAGTTGACGATCTCGACTGCGCCGGTATCGGGGTCTACTTCAACCTCACAGACATGCGCACCATAGGGGTATCCGCCTGCCCGATTGGTGATATCACCGATGCCACAGAAAGGGCCTGACAATGCCTCCGGCAAGGACCGGAGGCCGCTCGCGGATGTTGCCACTTCGGCGAGGCTTATACTCGCACCGCTGGTCGTGGAGAACTGTCCGTGCGCATAAACAATTGCATCCGGCGAAGTCTGTAGTTGATGCGCGGCAATAGCTTTGCCGCGTCTTAACAGGGTGTCGACAGCATCGCGCGCGGCGATGCTGACCAGACGCATTGAGCGACCGGAGTGTGACCCGCCGCCAACGGAAACGCGTTCCGTATCATTGGCGACAAACCGCACTTGCGAGAACGGGATCTCGAGCCAGTCTGCTGCGAGCTGCGGAAAACTGGTTTCATGCCCCTGACCACTACTCATCGTGCCAACGACAAACTCTACTGTACCGTCATTCAGCACATGCAGTTCCACGCGCTCGCGCGGAATGCCACTGGTAACCTCGATGTAATTGGCAATACTGATTCCGCGCCTGCGACCGCGGGCCACAGACTCCTGTTTGCGTCGTGGGTAGCCGCTCCAGTCGGCCAGCTCCAGGGCCTGACGCATGCAGTCGGGATAGTCGCCACTGTCATAAGTCACGCCGACGGCGTTTTCGAAAGGCATGGCGTCCGGTTGAATCAGGTTGCGTGATCGCAACTCAACGCGGTCGAAGCCGCATTGCGCCGCAGCCAAATCGAGCAGTCGTTCAATTACGAAGATGGCCTCAGGCCGGCCGGCGCTGCGGTACACGGCAGTTGGCGCAGTGTTGGTCAAGACCGCGTGCCCACGGAAATGGGCGGTGGGTACCCGGTAAACGCCTTGCATCATCGACAGGCCTTTGCGCAGCGGCCAGAAGTACACGGTATAGGCACCCAGGTTCATGGTGTTGGTGCCGCGCATCGCCACGATGTTGCCGTCGGCGTCAAGCGCCAGTTCGGCCTCAAAAGCCGTATCGCGAGCCTGGTAGTCCGTCAGAAAACACTCGTCCCGGTCAGCTACCCATTTGACTGGTCGTCCCACCCGCCTGGCGGCCCAGGGCATCAGTGTAAATTCGGGCGTGAAGGCATTGCGGGTGCCAAAATTGCCGCCCATATCGCCAAACACGACGCGGCAACGCTCCGGGTCTACGCCCAGAGTAGTTGCCAGTCGGTCACGCGTCTGCACCACACCCCGACCGGATGCCGCGCGCAGGGTGTATCGTTCTGTTTGCGGGTCGTACTCGCCCACAACAGCGCGTGGCTCCATGGGTGAACCCGTCACCCGGTGGACCCACGTATCAAGACGAACCACATGTGCCGCCGAGGCAAATGCAGCCTCTGTGGCCGCGGAATCGCCCACTTCGCAAGTCAGCGCAATATTGTCAGGGCGCGCACTCCAGACACTCGGAGCGTCCGCGCGCATCGCCGCCCGGGCATCCACAACGTGTGGCAGTTCCTCGTAATCAACCTCCACAAGTTGCGCCGCGTCAGCGGCTGCACTGCGCGATTGTGCGATGACGAGGGCAACCGGTTCCCCCACGTGCCGCACATGTGAGGCGGATAAGGGCAGATGCTCAGTCAGGAACACGTCAAAGCCGTCTGGCAATTGCAGCACCGCATCCGGCGGACCGCGCCAGTCGGGGTTGTGTGGAATCGGTTGCCGCAACCCGTCTGCCGCGGCGTCGTCTCCGGTCAGCACCAGGACGACGTCCTGGGCGTTCGCAGCCGCGGCTGTGTCAATCCGGCTGATACGGGCGTGCGCGACCGGCGCGCGTACCAGGACCGCGTGCACGTGGTCTTCCGGGAATGTGTCGCTGGCGTAGTGACCGCGGCCAGTCAAAAGCCGAGTGTCCTCGCTACGCACTCGGGCGTGCCCGATCTCACGGTCTCTGGTCCCGGTAGGTCCGGTCTCACAGGACGGCGGTCCGTCGGTAGTCAATCGTCTGTTCTCAAGAGGGTTGGCCGAATAGAGCCGCATTTTTACACAAGCATATCGTGTGACGCGCGCCTTGCTCACCTGGATGATAATGTGAGGAAAACGGTTAAAACATTCAAAACCCTAAAAGCCCAAACTTGTCTGCCGATATGGCGGGGAAGTGGAATCAAGTGCAGCCGTATCCGCGCCTGTTCAAAGCGCTCGGACCTTCAAAGCGCCCGGGCTAAGGAGTGATCAATGGGAACCGGAATACGTTTCGCACGGATGGTGAGACTGCTGCTCGTCGTCTGTACGGTGGCGTTTCCGATGCAGTCCATAGCCCGCGATATCAACGTGGTTGCCGTGCACTACGCGCCGCTGATTATTCCGGATGGTTCGCACCGAGGTTGGGCTATCGAGGTAGCGCGAGAGGCATTGCGGCGCGCGGGTCTCAGCCACAGCGTGGAATTCTTGCCGTTTAACCGCTCGGTAAAAATGGTCCAGCGCACCGCGGACACCATCCACCCCGCGCGATATCGCAATCCAAAGCGTGAGAACAAATTTACATGGATCGCCAAAGTGCACGTGGTCGGCAACACGTTCAACACCGCCAATGTACCCGTCAATTCTCTCGCACAGGCGCGGCGTCTTGCGAAGATTGGCGTCGAGGCCGGGACAGCCATGAAAGACTATCTGACCGCGCAGGGATTCACGAACCTCGAGCTGGCGGAACGCGAGGAGGTGAACGCCAGAAAGCTGGCGGCGGGGCGCATCGATGCGTGGTTCTTGAACGATGTCTTGGCAGCATGGGCCTGGAAGCGAACCGTACTGGACCGGGAACTGGTCAGTGGGGCGCCGATGTCCAGCTCCGACGTTTACATCGTGGGCGGCCGGGATTTTCCCGCTGACCTAGCCGAGCGTATTCGTGTCTCCGTCGAGTCGATGCACACTGACGGAAGTATCACCCAACTGCTCAAACGCGATCGCTAACGCGTTCTGTCATGACCATACAATCCTCACAGGACCACGAGCAAAACGACGCGGCCACAGCGGGCCGGGAGGCTCGGGATCAAGGCGTGCAAAGCCTGCGTCTACGTGACCGGTTGTATTTTCGCCAGGCCCGACTGGCCGTCATTACGGCGCTGGTACTGGGAGTCATTCTGAACCTCGCGCAGATTGCCTACGACCTTCGATCCGAAGAGCGGCGCGTGGCGGAAGTGGTTAACAGCATTTTCCTGACCACGCGCGAAACCGCGGTCCAGGCCGCTTACACGCTGGACAAGACTCTCGCGGCGCGGATCACTCACGGTCTTCTGGCGTTCGCGCCGGTGCATGAAGTGCTGTTCCTCGACGACTTTGGCGATACCTTGGCCTACCAGTTTCGCGCCAGAGCCGAGTCATCCTGGCGGGGTATGGCAGAGCTGGCTTTTGGCCAACGTCACCAGTTCGAATTTGCGCTCAAGCATGACGAGACCGGTAAGAAGGTTGGCACTCTCGTCCTGCGGTTGGATCCGCACGAAGCTGCGCGGGACTTCATTGAGCGTTCTGGACTGGTGATCGCGGGTGGGCTTGTGCGCAACCTCATTTTTGCGCTGGTGCTGACGTTTCTGTTCTATCGCAGCCTGGGTCGGCCTATCGTTGCTGCCGCTGAAGCACTGCAACGCAAGTCCGGCCAAGATTGCGAACTGATCATTCCGCAAGCGCATCAGCTGGACGAATTGGGCATGTTGATGCGCTCCATGAACGACACGTTCCGCCGTGAGCAGATGCTACGGGAAGCGAACCTGGCGGCCGAGGGGCGCCTTGCGCATTCACGGAAGATGGAACCCATAGGGCAACTGACCGGTGGGGTCGCCCACGACTTCAACAACATGCTCGCCAGCATCCTGGGTTATGCCCAGCTCGCCAAGCGTTACTTGCAGAAGCAACCGAGCCAACGTCTGTCCGGATACATGCAGGAAATCACGACCGCGGGCGAACGGGGACGCGACCTCATTAGACAAATGATGGATTTCGTGAGCGAACCAGGGGTGACGCAACCGACGCCGATGAATGTAGGTACGGCCATGGACGGCGTTCTCGAGATGTTACGGTCGACGTTACCGGGGTCCATACGAGTTGTTGTGGATGTAGCGCCCGATTGCCCGCCGGTCTTGATCAGTCCGGTACAGTTCGAGCAGATATTGCTGAATCTGTGCGTGAATGCCCGCGACGCGATGAATGGCGTCGGCGAAATTCGCATGCGTGCGGCGAAGGCCGAGAGGTTGCCGTCGGAATGTGATTCTTGTCATCGCGGGCTGGATGGTGGATACGTTGCCAGCGTAGTGGCGGATACGGGGCCCGGCATGGAGCCCGAGACCTGTGCCCGGTGTTTTGTCCGTTCCACACCACCAAACCCTTTGGTGAAGGCTCTGGGATGGGGCTTGCCATTGTGCATGGTGCCGTGCACGAGGTGAGTGGTCACGTGCTGGTCGAGAGCGCGCCAATCCACGGCACGCAATTCACCATTCTGCTGCGAAGTACCGACCAGGGCCTCAGTATCGCTGCCTGACTTATTTGGTCATTGCCAGGCCGTGGCCCCTCACGCAGCGGCCCTTCAGCTAGCGGGCCGAGGTGACATTCACGTCCAGGCGCAGTAGCCCGTTCACGAAGTTGCTGACAACCCGCTCGGCGGGACTGCGCAACGTCAGTTGAATATCGCGTTTCAGCATCTCTTCCAGCAATACTCGAATTTCCATGCGTGCGAGAAACGCGCCCAGGCAGAAATGTGGCCCTCCACCACCAAAGGACAGTTGCCCTTTGTCGGGACGCGCGACATCAAACGTATGCGGATCTTCGAACACGTCGGGGTCGTAGTTGGCCGCGGCGTACCACATGACTACTTTGTCACCAGCCCGGATCTGCGTGCCCGCCAGTTCCGTGTCGCTCGCAGCCGTACGGCGCATGTGCAGGACGGGCGTCGACCACCTGAGGATTTCCTCCACGGTGTTGTCCAATAACGTGGGATCGGCTTGCAGCTGTCGCCAGCGTTCCGGTTGCCGGGCAAACGTTTCAGCCAGATGAGACATGGCTGTACGCGTTGTCTCGTTACCAGCAAATATCAATACGTGGAACATATTGCGAAATTCGTTGACCGACAGCCCGTCGTCGTGGCCGCGAAGCTCCGCTAGCCGGGTGATCAGGTCGTCTTGCGGACCCGCAAGGCGCGTGGCGCCCAACTGCTCGCCATATTCGAAGATTGCGTGACTGGCAGGACTGCCAAACGGCAGCAAACGCAGCGGCGTTTCATTGCCAAACGCGTCGTCCGCGAGTGTTACGGTATCGGTCGTGCCTTCCACCAGATAGTTGGAGAGTTCAACCAGGTACTCACCGTCCTCAATTGGCACGCCCAATACCGACAGGATGACGCGTATCGGGAGCGGCGCGGATACGCCATTGACCCAATCCCCGCCGCCAGCGTCGCAGAAGTTGTCCAACAACGTGCCCGCGATGTCCCGCGTGGTGTCCACCCAGCGACCGACTGCGCTGGGTGTGAAGGTTTTGCTGACAAGCTTGCGCAGGCGCCGATGGTCCGGTGGATCGGAGTCAATAATGGAGCGTCGGGCCTCCAGCGCATCCGCTTCCAGATCCCACAAGTTGGTGTGCCCGATGCCGGACGAGAATCGCTTGATGTCGCGCGAGACCGCATCCACGTCGGCGTGTCGTGTCACCGCCCAGAAGCCAGAATCACCATACTCGTGCCAGGCGAGGCCTGGACGCGCCCGCAGTTCGGCATACGCGGCAAACGGCAACCCGTCGGCGTACGCTTCCGGGCTGGCGATGTCGGGTGTGGGAGTTGGCATGAGTGGTCGCGTCAGCTGTGCACGATAAACCGCGTGCGTTCCCAATCGTTCACTTCGTCCGCATCAGGCGAGTGCTCTGCTGCGTGTGCAATCTCAGCCTCAGCGATGCTGACGTAGCTTCGCGAGAACTTGTCCCCCAACAGCTCCGCCAGTCGGCTGTCTCTGTAGCTTGCAACCGCATCGGCTAGCGTGGTTGGCAGTGGCGCATGGTCACCGGGGTTGGTGTACTTGTCACCCTCGCTCATATCCATCAATGCGAGTTTGCGTTCCAAGCCGTCCGCACCAGCGGCGAGGTTCGCAGCCAGAATCAGATAGGGGTTGGCGTCAGCGCCAGCTGAGCGGAACTCGACACGATTGGCTTTAGAGCCCGGCTCGGCGATACATCGTGCCAATACGGTGCGGTTGTCCAAACCCCAGCAAACATGCGTAGGCGCAAATGTGTAGGGGCGCAGACGTTTTGGGCCGTTAGGTGTTGGTGCGCCAATGAATGTCATCGCCTCCGCGTGCTCCAGGAGCCCTGCCAACCATTGCTCCATCAGTTCATTGGGCGCGTGTGCCGAGCTGGCGAACGCATTGGCGCCGTCCACTTC
>MDTA01138717.1_pt1 | contig 14516 bp, 18 predicted proteins | sample 811151 | NCBI WGS metagenome assembly MDTA01 (sample SAMN05326648, study PRJNA326480) | marine metagenome | isolation source: seawater | place: Indian Ocean: South | collected 2010 | reverse complement strand
GAGATAATAATCAAAAAGTCTTGATATAAATTGCATTGCGACATCTTTAAAGGCATAAGTTGGTCCATGAAATAACTCTAGAAGGAATTCACGATCTGTAACCTCTCTTACCGGAGTAATTTCTGAATTAGAAAATGATTTATAGGAGTCCCTAATAATCTCTTTAAGTAAACTATCTGTAAGACTGCTGTCAATATAAGGCTTAAATACAAAGTATGCAATCTCTTGATAAGACATATTAGTAAAACTTGTAATTAACTTTGAATCTAGACAAGGCCAAGATTCAGGGACATATAAACCACCGTCGGGAGCTAGTCCTTCAAAAATAACATCTTTAAAAGATAATTGCGATGCGTGACCCCTTGTACTAATATACTTGAGATTGTTATTCGCTTTCATTAAAGACCCTAATCAGTTGTATCTTCTCGTGAATATTCTCTAGTCTAGAGATCTGTGATATTGCAGATTCTATGCTTTTAAACTCCACGGAGTTTGTGATAATAACAATTGGTATAAGTTCATTTTCCTCTACTGGTTCATGTTGAGTTACTGCTTCTATACTAATATTATGTGATGCGAGTGTAGATGTAATTTCTGCCATCACACCGGGAACATCCTTAGCGAAAATTCTTAAGTAATACTGACTTATTAACTCTCCTATTGATGTTATTCTATTTCTAGACTTTAAATCGTATATTGAGTGACTGTTTACTTGACCAGTTTTAAAATTACAAAAATCCTTAATATTAGAAACTACTGCAGAAGCTGTAGCATCCCCACCCGCTCCATGACCATATAGCATAGATGTGCCAAACCTATCACCTTTGATTAGTACTGCATTCATTACACCATCTATGTTTGATAATATATGTGAGTTTGGAATTAATGCTGGGTAACTATTGCATTCAATTTGCTCATCAACAGATTTAGATGATGCAATGTGCTTGATTTTATAACCGAGTTCATCAGCATAATAAATGTCCATCAATTCTATCGACTCAATTCCATCTATAAACATCTCATTGAATGGCGATTTAATTTTAAATGCCAACATAGCTAAAATAGATATTTTATGTGCTGCATCATTTCCTCCAACATCAAACGAAGGATCAGATTCAGCATATCCTAGTTTCTGCGCGCTTACTAATGAATCTGAAAAGGATTTATTAGATGTATGCATTTGATCAAGGATATAATTACAAGTTCCGTTAAGTATACCTGTAATGGAGGATATTTTTTCATTACTTAAACTATCTACTAAAGTTTTAATAACTGGAATAGCGCCTGCTACAGATGCTTCAAATCCAAGATAGACATTATTTTTATTTGCTATTTTAAATAACTCGTCTCCATGTAATGCTAAGAGAGCCTTATTAGCGGTTATTACTGACTTTCCTTTGTTCATAGAACCAATAACAATTTCTTTTGAAATCTCGGTTCCTCCTATCAGTTCAATTATTAAATCGCAATCAGACTCTATAACATCCAATACATTAGAGGAAAATACAATTTCGTTATCTTCAAATTTCTTTGATTCAATAGATCTGTCAGCAATTAAGCTCAACGCTAATTGAGAATTACAGTTTTGAGATATTTTTTGCTTATACTTTAAGAAGTGATCTACAAAACTTCTTCCAACAGTTCCAAATCCACATACACCTATCTTAAACATTCGGACTCCTATATAATGAAGATATAATATCATTAAAATTTTTTAATTTCTTAAAATTATGGAATTAGTTGAAGATAAGCATAATAGTCAATTTCAGATAAAAAATTATAGAAATGAATCTATTGTTATTGGAGATCAAATTTTTAATTATCCAATAATCTTTGTTAATGGATCAATAGAAAAGTTTGCTGTGAACAAACCAGGATCAATCAACTTTAATGATATTCGTAAAATTCTCTGTGATGTTGAGATACTGTTAATTGGAACAGGCAAAGTAAATGTTATTCTTGATGAGAATCTCATTAATTTGGTATATCAAGCTCAAAAAGGCTTAGAATTTATGAATACGGAGTCTGCCTGCAAAACTCACAATCTTCTATTATCGGAGAATAGATCATTCTCTTCGATTTTATACCCATAGATAGATCAACAACAAAATTACCAGTATGGTTAAATAAAGAATATATTTATTTACAATCTCTAGAATCTGCTCATTATATTTATGACATATGTATGAAACTAACAAAAACCTTAAATATCTTCCAACAAAAGATATAACTACAAATAAAATAAAATTATAGTTAAGCGCGCCGGCAGATAACGTAAAAACTTTATAAGGAACAGGAGTGAAAGCTGCTATTGCAAGGAATATAATTCCATATTTATCGAATGAATTTTTAGCACTTAAATAGTCATCATATAAATTGAAGGTTTTAACTAATGGTTCAATGAACTCAAAAAAATATAATCCTAATAAATATCCAACGATACCACCCATAACTGACCAGAACGAGGCTATTAAGCTAACTTTAATCCATTCGTGCTTACCAGATAGTACCATTGGTGCTAGAAGAGCATCTGTTGGTATCGGAAAAAAAATAGATTCAGTGAAACTTAAAACTCTCAAATAAATGACAGATTGTTTCGATGCACATTGATTAATTATTTTTTGAAAAATATTTTTCATTAGCTTTCAATTCCACTCAACATAGGGACAAATAATACATCTTCAATAATTTTTTCAATAATACCATTTTTTGTTTTTTTAATTTTAAGAAGTTTTTGTTTCCCTCCCTCTTTTAATGGTAAAACCATTCTTCCATTCTCTGACAACTGTTCAATTAAATTATTAGGTATAAACTCAGCAGCAGCTGTTACGATAATTGCATCGTATGGTGCATTTAAGTTATATCCCTCGTAGCCATCTCCCATAATACATTGAATATTTTTAAATCCTAAATTATTAAGTTTAACTTTAGCCTGGCTGTGTAATGATTCAATTCTTTCTAAAGTCGTAACTTTATCAAATAACATAGATAATATTGCAGATTGATAACCAGAGCCGGTTCCTATCTCAAGAACATTATTCATAAATTTCATTTCATGAATAAGCTCAGTCATCTTTGCAACCATGTATGGTTGAGAAATAGTTTGATTATGACCAATTGGTAATGATAAATTTTCATATGCTCTATTAGCTAATGAGGTGTCAATAAAAAGATGTCTTGGCATAGTAGATATAAGATATATGACCTCCTTATTCTTAATGCCGATTTTTTTTAATGCTTTTGCAAGCTTATCTCGACTCTCTTGAGAAGTTAAACCTGATCCTACTATAGATTTCATGTTCATATTATTTAAGTTTTTTATATAGTTCCATATTTGTCATATCAATGGAAATAGGTGTTACTGAAATGTATCCATCTCTAATTGCATTAAAATCAGTTGCTGTTTTAAATATTCCTTCACCAACGGGTCCAATATTATATTTAATTTGTTTAGTAGTAATCATTTTTTTAGCTCTTTTACTTATTTCTCTTTTACCTAGTTTTGTTATTCTAAAACCTTTAATTTTTTCAACTGGTATGTCAGGTATATTGATATTGAAAATTGACTTGTGTTTTATTAGTTTAGTAAATATATATTCAATAACTTTCTTACATTTTTTATCTATGTCTTTTTTATATTTTGGATTTTTTGATGTTATAGAGAGAGCAAAACTTCCATATTTTGCATGCCTACCTTCAATCGCAGCACCCACAGTTCCAGAATAAACAACATCATCTCCGAGATTTGATCCAAAATTTATTCCACTAAAAACAATATCAGGAAACTTCCTGAGTATTCCAAGTGACCCAATATGAACACAGTCTGCTGGAGTGCCCATAACGATATACTTATTATCATCAACTTTTCTTATATTTACTGGACCGTGTACACTCAAACAACTACTAGATGCGCTGATATCACAACTAGGGGAAATTACAAAAGTATCACCATAATCACTAAGAGATGCGGTTAATATCTTAATACCGATAGATTTAAAGCCGTCGTCATTCGATATCAATATATTCACAAAACCCTCATATAAGATTATGATTAAATGAATATAGTATACAATTTTAAAATATATGAAAAAAGATAAAAGAATTAAAGAATTAGATAAGTGGCTTGAAAAATCAACAGATGAAGATTTCAAAGATTATATAGATGCTAAAAAAATAGATGAGGAAGAAGTTGATTTTAGCCATCAGATACATGATATTGATGTCTCAGATACTTTTGACATAGATTTTAGTTATAAAAATAATGGTGTTCAGGACTCTATTCTAACTAAATTGAAAAGACTAGATTGCAAAGATATAAATTATGAAGTGGATTTACATGGCTATCCAGTTAAAGAAGCAATTAATAAACTTCACAAGTTTGTTATAGAATCTTATAATTCTGAAATTAAATTCATTAAAGTTATTTGTGGGAAAGGTATTAATAGCAAAGATGGAATACCAAAAGTAAATATTGCTGCTCAGAAATATATAAAGAATTCAAAAACAATTAATGCTGCATGCGTATCTAAAAGCATAGATGGTGGTTATGGTGTAATCAAAATTAAACTGAAAGGTTAAGAATATCCTTTTTACTTAAAAATCTCACATCCTTAGGTTTCATATTACCAATTTTACAAGTCCCATATCTGCATCTGTGCAGTTGGAGTGTTTTTATATCCAAGGCCTTTAGTGATTTTCTAACTTCTCTATTTTTACCTGTAACTAGAACTACACAATATTTATTTTTACTGATTTTTGTAATTTTTTTAAATTTACCCATTTGATTTTCATCAATTAGAACACCTTTGAGTAATTTTTTTTGATTATTATCATCTATTAGTTTATTTGTTGTAACTATATATTCTCTCTCTAATCCTTTTGAGGGATGCATAAGTTCATTAGCTAAGTCTCCGTTATTAGTAAATAATATAAGCCCCGAAGTTTGCACATCTAAACGACCAATACTAATCCATTTACCCTCAACATGGGGTAGGTATTTAAATACATTATTATCATTATACTTATCTTTAGTGCTTACAATCTCACCAACAGGTTTATAATATTTGATAATATCAAAATTAGATTCAATGGCACTTATATCCACATTAAGTTCTTTATTGTCTACTCGTAAAGTATCACCTGGCTCCCATTTATCGCCCAAATTAGCAATTTTTCCATTCAAAGTAATTCTGCCATCAACTATGAGTCTCTCGGCAGACCTCCTTGAATACAAACCAATCATGGAAAGTAGTTTCTGAAGTCTATACATATCTCTAATTATTGATTATATTAATTATTCATGAAAGAACTTAATATAGCCATAATTACAGTATCAGATAGCAGAGATGATAAAACAGATAAATCTGGAAATTTATTGAAGAAACTAATATCCGACGCTAATCATATGATAAAAGACAAGAAAATAGTTAAAGACAATATTTATGAAATTAGGTTAGAAGTATCAAAAAATATCTATAATCCTCTCATCGATGTAATTATTTTAACAGGTGGTACAGGAATAACCGGTAGAGACGGGACCCCTGAGGCAGTAATACCATTACTTGATAAGATAATCGATGGCTTTGGGGAAATGTTCAGATTAATATCATCCAAAAAGATTAAAACATCTTCTTTGCAGTCTAGAGCGCTTGCAGGTGTTGCAAATGGTACATTTGTATTTGTGTTACCAGGTTCTGTTGATGCTTGTAAAACAGCGTGGAATGAAATAATTTCTGATCAACTAAACAGCGATACTAAACCATGTAATCTAGTTATGTTAATGCCTAGATTAAAAGAATAACCTCATAGCGATTCTACTTCTTTGATTTCTGGTAAATCTGATAATTTATTCTTATTGAAATAATCTAAAAATTTACGTGTTGTTCCAAAAAGTTCAGGTTTACCTGGAGTATCTTTATGTCCAATAACTTTTATCCATTCTAATTCTAGAAGTGTTCTAATAATATTAGTGTTTACAGCAATACCTCGTATTTCCTCAATATCACCTCTAGTTACAGGCTGTTTATAAGCAATGATAGCGATTGTCTCTAGAAAGGCCTTAGAAAACTTATTTGCCCCTTTATCTTTCAATTTAGAGATATAATTTTCTAAACCCTCTTTAGCTTGAAATCTATATCCACTAGCAACGCGAACTACTTCAATCGCTTTATTGCTATAGTTTTTGTTAATCTTATTTACAGCATCTATAATAGACTTCTTCGATACTTTGACATCATCAAGTATTTTGATAATGCTATTGTCATTAAGAGGTTCATCGCTCACTAACAATAAACATTCTATCAAAGACTCAAGCGAATATTTCATAGCTTAATACCAATATATATTTTCGAAAATGGAGTATTTTGTACTATATCAACCATACCCTCTTTAACAAGTTCCAACAAAGCTAAAAAAGTCACAACAACACCTAATCGTCCCTCCTTGATATCAAATAGTGACCCAAACTCAACATTGTCAGCATTCTTAATCTCAGACAATATAATAGACATTCTCTCTCTTACAGACAATACTTCTGCTTGTATATTGTGCGTTGAGAAGATTTCCGCTCTTCTTAGGACATCTACGAATGCTAATTTTAATTGATCTAGATTTATATTAGGCGGTTCTGTTATTTTTACTGCACTTGCATCAATGGCATTAGAAACAACATAAAAATCACGATAATTTCTTGGAAGTAAATCTAGCTGTTCTGATACATTCTTATATTTCTGATACTCTAGCAGTCTTTTAATTAGGTTTGCTCTAGGATCTTCTTCGTCATCGGCTTCATTATCAATCGGTAATAGAAGTTTAGATTTAATCTCAGTCAATGTAGATGCCATTACTAAATAGTCTGATGCTAATTCAAAATGAAGCTCTTCCATAACATTTATATAATGCATGTACTGTTCTGTGATCGGCAAGATAGGTAAATCAATAATATCAATATTTTGTTTTTTTATTAAATATAATAATAGATCGAGTGGTCCTTCAAACTCTTCTAGTATTACTCTTAAATGCTCTGGGGGTATGAATAAATCCTCAGGCATATCAGCAATGCGCTTTCCATTATATATTGCCGTAATATTATTACTCAATTTTAAACCCCATGATTGTATTAATATTACTAATTGTTAATGTTGCTCTTTCCCTTGCTCTTTGTGATCCGTCTTCTAAAATTGATTTTATATACTCTCTATCATTTTTTATTTTTTGTATTTCTTTGCTGATTGGCTCAATAAGGTTTATAACTATATCTCGTAATTCTTTTTTAAAAAAAGAAATATCTTTTGATGCAAATGTATTAACACAAACATCTATTGATTTACCAGATATACAAGAATATATAGTTAGTAGATTATTTATTTCTAATCTTTCTTTTAGTTCATCAACATTATTTGGCATAGCTAAAGAATCTGATTTTGCCTTATTTATTTTAATATTTATTTCATCAACTGTGTCAGTCAACAGAATTCTAGAGTACTTTGAAACATCGGACTTGCTCATCTTATTCTTAGCATCTCTTAAGCTCATTATGCGAGGGGCATCGACGTTTATAATTGGCTCAGGAAGTTTAAAAAAAGGCGTATTATAATCCGTATTAAATTTATGAGCTATATCTCTTGTTAATTCTAGATGTTGTTTCTGATCGTCTCCTACAGGCACTTTGTCAGCATTATATAACAAAATATCTGCCGCCATTAAAACAGGATATGAATATAATCCAAGCGAAGCATTATCTCTATTTTTCCCAGCTTTATCCTTGAATTGAGTCATTCTATTCAACCATCCAATTCTTGCCGTACAGCTCAAGTACCATGACAATACACTGTGTTGTTGTACAGAAGATTGATTAAAAAGAATGCATTTTTTAGGATCAAGTCCGACCGCTAGAAATATTGCTAGCACATTAAGTACATTATTTTTCAATTCATTAGGATCTTGATAAATAGTAATTGCGTGTTGATCAACAATACAAAAAATAGAATCAGATGTGTTTTGGAACTCTAAAAATTGTTTGATGGCACCGAGATAATTTCCAAGGTGAATATCACCTGTAGGTTGTACACCAGAAAATACAGTTTCTTTAGGCATATTTTTTGTGATTCATTCTAATATCATCTTAACATAATCGTATAATTTAGGTACTGTATAATAAAAAGATTAGAGTATATATGACAGAAGAGAGGATAAGTAAAATAAGGGATAGTTTAAAAGTATTAAATCCAAAAGTACTGGATATTATCGATGAAGGACATCTTCACGTTGGTCATGCAGGAGCTAAATCTGGAGGGCATTTCAAACTATTTATTGTTTCCGATCATTTCATTAACATGACGGTTATAGAAAGGCATAAATTGATATACAAAACGCTCGCTAATTTAATGCAAACAGAAATTCATGCACTATCAATTGAAGCAAAAAATCCTAGTGAATTATAATTCTAAACTCAAAACGAGTGCGTCTTCCCTTCCGGTTGCAGATTCATAATAATCTTTCCTTCTACCTATTACCGAAAAATTATATTTTGCATAAAGGATTCTTGCATTTTCATTTGATTCTCGAACTTCGAGTATGACATGCTTTGATTCTCGTATTTTAGCATCGTTTAGGACTGAATCTAAAAGAGAGCTTCCCACGCCATATCTTCTATGTTTTGGCGATACTGTAAGGTTAAGAATATGTGTTTCTTCCATATTTATTTTAGCAATTACATATCCAACTAAAATATGATTATAAAATACAGAAAATGAATCATATTTATATAATATACAGTCCCTTAAAATATTTTTTGACCAAGGGAACTCATAACACTCTAACTCAAGTTCATATATATGATCTAAATCAGATACTGTCATCGGTTTAATATGATATAGGTCTTTTTTTCTAAGTGACATTAATTACTTCCTTCATGAATAAGATATCATCCCAGACTTTTCTCTTTTCAGTAGGGCTCCTTAGTAAATAAGCTGGATGATAGAAAACTAAAGTGGGAATGGAAGATGTTTTATAATAATGGATCTTTCTTCTAAGTTGTGACATTGATTCGGATGTATCCAATATTCTTTCTGCTGCAACTTTTCCTAAAACTATAATCATCCTGGGCTTGATTAGATCTATCTGACGATCAAGAAAACTGGCGCAAGAGCGTATTTCATCAATTCTAGGGTTACGATTATCAGGAGGTCTACATTTTACAGTATTTGTTATATATACATTTTCTCTATTTAAATTAATTGCTAAAAGTATTTCTGTGAGTAATTTACCAGCTCGGCCTACAAAAGGTTCCCCTGTTTTATCTTCGTCTTGACCAGGCGCCTCTCCGATAATAAGTATTTTAGATTTTTCATCCCCCTTTCCGAAAACTACGTTCTTCCTTGTTTCGTAGAGATCACATTTGTGACAATTTTCAGCTTCTAGTTTAAGGTCATGTAAAATCATTGAACTACTAGAAACAAATGGATTTTCTTTATACCAGGAAACATCTATGCCCATGAGACCTAGCAATTCAATATTTCGAGATTTCATATGCCTGGTAGTTTAGCTGATTTAGTATCAGGGTTCTGATAAATTTTATTAATTGCATTAAGGTAGGCTAAAACTGAAGCCTTAACTATATCGGTATCTGCTCCATGGCCATTGACTATCATTTCATCCTTGATAACTCTTACAGTAACTTCTCCTTGTGCATCAGTGCCAGATGTAATGTTATTTACAGAGTAAAGTTTTAGATCTAAATTCATTTTTAATATTTTATTTATAGCATTAAAAGCTGCATCAACAGCACCGTCACCATCCGATGATGATTTCCTATCCTCGCCTTTTATACTTAATATAATTTCAGCAGCTGGTTTTTTGCTTGAGTCACAGACAACTGACATATGTTTAAGTTGAATATCATCACCCGATAATTGTATGTGGTTTGACAATCTAATAATATCCTCGTCGTATATCTCATGTTTTTTATCTGCAAGCTCTTTAAATCTGTAAAAAAGATCATTGAATGTCTCATCATTGTCTGATGGAATATTCAGTTCAGCCAGCTTTTGTTTGAGTGCATTTCTGCCTGAATGTTTACCAAGCACGAGTGAATTACTTACAAGACCAATGTCCTCGGCTCTCATAATTTCATAGGTCTCTCTAGATTTAATGACTCCATCCTGGTGTATTCCTGACTCATGAGCAAATGCATTTTTACCGACAATCGCTTTATTTGGCTGAACTGGAAAACCTGTTATGCTAGAGACCAAACGTGAGCAATTCATAATCTTTTTAGTATCAATTTGAGTATCACAACTAAAGATATCTCTTCTAGTTTTAACTGTCATAACAATTTCTTCCAAAGCAGCATTCCCAGCTCTTTCTCCTAATCCATTAATCGTACATTCAACTTGTCTTGCACCATGTAATACTGAAGATAGTGAATTTGATACTGCTAATCCTAAGTCATTATGGCAGTGAACAGAAAATATCGCATTATCGGAATTAGATACATTTCTTATAATTTCCTCAATCAGAAGACCGAACTGATGTGGCATATTGTAACCAACAGTGTCAGGTATATTAATGGTAGTAGCACCAGCATCTATAACTTGCTCAATTATTTTACATAAAAAGTCAAAGTCAGATCTACCGGCATCTTCAGGTGAAAACTCAACATCATTAGAGAACTGTTTTGCAAGCTTCACCGCTTTGACTGCATTCTCAACAACTTGATCTGGGGTCATTTTAAGTTTCATTTGCATGTGAATCGGTGAAGTTGCAATAAATGTGTGAATTCTAGAATGTTCTGCATTTTTTAAAGCATCTGCAGCAGATTTAATATCTTTTTCAAGAGCTCTAGCTAATGCGCATATTCTAGTGGATTTAATTGAATCAGCTATTTCTTTGACAGCATTAAAATCTCCTTTACTGGCAATCGGAAAGCCGGCTTCTATCACATCAACCCTGAGATCAGATAAGGCATGGGCAATTTGAAGCTTCTCCTCAATATCCATAGACGCGCCAGGGCTTTGTTCGCCATCCCTAAGCGTCGTATCAAATATTATTAACTTACTATCATCAATCATTTTTTAAAATCTCGGTATATGTCTTAAAAATATTATATATTAAGACAGAATAAGCAGGAGTGATAATTCATGTATGTTCATATTAATCATCCTTTTTGTCTATGATATTAGCTGCAATATCAACATCGTTATACCTATTTTTTCGAATTTTTCTTAATACAAATAAGATAGGTCCAGATAGTCCATAAAATAAGAAGAAAACAAACAAAACTTTTGGAGGATCAAAAGAAATGAAAGATATCACAAGAGAAATTACAAATAGTGTAAGATGTGGGACTTTTTGCTTAAAATTTATATCTTTAAAGCTAGCATATGCGACATTGCTTATCATAAGAAGAGATAATATTATCATTATCGCTATGGTGTAAAACACATAGAATTCTGCATTAAGGTTTAAATCTGTAATAAGCCAAACATAACAAATTAATATTGCTGCAGCTGCAGGACTAGCAAGGCCTACAAAATACTTCTTATCAGTTGATTGATTTCTTGAATTAAATCGAGCTAATCTGATCGTTGTTACAGCAATATATATAAAGCAAGCAATGTAAGCTATTTTGGATATATAACCAGCCGTAAAACCTGACAAGCTTGAAATATAAATCAATAATGCAGGGGCAACTCCAAAACACAGCATGTCTGATAAACTGTCATAATACTCACCAAATGTGGTCTGTGTATTAGTCAATCTTGCTACTCTGCCATCTAGTCCATCCAAAATCATAGCAACTAGTATATACAAGACAGATTCAGAATAATTTTCAGCTATGGATAAAATTATTGAGTAAAACCCACAAAAAAGTGCACTAGTAGTTATAAGATTCGGCAATAGATAAACACCTGAAAGTTTTCTTTTTACTTTGCTCACCTATTTATCTCCTACTAGTTTTTCTCCATCCATCCATGACATCATACTTCTAAGTTTTTTTCCTGTACTTTCAATCAAATGCTCAGAGCCTTCCTTTCTAAGTTTATCAAACTCTTTTGATCCAGACTTAATTTCATTAACAAAATCATTTGCAAATTTACCATTTTGAACATCAGCAAGGACAAGCTTCATTTTTTCCTTTACATGATCATCTATTAAAAATGGGCCTTTTGTTAGATCACCGTACTCAGCTGTATTTGAAATTGAGTATCTCATATCCGTCATTCCGCCTTCATACATTAAGTCTACGATAAGCTTTAATTCATTTAAACACTCAAAATATGCCATTTCTGGGGCATATCCAGCATCAACTAGTGTCTCGAAACCCGCTTTAATAAGTGCTGTAACACCTCCACATAATACTGCTTGTTCACCAAATAAGTCTGTTTCGGTTTCCTCTTTAAAATTAGTCTCAATAATCCCTGCTCTTCCTCCACCTATGGCAGATGCGTATGCTAGCGCGATCTCTTGTGCTTTTCCGGATGTATTGTTGTGTATTGCAATAAGTGTTGGGACACCTTTTCCTGCAACATATGTTGATCTCACTAAGTGCCCTGGGCTTTTAGGAGCAATCATAAAAATATCATGAGACTCAGCAGGTTTTATTTGGCCAAAATGAATATTAAATCCATGTGCAAATGCTATAGCTGCTGAAGGTTTTAAGTTTGGTTCAATAGAATTCTTAAATAAATCAGCCTGATATTCATCTGGCGCCAAAATCATAACAACATCAGCATCTTTTGCCGCATCTTCTATATCTTTTACATCTAGACCCATTGTTTTAGCCTTATTTATACTAGCTGATCCTGCTCTTAGTCCAACAGTTACATTAGCACCTGAATCTTGCAAATTAAGAGCATGGGCATGCCCTTGTGATCCAAAACCAATTATTGCAATATTTAAATTTTTTATAACGTCTAAATTTGCATCTTTATCATAATACACTTTCATATCTCACTCCTATTTTACAGTCTCAAGTGAATCAGATCCCCTACTAATCCCCAAAGCTCCTGATCTTACTTGTTCTATTATCTTAATTTTTCCTAATGAGTCAATAAAGGCCAATATCTTATCTGTGACACCAGTCAGTTCTATGGTGTATGTAGTATCAGTTACGTCAATAATCCTAGCTCTAAATATATCAGTTAATCTCTTTAGCTCATCTCTTTGTTTAATATTACACTTCACCTTAAGAAGTAACATTTCCCTCTCTATGTGGGTTTCATTTGTTAAGTCTTTTATATTGATTACATCAACCAGTTTATCAACTTGTTTCATAAGCTGAAGAACTTTACTATCACTACAATAAGTGACAATCGTCATTCTTGATATTGAATCATCGGAAGTAGGAGCAACACTTAAGCAATGAATATTATATCCACGTGCAGAAAACAAACCGGCAATTCGTGATAGTGATCCAAACTCATTTTCAACTAAAATAGATATTATGTGCCTTTTTTCCGTCATGCTAACTCAATATCATCTTTCATAGCCGGTGATAGATGCATCTCATGATGACCCTTCCCGCTTTGAATCATTGGATATACATTTTCAGTTTGATCGGTAATTACATCAACAAAGACTAATCTATTTTTATTATTAATCGCCTCTGTCAAATCTTTCTCTAAATTTTTTGGATTATCAATAACCATACCTATATGACCAAAACTCTCCGCTAATGATGCAAAGTTTGGAATAGCATCCATGTAGGACATAGCATATCTACCCTCATAAAAAAACTCTTGCCACTGCCTAACCATTCCCATGTATCTGTTATTTAAATTAATTATTTTAATAGGTAACCCATATTGTAAGCATGTTGACAACTCTTGTATACACATAAGAATGCTAGCCTCACCAGTTACACATAGAACTTGCTCTTTAGGATAGGCAAGTTGAGCTCCCATTGCTGCGGGGAGGCCAAATCCCATCGTCCCAAGTCCTCCAGAATTAATCCATCTATTTGGTTTGTTAAATTTATAATATTGTGCCACCCACATTTGATGTTGCCCTACATCAGATGTAACAAAAGATCTGCCTTTAGTGATTTTATGGAGAGTCTCAATTACGTATTGAGGCTTTATTACTTCATTCGATTGTTTGTAAGATAGACATTTTTTCTTTTGCCATGTATTAATTTTCTTCCACCACTTGTCTAAATCATCCTTTTTGATATTTTTTTTATATTTATTAATATGCAGAAGCAATTTTTTAAGAATTTTTTTTGTATCACCAATTAACGAATAATCAACTTCAATTATTTTTGATATCGATGACGGGTCAATATCAATATGTATAATCTTTGCCTTTGGACAAAACTGTGATGTATCTCCAGTAACTCTATCGTCAAATCTTGCCCCTATCGCCAGTAATACGTCGCACTCATGCATAGCCATATTAGCTTCGTATGTCCCATGCATGCCCAACATACCTAAAAACTGAGAGTCTTCAGAAGGATAAGCTCCAAGACCCATTAACGTGTTTGTTATTGGATAGTTAAGGCTCTGTGTTAATTTGGT
>MDTA01130263.1_pt1 | contig 14516 bp, 14 predicted proteins | sample 811151 | NCBI WGS metagenome assembly MDTA01 (sample SAMN05326648, study PRJNA326480) | marine metagenome | isolation source: seawater | place: Indian Ocean: South | collected 2010 | reverse complement strand
GAGTTATTCCAATAATTGGTTTTTTCATTATAATTCAGTTATAATGTACATCATAAGTGTGTTCCAGAATGAACGTTGATTATTTTATGAAAGAAGCAATAATTGAAGCAGATAAAGCTTTTAATTTAAATGAGGTACCTGTTGGAGGCATACTTGTTGATAATAAGTCTAGCAAGATTGTTGCCAGAGGTTACAATACAGTAAATAGAGATAACAATGCTATAAAACATTGTGAATTAAACTTAATCCATGAAACTTGTGAAAAATTTAAACTTAGATATTTAGAAAATATGACATTATTTGTAACTTTAGAGCCATGTACGATGTGCGCAAGTGCTATAAGTGAAGTTCACATAAAAGAAATTTATTTTGGCGCTTATGATGAAAAAAATGGAGGAATAGAAAAACTGAGAGCTGTTTTTCAAAGAGAAAACATATTTGTTCCAAATATTTATGGAGGCATTATGGAAAAAGAATGTAGTAATTTATTAAAAAATTTTTTTAAAAGTAAAAATGGTTGATAGAATAAATATACCAGAGTTTGCAGTTTCAGAATTTAATCAAGCTTTAAAAGATATAATTGAGTCTAATTTTAATTATGTGAGAATTAAGGGTGAAATTTCTGAGGTGAAGACAGCAACAAGAGGTCAAATATACTTAACACTTAAAGATGAGAACTCAATTTTAAGTGGTGTTATTTGGGATCAGAAAAAAAAATATTTGGATATAAATCCAGAAGTAGGACTAGAAATTATAGCAACTGGCAGAATAACTACTTGGTCACGTTATAAAACTACTTACCAAATAGATATAGACAAAATTGAAATTGCTGGTGAAGGAGTTCTTTTGAAACTAATTGAGGATAGAAAAAAAAGACTTCAAAAAAAAGGATATTTTGATGAAGACAAAAAAATATCATTACCATTTTTGCCAGAAAGATTAGGTATAATCACATCTCCTACTGGCTCTGTAGTTCACGATATAATTAATAGAGTGAGTGATCGTTTTCCAATGCCTTTAGATATTTGGCCAGTTTCTGTACAGGGTGTTGATGCTGCAGATAGCATAATTAATGCTATTGAAGGTTTTAATAAATTAAAGTCAGATAAACCAGACATCCTTATTGTTGCTAGAGGTGGTGGAAGTACAGAAGATTTAATGGCATTTAACGATGAAAATCTTGCTAAGAGTGTTTTTGAATCTAAAATACCAATTGTATCAGCTATAGGTCATGAGACAGATACAACTATTATTGATTTAGTATCAGATTTGAGAGCATCTACCCCAACTGCTGCAGCAGAAAAATCAACTCCATTAAGATTTGAATTAATAGAAAAGATCAAAAACCTACAACTAAGATTAAACTCAAAAGTTAATTCACAAATTCAATCTAAAAAAGAAAACTATGAGTATTTAAATAAGTTTCTTAAATCTCCTAGCTCAATAGTAGATAATTATAAAGATAAGCTTTTAGAAGATTTTAAAAATTTAAAATTATCAATTGAAAACAAATGCAATATATCAAAAATAAGTCTTATTAATTTAGGAAAATCTATCGTTTCTCCAGATACATTAATTAATTTAAAACAAACAAAGATTAGCAACCTTTCAAAAAATCTTAATTTAAATTTAGCTAATATTTATAATGATAAACTTGAAAAATATAAATCAAATATAAGATTATTAAATTCAAATTCCATTTCTGCAAATCTTAAAAAAGGATACTCCATTTTGATGAATAAAAACAAAATTGTTAAAAATTCGAAAAAGATCAATATTGATGATAAGCTATCTGTTAAACTTATTGATGGCACAATTCATATTAAAGTAACAAACATTAAGTAAACCTTTTGTGTTGCCAGAACCATTGTGTTGGTTCAGTTTTTATCCATTTTTCAATTTTTTTATGAATTTTTTCCATCATTTCAATATCATTTATTTTTATATCATTATGGTAAAATGGCTTTTGAAACGTCAGCTCAATATTACCATTTTTAATTCTTCTATTTTGAATTGGAATTATCGGCAGTTTGTATTTTCTAGCTATTTTTAAAAAACCAGTTTGCGTCTTAACTTTTTTGTTAAAAAACATGACATCTTCACCTGAAGAGTCTTTTTGATCAATTAATAAAACAATAGATAAGGAATTATTTATAGCATCGACAATATCTTTTGCACTTTTCTTTCCTTTAGGTGTGTAAAAACTTTTTTTAGATACAAGTGATTTTTTTCTAACATTAAGTATTAGTTTATCAATGAAAAAATTGTTTATATGTCTATAAATACCACCAATACTAATCCCAATTCTATCCAAACTTGGAACTAACACTTCCCAATTCGACTGATGAATACTGATAAAAATAGCTTGTTTATTATTTTTGATACAATCATCAACATTTTCTAAGTTATTATATTTTATTTTTCCTTTATCAAATATTTCATTTAATCTTAATAGTTCACAAATTGTTATTCCTAGATTGTTCCAACTTTTTTTAATAATATTTTTAATCGCTTTTTCTTCAAGATTAGGAAAAACATACTTGCAATTAGTTATAGCAGTTTTATTTGCCCGAGAAAATTTACCTAAAGTCATAAATAAAAAAGATGAAAACTTAAGAGAAAGATTAAGTGGCAAAATTTTATATAAAAAATAAATTAAAATAACTGCGTTATACTCTAAAAAATAAAAAATTCTTTTCATAAAGATAATTCATTAATTTTATTTTCTAAAAGATTACCTAAAATTTCTATTAATAATCTTTCATCTTCGAATTCTATTTCACCATCTAAAGTACTTACTAACGATCTGTATGATTTAGGAATTCGTACAAAATCTTTCTTAGTTGTAACAAGAATAGATTTTGTAACATTTGCTGTTTCAGCTAAATTTAACATATCATTCTCATCAAAAATATGGTGATCAGGATAGCTAATTTTTTTTTCTAAAATTGCTCCTTGCTCATTAAGAGAGTTATAAAATTTATCGGGATATGCTATTCCCGCAAATGCTGTTACTTTTTGATTTTTATATATTTTGTTATTTTTACTAATCTCAAATTTTGCATGTATTAAAGGAACACTATTGGAAATTTTCTTTTTTATATCTTCTGCAATTTCTCCAATCACTATAATTAGGTTAGCCCTAGCAATACCTCTTGAAATACTCTCTCTTAATGGTCCTGATGGAATAACTCTTTTATTACCAAAACCTTGTTCACCATTAATTACTATGATTGAAAAATCTTTTTGTAAAGTAGGATTTTGAAATCCATCATCCATTATTATACAATCTGCACCATTTTCATTAGCTAGTGCGAAAGATTTATTTCTATCTTTTCCTATCCAAGTTGGTGCTACTTCTGAAAGTAATAAAGATTCATCCCCAACACTTTGTGCTGAATGCCAATCTTTTATAAGAGTATTATTTGTTTCAATTCCTCCATAACCTTTAGATACAAAATGTGGTTTATATCCATTTTGTTTTAATAGTGATCCTAATTTTAAAGCAACTGGAGTTTTACCTGCTCCACCTACTACAATATTTCCAATACATATTATTGGTAGCTTAGATATTTTTTTGGTGCTAACTATATTTCTAAGTTTAGTTCCAAATCTAAATAAAAGAGAAAGAGGATACAATATATTTGATAAGTATGTATCACTTTTTTTATACCAGAATTTAGGTGCTTTTAACATTCAATTCAAAACTAAATTTATTTCATCAAACAATTTTTCATTATCAAAAAACTTTTTATTGGAAAAGTCCAGTGCTTTCTTTTTAGAATTTTCAAGCAAAACTTTATTTGACGTAAATTTAGTAATTATATGTCTTAAATTGTCTATATTATCCAATATTATACAAGCCTCATTTTTTAGCATTTCATCATAAATATTTTGCCAATTGTATATATGAATTCCACTTATAATTGCACAACCATGTTTTGCAGGTTCAATAGGGTTGTGTCCACCTCTACTGATGAATGAACCTCCTAAAATTACTATTTCACTATTATTAAAATACTCATCTAATTTGCCAAAACTGTCAATTATTATTACATCATCATTTATTTTTTTCTTTTTACTATCAAGCGAATATGAAAAATTATTTTCGATCAATATATTAGAAATATGCTCTACCCTTTCTGGGTGTCTTGGAGCAATGCATAGCTTTAATTGATTTTTTTTTATAATTTGTTTTAAATTTTTTATAATTTTTTCTTCTTCAGTTTCATGCGTACTAGCTAACATAATAGAAAATTGCTTTTCTTTATTTTGATAAATTTTATTTTGAAGATTATTTGATAATTTTAAATTACCAATATATTTAACATCTATATTACTTAATATTTTAATACGCTCTAAATCATTAGGACTTTGGGCATAAATTTTACTAAACGTACTTAATGATATTGAATATAATTTTTTTAAATTTTTCCATTTATTAAAAGATCTTGGTGATATTCTGGCATTTATATAAAAACATTTGATTTCATTATCTCTAATAATTTTTAGCATATTTGGCCAAATATCTGACTCAATCCATAATATTAATGATGGTTTCCAATAATATAAAAATCTGGAACACCATAATGGCACATCATAAGGTATGAATTGATGCGTAACCTTATTATAGTAATATTTATTTATATACTCGGCCGATGATTTTGTTGTTGTTGTAACTAGTATTTGGAAATTCTTATAATATTTTTCAATTATTAAATTACAAGACTTAAATTCACCTACACTAGCTGCATGTATCCATATAATTTTTTTAGATAATTTTAAATTATAACTTGTATTTCCTAATCTTTCTTTGTATCTTTTCCTATCTTCTTTGTTATTTATTAATCTTAGATATAAATTAATTAAAATTATTGGAATTATAATATAACTAAAAAACTTATATAACTTAAGCATCTAATTTTAATTTAGCAGTATCAATGCAATAATTTATTTTTTTTTCTAAAAATAATTTATATTTTTCAATTTCAACATCTGTTGTTTTTGCAGGTATAATAATTGGATCACCCCAGATAAATTTACATTTAGAAAACGGGTATGTTATTAAAAAAGAGTCCCATGATTTGAGATTAAAATTTTTACTAGATGCAAATCCTATAGGAAGTATGGGAACTTGTGAATTAATAGCAATTTTAATTATGCCATCAGAGACTTTTTGATTTGGTCCCCTAGGTCCATCTGGAGTAACTCCTAAATAATCTCCATTACTTAGTATTTTAAAAATTTGTCTTAAGGAAGGGGATTTATTTTTTGCTTTAATAGAAATATTTTTTAAATTAAAATGTCCAGCTATGTATGCTCCAAATCTTCCATCACTATGACTTGATGCTAACATATTTAAAACAGCTTTACTTTTCCAAACATGTCCAATCATCATTAATTGACCATGCCAAAATGCTAATATGAAAGGTTTTTTTTCTTTCCACATCTTGTTTGCAAATTCGTCATTTATAATTTCTATTTTAGAAGTAATTCCAACAAATAAAATATAAAAATATCCTATGTAAGCTAAAAATTTTTGTATAATAGAAAATTTAAATAATTTTTTTTTAAAACTCATTTTCTAACTTTTCTAGTAGTTGAAGTTTTTTGTAAATCTCAGAATTATTTAGAAGCTCATCATGAGAACCAAAGCTATCTATTTTACCTTTATCAACTACATAAATAATATCAGAATCTTCAATTGTGCTTAGTCTATGAGCAACAATTAAGATTGTTTTATTTTTCATTAAATCTTTAATCGTACTATAAATTCCTTTTTCAGTAATATTGTCCAATGATGAAGTTGCTTCATCCAATATAAGTATTGGAGCATCTTTTATAATAGCCCTAGCTATTGCTACGCGCTGTCTCTGACCACCTGATAATTTTACTCCACTCTCACCAATTATTGTTTCTAACTTTTTATCTAAAGTATTTGAGAATTCAGTGACTCCAGATAAATTTGCAACTTTTTCAATTTCATTATCTGATGCATCTAATCTCCCATATTTTATATTATTTGCAATTGTATCATTAAATAAAATAGTTTCCTGAGTTACAATTGAAATATTATTTCTTAGATCTTTTAAATGAATTTTTTTTATATTTTCAGATCCAATTATTATGTCACCTTTATAATTATCATAGAACCTAGGTACTAAATTAGCAATGGTTGATTTTCCTGAACCAGATAATCCAACCAAAGCAACTTTCTTATTTTTTGGAATATTTATATTTATATTTTCAAGTACATTTTTTTGATCATAACCAAAAGAAATATTTTTTAATAAGATGTCTCCATCTAATTTAATATCTTTTTTTTCAGAGACTTCTTCCATATTTTTATTAGATGTATCAAGAAGTTTAAAAATTCTCTCAGCTCCTGCAAGACCTTCCTGTACACTAATATTTAAATTTCCAAGAGCTTTAACGGGTTGATAAGCTAGTAACAAACTAACGAGAAAGCTCATAAATTGACCTGTTGTCATTGTTTCATTTAAAACAAATACCCCGCCTGCATATATTGATAGAGCTATTGCTAAACTGCCAATAAATTCCATTAATGGGCTTAAACGGTTACTGATAAATGCTGATCGAGTAAAATATTTTTGAATAAAATTTATAGTCTCAAATGCACGTTCTTTTTCAAAACCTTCCTTTGTATAAGATTTAATCTGTTTAATTCCTCTAATACTTTCGGCAAGAACATTTGAAAAAACACCGATCTGACTTTGAATAGTATAAGTAATTTTCCTTATACTTTTGCCAATTTTTCTTATTGGCCAAAGGGCTAGTGGAAAAGCAAAAAAAGCAAAAAGTGTAAGAGTCCAGCTTTGATAAAACATGTTGCCTAATAAAAAGATGATAACAAGTACATCTTTAATAACACCAGTTACAGATTTTACAATTGCAAGTCTTAGATAATAAGTATCATTAATTAATCTAGAAATAAGATTGCCAGATTTTGAGTTATTATAAAAACTCATATTTAAATACATTAGTTTTTCAAACATTTGTTTTTGTAATTTTGCAATAATGGCGTGAGCGACTTTGCTCATTTGATATGAGTGAGTATATGTTGCTAATCCTTTGATTAAGGTTACTATAATAATTGCAATTGGAATTAAAAAGAGCATTTCTTTATTACCTTTTATTAGAACTTCATCTAATGCTGGTCTAACTAACCATGCGTGTAAACCTGTAGCTCCTGCAGAAATAATCATCATAATTAATGCTAAAAGAATTTTTAATTTATGTTCTAATAAATATTTAAAAACTATTCTTGAAGTAACAGACTTTGTTTTTTTTGCTGTCATTTAAAAAATTAATAAATATAAAAATAACATAGATGCAAAAATATTATTTTGGCGAAAATAAAAATTTGAGCTTTCTTTTGAGTGCATATCCCATTTTTGGATAGCTATATACGTACAAATTCCAAGGATAGCTATAATAAACAGACTAAATAAAGAATTCGATGAATTCCAGCCCAAAAAACCAAAAATAATAAGAACTAAAGTATAACAAAAAGTAACAAACCTTTGCCCTTTTTCTCCAAAATACACTGCTGTAGATTTTATATTTTGATTAATATCATCAATTCTATCTTGATAAGCATATATTGTGTCATATCCTATTGTCCATAAAACACATGCAATGTAAAGTAAAAGAAATTGAAAAGTTAATGTTTCATTAAATTGAGTTGATGCTATTAAAACTCCCCAACTAAAAGTTATGCCAAGAACAACTTGGGGCCAATAAGTTATCCTTTTCATAAAAGGATAAATTATCACAAGTGGCATACTTAATAGTCCTAAAATTATCGAATATAAATTAAAACGTAAAAGTATCAAAAATCCTAAAAATAAAAAAAATATTAATATTAAAACTGCTTCAATCATGCTTACACTTTTTGCAGTCAGTGGCCTGTTTTGGGTTCTGATGACAGTTTTGTCAATATCTATATCAATAATGTCATTTATTATACAGCCTGCACTTCTCATAATAAAAGAACCTAAAAAAAATATAATTAACCAGTTAATTAAAGTTATAGTATCTAAATTTATAAGTGTTAAGCTAAACCAACATGGCCACATTAATAAAAGAAACCCTATTGGTCTTTTAAATCTAATTAATTCTAAATAATTAGTGAATTTTCTTAAAACTAAACTATCCAACATATTTGAATAAAATGTTATTATTCTAAACTATTGTTATGAAAATGTCTAAAACACGATTGTATGTAGATAAGAAATTATCTCCAAATACAATGATATATATCAAGGATAAGCAACTGCATTTCTTGAAAAATGTTTTAAGAATTAAAATTCAAGATACTATTTCTGTTTTTGATGGCAAAACTGGCGAATGGTTATCTAAAGTCATATCAATAAATCGTGACAATGTTGTGCTCCAAATCAAAGAAAGGATTAAACTATTAAAGATAGAAACAGATGTGTGGTTAATTTTTGCTCCAATAAAATCATTTCGAATGAATATAACAATTCAAAAAGCAACAGAACTTGGTATTTCTAAATTTGTACCTTGTATAACTCAAAATACTAATCAATCAAAAATTAATATTCGAAATCTCAAGATGAATATAATTGAAGCATCTGAACAATCTGAAAGGCTATCCATTCCTTTTATAGATGAAACTGTTAACTTAGATAATTTAGTTAATAATTTTCCAAAAGATAGATGTTTAATTTTTTGCAATGAAAATGATAAAAATTTACCTATGATCCATGAAGTTTTACCAAAGAAAATAGAGCAATATAGTAAATGGGCTATTTTAATTGGACCAGAGGGTGGTTTTCTTGAACATGAAGTAGAAAAGATAGAAGCTTTATCATGTAGTATATCAGTATCACTTGGAGAAAGAATCTTAAGATCAGACACCGCAACTACAGTAGCAATTTTTTCTTTACAGTCCTTAGTTGAAAATAGGAAATAAGCGACAACCTGTCCTATAAATCTTAACCAGAAATCCCTGTTAAACTACTGAATTATTTATTTATTAGTGTATATAATGATTATTAAAATGCGCATTTTACTCTTACTAATAATATTTTTTACCTCTACTAGTTTTGCTAAAACTCCATACGATTGGCAACTTGGTTTCCAGGAACCTTCAAGTCCAGTTATGAGGAGTGTACTGGAGCTTCATGATTTTGTATTGATTATGATGACTGCAATAACAATTTTCGTTCTGTTACTTATTATTTATGTTGTGATTAGGTTCAGAAAAAGTGTAAATCCAAATCCATCAAAAAGAACACATAATGCTTTAATTGAAATTTTATGGACAGGTATTCCAGTAATTATCTTAATAGCTATGGCAATACCATCATTTAAACTTTTATATCAGCAAGATATTATTCCTGAAACTGATATGACGGTGAAGGTAATAGGTCATCAATGGTACTGGGAATATCAATATCCTGAACATTTTGATATTTCTTTTGAAAGCTATATGACTCCTGATAAAGATTTAAAAGAGGGAGATGTACGACTTTTATCTGTCGACAATAAATTAGTATTACCAATTAATAAAAATATTCATGTCTTAGTAACTGCTGGAGATGTACTTCATAGTTTTGCCATGCCTTCTTTAGGTGTGAAAAAAGATGCTGTTCCTGGTAGACTTAATGAAACATGGATGAATATCGAAGAAGTTGGCATATATAGAGGTCAGTGTTCTGAGTTATGTGGAACTGGACATGGATATATGCCTATTGTTATAGAAGCTGTATCCGAGGAAGATTTTATTGCTTGGACAATTGATACAAAAATTAAAATTGCTATGAATGAAAAAAATACTTTCGCTAAAGCTAATACTAAATAGGAGTAAAAAATATGAGTTACGGAACGTCTACTGAAAATCATTTAGATCATCACGATCATAGACCTGGGTTTATAAGACGTTGGTTTTTTTCTACAAACCACAAAGATATTGGAACACTTTATATAATTTTTGCTTTAATCGCTGGATTGATAGGGGGTTTTTTCTCCTTATTGATGAGAGCAGAACTTGCCGCTCCTGGCTTAGATATAGTTGCAGATGGACAAATGTGGAATGTAATAATTACAGCACATGGTTTATTAATGGTTTTCTTTGTAGTTATGCCAGCTCTAATTGGTGGTTTTGGAAACTGGTTTGTTCCACTTATGATAGGTGCTCCAGATATGGCATTTCCAAGAATGAATAACTTTAGTTTTTGGGTATTAGTTCCTGCTTTAGTTTTATTAGTTGTTTCAGCAACAATAGGTACTGGAGCTGGAACTGGTTGGACAATTTATCCGCCTTTATCAAATAAACTTGGACATGCCGGTCCTTCAGTTGATATGGCAATATTTGCCCTTCATCTTGCAGGAGCATCTTCAATATTAGGTGCAGTTAATTTCATTACAACAATTCTTAATATGAGAACTCCAGGGATGACACTTCATAAAATGCCATTATTTGTATGGGCAATGCTGATTACTGCTTTCTTATTACTTTTAGCTGTACCTGTTTTAGCTGGTGCAATAACAATGTTACTTACTGATAGAAATTTTGGTACAACATTTTTTAATCCTGCTGGAGGAGGTGATCCAGTTTTATTTCAACACTTGTTTTGGTTTTTTGGTCATCCAGAAGTATACATAATGATACTGCCAGCATTTGGAATTGTCAGTCAGGTTATATCTACTTTTTCTAGAAAACCTGTTTTTGGTTATTTAGGAATGGTTTATGCTATGATTGCAATTGGTTTCATAGGCTTTATAGTTTGGGCACATCATATGTTTACTGTAGGTATGAGTGCTGATTTGAGAGCATATTTTATGCTTGCCACAATAATTATAGCGGTACCAACTGGCATTAAAATTTTTAGTTGGATTGCAACTATGTGGGGTGGCTCTTTAACCTTTGAAACTCCTATGTTATTTGCTATTGGCTTCGTCTTCCTTTTTACACTTGGTGGAGTTACTGGAGTAATTTTAGCAAATGCTGGAATAGATACTGTAATGCACGACACCTATTACGTAGTAGCTCACTTTCATTATGTTTTAAGTATGGGTGCTATGTTTGGAATATTTGCAGGTATATATTATTGGTTTGGAAAAATGTCCGGTCGTAAATACAATGAATTTTTAGGTAAACTTCACTTTTGGTTATTCTTTATTGGAGTAAATGTAACATTTTTTCCTCAGCATTTTTTAGGACTTGCAGGTATGCCAAGAAGAATTCCTGATTATCCAGATGCCTATGCAGGATGGAACCTCATATCTACTTATGGTTCATACATTTCATTTGGAGCAACCCTTATATTCTTTTTTGCTATTGTGTATGCAATGTTTTTTGGAAAAAAAGAAGTTTCAAATCCATGGGGAGAGGGAGCAGATACATTGGAATGGACATTATCTTCACCTCCACCCTTTCACCAATTTGAAACCTTACCTGAATTTAAAGAATAATTAATGTGACAAGCAAGGCTTTATTAGAAAGGTATAGCAACAATCTTTTAGTGCGAAAACTCCAAGGTTACTATGAGCTAATGAAACCAAGAGTAATGAGTCTTGTTATTTTTACTGCTTTTGTAGGTATGTTTTTAGCTCCAGGAAAAATTAATTATATTAATTATATTTTTATAATAATAGCAATAGCCATAGGAGCAGGATCTTCAGCTTCAATTAATATGTGGTTTGATGAAGATATAGACAGGACTATGGAAAGAACAAAATCACGCCCTATCCCTCTAGGAATAGTATCAAAAAATGAAGCTTTAGTTCTAGGGATATTTACAGGAATAATATCTTTGTTGTTGATGCAGTGGTTCGCTAATTCACTTGCTACTAGTTTGTTACTTTTTACAATTTTGTTTTATATATTTATTTATACATTTTGGTTAAAAAGAACTACTTCACTTAATATAGTAATTGGTGGAGCGGCAGGTGCAACACCTCCAATTATAGGTTGGACCGCAGTTAGTCCGGAAATTAGTTTCTTGCCCTTTAGTATGTTTATGATAATATTTTTTTGGACACCACCACATTTTTGGGCACTATCCGTTTATAGATTTAATGATTACAAAAATGTAAATCTTCCAATGTTGGCTAATGTTAAAAGTATTGATGATACAAAAAAACAAATTGTTTATTACTCAATAATTCTAATTGTATTTAGTTATTTACCTTTCATAGACCAAAATGTTGGTTTACTTTATATTTCAATAGCTACAATTTTAAATTATTTTTTATTTAAAAGCGCACTTAAATTAAAAAATACAATAGAAGAAAAATCACAACCTAATATAGAAAGCTTAAGATTTTTTGCCTTATCAATTTTTTATTTATTTAGTTTATTCTCTGGATTATTAATCGATAACTTGGTTAAAGTATGAAAAACAAAAGAAGAAAAAATTTAATTACACTTATAATTTTACTTTGTGTTGTAGTTTTTTTTTATCTTTGGACTTTATTTAAAGCAAATATCTTTGGAGTTTAAAATGTCAAATAACAGAACAGCTTTAGCTCTTTCGTTTGTAGTGCTTTTAATGATAGTTTTAGTATCATTTTCTGTTCCTTTGTATGATTTATTTTGTAGAGTTACTGGTTATGGAGGAAAAACTAATTCATCTGATTTTTTATCTTCAACTGTTCTTGAAAGAGATATTAATTTAAAATTTAGTGCTGACGTTAATGAAAGTATTAATTGGTCATTTGAAGCTCCAGGTAATCTTAAGTTTAAGGTTGGAGAGAATTTACTTGTCAATTATAAAGCCACAAATTTATCTAATACTGAAAATTCAGGTACAGCTACATTTAATGTACTACCTGAAAAAGTTGGCCCATATTTTATTAAAACAGAATGTTTTTGTTTTGAAAAACAAACTTTGAAGCCTGGAGAAACTGTAGATATGCCAGTTGTTTTCTATGTTGACCCAACTATTAATGAAGACCCAACAATGATAGATGTTGAAGAGATTACATTGTCATATACGTTTTTTAAATATATAGAATAAAATAATGTCAAATAAATCATCATCTTCAGGGCAAAAACATCCATATCATTTGGTTGATCCAAGCCCTCTACCTTTTTTATCCTCTATTGCAGGATTAGCTATGGCTGTAGGTTTAGTATTTTATATGCATTATGAAACAACTTGGTTGTTAATTTTAGGAACTATTGGATTATTAACTATTATGTTTTTGTGGTGGAGAGATGTAATAAATGAATCAACAGTTCAAAAAGTTCATACACCTGTAGTAGAATTAGGATTAAGATATGGTATGGCATTATTTATTGCATCAGAAGTAATGTTTTTTGTTGCATTTTTTTGGGCTTTCTTTGATGCAAGTTTAACACCAAAACTTCCAATTGAAGAATATACTGAAACGTTTGATACAAATGGTGCTGTAGGTGTTTGGCCACCAGAAGGAATTAAAACTTTTGATCCACTTGATGTACCTTTTTTAAATACACTCATATTATTAATGTCAGGTACAACTTGTACTTGGGCTCACCACGCGGTAAGAGAAGGTCATAGAGATCAGGCAATTCAAGCTTTATGGATTACTGTTGGGCTGGGTTTATTTTTTACATTTATGCAAGGTGTAGAATATTATGAAGCTGCGTTACATTATTTTAGTTTTACAGATGGTATTTATCCTTCAGTTTTCTATATGGCAACTGGCTTCCATGGATTTCATGTAATGGTAGGTACTGCCTTCTTAGCAGTTTGCTTATACAGGGTTTATAAAAATCATTTTACACCTGACCAACATTTTGGTTTAGAGGCTGCTGCTTGGTATTGGCATTTTGTGGATGTTGTATGGCTATTTCTTTTTGTTTGTGTTTATGTTTGGGGTGGATAAATTAATAAATTTCCTTTAAAATTTTCTTTATTTAGCTTTTTTTGTATATTTCTCACATTATTTTTAGGATACTGGCAGTTACAAAGACTTGAGTGGAAAAAAAATCTTATTCAAAACTTTAATAATTTAGCTGAAGAAAAACCTCTTTCTTTATCTATGGGAGTGATGAAGTATCCAAAGATAGATGAGTTTACTAAGATTATTACTAGGGGTTCTATAGATAGATCAAAAAAAATTTTTTTTCCTGCTAAAACATTTGATGGTAAAAATGGTTATATTATTGCAAGTTTATTGATCGATAAACATAATAACAAATATCTTATTGATGAAGGTTGGTTTGAGTATAACAAAATAGATTATTTTAAAAATAATTTTGATATTATTTCTGCAGAGATTTTGGGATATTTGAGATATCCAACTGAGAAAAAAATGTTTACTCCAAAAAATTCCCCAGAAACAAATGAATGGTATTATTATGACTTAAAAGAAATTCAAAAATATTTTAAAACCGATATAAATCAAAAGTTTTTCATTAAAAATATGACTAACTATAGTGAGGAGTTTTTATTACCATCAACAGCAAAACATAATTTTTCTAATAATCATTTACAATATGCTATTACGTGGTTTTTAATGAGCTTTTCGATTTTAAT
>MDTA01059230.1_pt1 | contig 14516 bp, 13 predicted proteins | sample 811151 | NCBI WGS metagenome assembly MDTA01 (sample SAMN05326648, study PRJNA326480) | marine metagenome | isolation source: seawater | place: Indian Ocean: South | collected 2010 | reverse complement strand
TGACTTCAGTTCCTGACCACTTGCCAAATAAAACTTTATCACCAACTTTAACATCCATTGGAATTATCTTTCCATCCTCTGTCTTTGCTCCACCACCAATAGCAACAACTTTGCCTTCTTGTGGTTTTTCTTGAGCTGTGTCAGGGATAATTATTCCTCCAGCAGTTTTTTCACTGCCGTCTAAAACTTCGATTAAAACTCTGTCATGTAACGGTTTAAACTTCATAAATTCTCCTTTATAAATCTTTATAAATATGAGCTTCATATAGATATTTCGACGTCTATTTCAAGATCTGAGCCTCTTCAGAATATTAAAATTGTTAGTAAATTAAGGTTTTTATGGTTAATACCTTAAAATATGACTAAAAATTTAGATTTCAGTGGCCTTCAGTCCATTGCTGATAATTACGATCTTTTTTACATTGATCTATGGGGCGTAATTCACAATGGCGTTACACTCCATGAAAAAGCAATAGTTGTTTTGCAAGAATTATTAAAAAAAAATAAAGACGTTGTACTCTTAACTAACGCACCAAGACCAAACAAAACAGTTAGAAATTTTTTGCAAAATATGGGTATGGCTCAAGAATTAAGAAATAAAGTATTTACTTCTGGTGAAGCAGCATTGAATTATTTAAAAAAATATTTTTTATCTAAAAAATTTTATCATGTTGGCCCCCCAAGAGATTTTGATTTATTTAATTTATTTGAGAATAATAAATGTGAAGACATTAATGAAAGTGAATACTTATTATGTACGGGGTTATTTGATGAATATGATCAAGAATTAATTTATTACAATAAATTATTCGACAATCACATTGATAAAAAAATGATTTGTACAAATCCAGATTTGATTGTAGATCGTGGAAATAAAAGAGAGTTATGCGCAGGCTCTGTTGCTATGGTATTTGAAAAAATGGGTGGAGAAGTAGTTTATTTTGGAAAACCTCATCCAGAAGTATATAATCAATCAATAGATAATAATAATAAAAAGATATTAGCAATTGGTGATAATTTAAACACAGATATTAAAGGCGCTAATCTTTTAAATTATGACTCATTATTGGTTTCAAATGGAATACATAGATATGAAATCAAAGAAAAAGGGGTTCAACAAGTTGCAAAAGAATATGAGACAATAGTGAATTTTATACAGTCGGATTTAAAATGGTAAAACATTATTCAAATTTTGATATTGAAAAAAAACATAAAGGCTCAATTATCTTAATTGGTAATTTTGATGGTTTGCATCTTGGACACCAAAAATTGTTTAAATTAGCACAATCATATAAAGAAAAATTTAATTTAAAGATTGGAGTAATTAATTTTGATCCAATGCCTAAAATGTATTTTAATAAAAATTTGAAGAACTTTAGACTAACAAATATTAATCAAAAAATTAAATTACTTAATAGTTTTAAAGTAGATTTTGTTATAACAAAAAAATTTGATTACAATTTTTCAAAAACTAAATCAATAATATTTATAAAAGAAATTTTGAGTAATAAACTAAATTCCAAATTTATTTTTGTAAGTAATAATTTTAGATTTGGAAATAAAAGAGAGGGAAATGTTAATTTATTAATCAAAAATGAAAATTCTTATAATTATAAAGTTGTTAAACCAAAGCCGTTAGTAAAAAGTAAAAAAATTATATCATCATCTTTAATAAGAAATCTTTTAGAAAATGGTTTTTTAGATAAGGCAAACAAACTTTTAAATAGAAACTGGTCAATACAAGGAATTGTTAAAAAAGGAAGGCAAGTTGGAAAAAAAATAGGATTTCCTACATGCAATATTGACATTAAAGATTATGTTTTAGCAAAACCAGGCGTTTATGCAGTTAAAGTTTTTAGAGAAAATAATACCAAACATCTCAAAGGTATTGCAAATCTAGGATATAGACCAACATTTAACCAAAAAAAAATCTTATTAGAAGTTCATTTGTTTAATTTTTCTGGAAATCTTTATGATAAGCTTTTATCAGTAGAGTTTTTAAAGTTTATTAGAAAAGAAAAAAAATTTAAAAATGTTAATCAATTGAGAGATCAAATAAAAACTGATCTAAACATTGCAAAAAAATTTAATGAGTAAATCACAAATAAACCTTCCAAAGACAGTCTTTTCTATGAAGGCTAATTTGCCTACTAGAGAACCAGAAATTTTAGAATATTGGAAAAAGATTAATCTTTATGATGAATTGAGAAATTCTAGTAAAGGAAAAGAAAAGTTTATACTTCATGATGGTCCTCCATATGCAAATGGAAACATTCATATGGGTACTGCTCTTAATAAAATCTTGAAAGATATAATAGTAAAATTTCATCAAATGGATGGGAAAGATAGTATTTATGTACCTGGCTGGGACTGTCACGGTTTACCAATTGAATGGAAAATTGAAGAACAATATAAAAAGAATAAAAAAAATAAAAATGATGTTCCAGTAGTAGAATTTAGAAAAGAGTGTAGATCATTTGCAGAAAAATGGATTGAAATTCATAAATCTCAATTCAAAAGATTAGGAGTTGTAGGAGATTGGGACAACTATTACTCCACAATGAGTTTTGATGCTGAAGCTCAAATCGTGAGAGAACTTGGTAAATTTTTAAAAGAAGGAAGCTTATATAAAGAATTTAAACCAGTTTTATGGTCAACAGTTGAAAAAACAGCTTTAGCAGATGCTGAAGTGGAATATCAAGATCATAAATCTGATACAATTTATGCTTCATTTAAAGTTAAAACTACTGATTTCAAAGAGTTAGCTGGATGTGAAATAATAATTTGGACAACAACACCTTGGACGATACCAGCAAACAAGGCATTAGCATTTAACGAGTCTCTTGAATATTTAGTCTTGCAAATAAATGATGAAGGTGATTTTAAAAATAGAAAAATTGTAATTGCAGAGGCATTATTAGAATCAGTAATTAAAGATTGTGATTTAAAAGATTTTAAAAAACTTAAAACATTTAAAGGTAAACAATTTAAAAATACAATTTGTATTCATCCTTTCTTTAATCTTGGATTTGACCACGATATTCCAATGCTTGAAGCAAGATTTGTAACAACCGAGCAGGGAACAGGAATAGTTCATTGTGCTCCAAGTCATGGGCCTGATGATTTTAATTTATGTTTAAATAATGGAATAAAAGCAATTGAAACTGTTGATGGAGATGGAAAGTATACGAACAATGTTAAATTATTCAATGGAACACATATATTTAAAGCAAATCCAATAGTAATTGAAAAGCTTAAAGAGCAAAAAAATTTATTATTTAATGGTGAGTTGGTTCATTCTTATCCACATTCATGGAGGTCGAAAGCTCCACTTGTTCATAGAGCAACACCACAGTGGTTTATATCTATGGAAAGTCATAAATTGAGAGATAAAGCTTTAAAAGCAATTGATGAAACAGTTTTTTATCCAAGCAAAGGTAAGGAAAGATTAAAATCTATGATTGAGACCAGACCTGATTGGTGTGTATCAAGACAAAGAGTTTGGGGTGTCCCACTTCCAATCTTTATACATAAAAAAACGAAAGAAGTATTAATTGATGATGAAGTTAATGAAAACATAGCAAGTATTTATGAAAAAGAAGGTTCTGATTGCTGGTTTTCAGATGACCCACAAAGATTTTTAGGAAAAAAATATAAAGCAGAGGAATATGAAAAACTAAGTGATATTGTTGAGGTATGGTTTGATAGTGGTTCAACTCATTCATTTGTTTTAGAAAAAAGAAATGAGCTGAAGTGGCCGGCCTCAATGTATTTAGAAGGATCTGATCAACATAGAGGCTGGTTTCATTCCTCATTGCTAGAGTCTTGTGGTACAAGAGGCAGGGCTCCTTTCGAGTCTATTTTATCACATGGTTTTGTTGTTGATGGTAAAGGGCTAAAAATGTCTAAATCATTAGGTAATGTAATATCACCTGAAGAAATTTTAAAAAAATATGGTGCAGATATTTTAAGAATTTGGGTAGCATCCTCTAACTACGCAGAAGATTTAAGAATAGATTTTTCTATATTGGATCAACATGCAGAGTCTTATAGAAAAATTAGAAATACATTTAGATATTTACTAGGGAATATTAATGATAATTATGAAGAAATTGATTTAGAGAAAATTAACTTAGATGATCTTCCTGAGCTTGAACAATTTATGCTTCACAAGATTTATTTATTAGATGAAAATTTTAAAAAGTATTTTAAAAATTACGATTTTCATAATTTATACAAAGAATTATTAAATTTTTGCACCGTAGATCTTTCAGCATTTTACTTTGATATTAGGAAAGATTGTCTTTATTGTGATCCTTCAGACTCTAAAAAAAGAAAATCAACATTATTATTATTAAAAATTATTTTAAATTCATTGTTAAAATGGTTTGCACCAATTTTATCTTTTACAACTGAGGAAATTTATAAAATTATTGGTAGTAAGAAAAGTATTCATTTAGAAAAATTTATTAATTTTCCAACTAAATTTAGAAATAATGATTTAAATTCTAAATGGTTAGATTTAATTAAGATAAGAGATGCTTGTAATCTAAGTATAGAAGAAAAAAGAGCAGAAAAAATAATTGGATCGAGTTTAGAAGCCTCAATAAATATTAGAATAAATAAGAATAAATATGAAAATTATAAAGACATAGATTTCGCTGAGTTGTGTATCACCTCAATTGCAGAAATTGAACAACATAATCAAGATAAAATTAAAATAGAGACAACTAAAGCTAAAGGAAATAAATGTCCTATATGTTGGAAAATAAGTACAAACCCATGTTTAAGACACGGATAAGAGTAAATGTTCAAAAAGAATATAATTATTTTTTATGTATCCCTTGTAACTTTTTTTTTAGATAGATTAAGTAAATTTTACATACTAAAAATATTTAAATCAGAAAGTATTGATTATTTTACAGTTACTTCTTTTCTTAACTTTAGTTTAGTGTTTAATAAAGGCATTGCTTTTGGTCTTTTCTCATTTAACGAGCAACTTTATTATAATATAATTACATTAATCATAATTTTAATTACTCTAATTGTGTTGTACTTGGCTATAAAATCTAACGGAATTGAGAAAGTTAGTTTTTCACTAATTTTTGGTGGATCTTTAGGAAATATATTTGACAGGCTATATTATTCATCAGTAGTTGATTTTATAGATTTACATATAAACAATTTCCATTGGTTTATATTTAATTTTGCAGATTTATTTATTAGTTTAGGTGTTATAATGTTAATTTTATTAGAGTTTTTAAAAAAAAAAAAATGAAAAAATTTATCATATATCTTTTTTTTGCTTTCTTAATTACAGCCTGCGAGACTGCAAGAGATGGATTTTCATTAAAAAAAAATAATAATTCAGATGAATTTTTAGTTGAAAAGAAAAATCCATTAGTAATGCCCCCAGATTATGATCAATTACCTGTGCCTGAGGATTTTCAATCTGAGTCTATTAATTCAAAAAATAAAGTTGAAAATGAAATTGAAAATATTATAAAAAAATCTGAAAATAAAAGTAGTGAAATTAAAACAAAAAAAACTGATATAGGAAAATCAGTTCTAGAAAAAATAAATTAATTTAGATGTTAATAAAATTTTTTTTTTCAAAAAAATTTCAAAATAAAAAAAATACAGAGAGAAAAAATAAAAAAATTATTCAAATTTTTAAAAAGCTATTAAGTGAAAAGTCTGAGATTATAAAATCTTTAAACAAAAACTATTCGTATAATTATACAAGAAAACAATTAAGAAAATATAAAAGTTTTAATAATTATAGAGTTATTGGTATGGGGGGTTCGATACTGGGAACTCAGGCAATTTATGATTTTTTAAAATATAAAATAGATAAAAAATTTTTATTTATTAACAATCTTAAAAATAAGCCAGAGAAAGAAAAAAAAAAATTTACTAATTTAATAGTTTCTAAATCTGGAAATACTATTGAGACAATAGTCAACTCAAATATTTTAATTAAGAAAAATGATTATAATATTTTTATTACTGAAAATAAAAAAAGTTATCTACAATTATTAGCAAAAAAATTAAAAGGAGAAATAATTCATCATAATAATTTCATTGGTGGTAGATTTTCTGTCTTATCAGAAGTTGGTATGCTACCCGCAGAATTAATGGGTTTAAATTCAAATAAATTTAAACAATTTAATTCGTTAATTAAAAATAAATTTTTTTTTAATTCTTTACTAAAAAATGTTGCTTCTACTTTTATTCTTTTAAAGAAAAAAAAGTTTAATTCTGTAATAATAAATTATGATGAAAAATCTAATAATTTATTTAATTGGTATCAGCAATTGGTTGCTGAAAGTTTGGGCAAAAAGAAAAAAGGTTTATTACCAGTTATATCTACAATGCCTAGAGATAATCATAGTTTAATGCAACTTTATTTAGATGGATCGCAAAATCATTTTTATACTTTTTTCTATGTTCATGAAAATAAAGTAGAAAAAATTAAAAATAAATCTATTTTGTCTTCACATGAATACTTAAAAAATAAAAAAGTTTCAGACATTTTATATGCTCAAAAAAAAGCCACAGAAAATGTTTTCAACAAAAAGAAAATTCCTTTTAGAAGTCTCGAAATTGTAAGAAGAGATGAAAAAGTTTTAGGAGAACTATTTTGTTTTTTTATTTTAGAAACAATTTTGCTTGGTAAACTTTTAGGTGTAAATCCTTTTGATCAACCAGCTGTAGAATTGATTAAAACGGAGACAAATAAAATATTAGTTTAGGTAAGATAAAAATATTATCTTTGATATTCCATATATTTTTTCCTCAATTAGATTGAAGTCAGATGGAAAATTATCTTTTTCATTCTTGTGCCTGTGTAAAATAATTATCCCATTTTTTTTAAGAATATTATGAGATTTAATTTTCATAAGTAAATTATCTATTTTTTTATCTTTATATGGTGGATCTAAAAAAATAATATCAAAGCTACTATCTAAATTTTGAAATATTTCATCTTTATAAATATTTTTTTCAACTACTTGGAAATTTTGAACTGATTTTAAATTTGATAAATTTTTTTTAAGTAAAACTAATGTGTTTGGATAATTTTCGATAAAAATAACTTTTTTAACTCCTCTAGATAAACATTCAATTCCAAAAGAACCTACGCCAGAAAATAAATCTAATATGTGTGAGTTGGCAAAGTCAATTTTAAATTTTGTTGAATGTTTAATTATATTAAAAATTGACTCTTTAGTGAGGTCTTTCAAAGGTCTAGTTTTTTTATCTTTTGGTATGAGAATTTTTTTTCCTCTGAAAGTCCCTGAAATCACTCTCATGATTGAATTACTTTATAACCAATATCTTTTCTATAAAATCCATTTTCCCAATTAATTCTTTTTAGAAGCTCAATTGAGTTTTCTCTAGCTAGTTTAAGATCACTTGACTTTGTCACAATATTAAGAACTCTACCTCCATTTGAAATAATTTTATTTTTAAGCATTTTTGTACCAGCATGAAAAACAAACTGGTTTTTTTTTAAATCTATTTTATCTAAGTTAAGTTCAACATTATTTTTATATGTTTCAGGATAACCTTTTGAACATAATACAATACAGATTGATTTATCTTGGTGCCACTCAATAGTTAAATCTTCAAGTTTTTGTTCAATACATTTTTTTATAATAGTTGAAAATTCAGTTTTTAATTTTGGCAATAAAGTTTGACATTCAGGATCACCCATTCTCACATTATATTCAATCAAAAATGGCTCTCCATTCATAATCATTAATCCAGCATATAAAAAACCTTTATATTCACAATTAATATCTTTTAAGCCCTTAAGCGTTGGTTCAATAATTTTATTAATTATTTTTTTATTTAATTCATTTGTTTCTAATCTTGATGGTGAATATGCGCCCATTCCACCAGTGTTTTTCCCTTTGTCTCCCTCAAAAACTCTTTTGTGGTCTTGAGCCGTTCCAAACATTTTATAGTTTTTACCATCAGAGATTATAAAAAAACTCATCTCTTCTCCGTTTAAAAATTCTTCTACCAGTAAGTTTTTTGCTATACCAAATTTACCATTAAATATTTCTCTTACAGCCTGAGAGGCTTGTGAATAATTTTCAGAAATGTACACACCTTTTCCAGCAGCTAAACCATCAGCCTTAATTACAATAGGAAAATTAGTGCTTTTAAGAAAAGTGAGAGCTGGCTTAATACTAGAAAAAATTCCAAACTTAGCTGTTGGTATTTTGTATTTTTCACAAAGTTTTTTTGTGAATATTTTTGAACCTTCAAGTTGAGATGCTATCTTGTTTGGTCCAAAGACTTTGATATTAAATTTTTCTAAAAAATCAACAATACCATCTACTAATGGTTTTTCTGGACCAACTATTATAAAATCAATTTTATTTATTATTATGAAATCTTTTAATTTTACAAAGTCTTTTAAATCCAAATCTATATTTTTTGCGATTGAATTAGTACCTGCATTACCGGGAAAACAATAGATTTCATTGATATTATTTGAATTTCTTAAGGCGTAACATAAAGCATGTTCACGTCCACCACTACCAATTATGCCAACTTTCATATAATGATATATAAACTAAAAATGTTTAAAAAATTAGCTAAAATAAAATATTTACCAAATAATTTTGAAGTTATTCAAGATGGAGACCACGTTGTTTGTGCAATATCTGGAAAGAAAATTTTATTAGAGAACTTAACATATTGGAATGTGGAAAATCAAGAAGCATATTTTTCTTACGTAGAGGCTGGAATTAAAAGAGAAAATGACTGATTACTTCCATCTATTATGAGACCAAATCCATTGTTGAGGATTTTTAATTATCATTTTTTCCAATGATTGATTCAATTTTAAGGTTATGTTTTCAATAGACTGATCCTTTTCAAAATTTAATGGTTCCATTATTTCCAGAATAAAGTTTTCATTGGGTTTACGTTCAATATGAATTGGAACGATATTACAATTAAACTTTTTAACGAATTGAGCTGGTATAGTTGTTGTTAAGGCTTCTTTTTTAAAAAACATAGATCTTATACCCTCCGAAACCCTTTGATCAATCATCAAAGCTACTGATGTTCCAGATTTATAATATTTTAAAATTTCTTTCGTGCCTGAAATCCCCTTTTTTATTTGTTTGTGACAAATATATTTTTTTCTAATATTTTCCATTATTGGATTTAGAAAATAATTGTTTAGAGGTCTATAAATCGCCGCAAGATTAACCCCAGACTTTTCAATATGCATAGCCATTAACTCAAAATTATCAAAATGGCCGGATATAAATATTACTGGATCTTTAGACTCTTTTATTTTATTTAAAATTTCTTGACCTTTAACTTCAATTAAGTTTTGCGATCTACTTTCTCTGAAATATTTCATAAATACATACTCAGCTAAAATTTTTCCATAACTTTCCCACATTTTATTAATTATAATTTTCCTTGATAACTCATCTTTATTTGAAAATACATTTGTAAGATTTTTTTCAATAATTTTTTTTGATCTAAAAAAAGGACCAAATATTAACAAAATTTTACTACCTAAGATCCTAGATAATTTAAGGCCTATTAATTTAAAAATAATAAAAAATAAAAAAATAAATATGAATTGTAAAAAATATTTAATTTGTTTCATATCAATTGTTCACTAGATTAAGCAACTCCTCTTCATTCTCTATAACTGTTTCAATATTGATAAATTTTATTTTATTTCTAAATTTATCAGGAATTTTCATATAATCCTTTTCTGTAGTGATTATTTTTAAATCTTTGTCCTCAGCTTTTATAAGAATGCTCTCAAAATCTTCTGATTTGTACTCATAATGATCAGAATATATTACTTCATCTTCAATTTTAAATTTATTTTCTATTAAGGTATTCTTAAAGTCTTCTGGACTCCCCACTCCCGAAAATATCAAATATTTTGAACTTAAGTTAAATTCATCAATATTTTTTATTTTATAATAGGTGCAGATAATTTTGATATTAGAATTTATTTTTAATATTTGATTTTTTATATTTTCTAAGTTTTTTGATTTACCATTTAAAATAACTGCATCATATTTTTTTAAACTAGATATCTTTTCTCTTAATGGTCCAGCAGGAATAAGCTGTCCATTTCCAATCCAAATTTTTGTTTTGAAACAAACTAATGTGACATTGTAGTCAATTTTTGAGTCTTGCAGACCATCATCAAATATAAGTATATCATAGTTTTCTTTTAAACTTTTTAAAACTGCTTCCTTCCTTGTATTTGTAATAATTACTGATGCCCTTCTTTTCAATAGAAGCTGTTCATCTTTTTGATTGGCATAATCTTTTTTTACAATAGCAACTTTTTTATTAAGTTTTTTCATGATTTCATAAATCTTAATTACAAGTGGAGTTTTTCCGGTTCCGCCCAGATAAATATTTCCTACGCAAATAGTTTTAATTTTAGGAAATTTCTTTCTTCTTATAAATTTAAATAGAAAATTTTTTATAACTATCAAAATAGTAAGTGGAATTAATAAATAGGAAATCAAATTAGGTCTAGTTAGATCCCAAAATGACGGTTTTTTAAATTTCATATTTCTTCAATACTAAGTTTATCTCGTGTAGATTTTTTTTTAAAATTTTATCACCAATAACTCTAATCTTTTTTTTAATATTTTTTTTGGATGTTTTAGAATTAAATAATTTATCTAGAATATTTGAGGCTTGATTTAAGCTATGAATTTTTTTTGAAACTTTTTGTTTATTAAGAAATTTATAGATTTCACTAAAATTAAATATGTAAGGTCCATGTAAAATATTACAGTTGTATCTTACAGCTTCTAGAGGATTTTGCCCCCCATGTTTAATTAGAGAACCACCTAAAAATACATGTTTTACCACTGAGTAAAACGATTTTGTTTTACCAAATGAATTAACTAAATAAATATCTGTATTTTTGTTAATTTTGGTTTTTGGCTCGTGCAAATGAACTTTCAAGCCTATATCGGATAACTGATCCTTAATTTGATCCTTTCTTTCAATATGTCTAGGGATAATTATCGTCAAAAGATCCTTATATTTTTTCTTCAATTTTTTATGAATAAGACCTATAAATTTTTCTTCCAAGTTATGAGTGCTAGAGGCACACCATGAAGTTCTTTTTAGAATAAGTTTTTTTGTTAGATTATCAATTTCAATTTTTTCGTTTTCTGATTGCGAATATTTTAAATTACCAAAATACTTTATTTTTTTTGTTCCAAGTTTTTTTAAAAACGTAATAGTTTCCTTATTAGAGCACAAACAAAGAGTTAATTTACTAAAAATAAATTTTGAAAAATTTCCCAATTTACTCCATCTTTTAAATGACTTTTTTGTGATTCTTGCATTTACAAGAATAGATGGAATATTTTTTTTATCTAAATCAATTAACATATTAGGCCAAATTTCTGAGTCAATAAAAATAGCCACAGATGGTTTCCAATGATTAATAAATTTTTTTACTATTAAATCATTATCAAGAGGAAAAAATTGATGAATGATTTTTTTGAGTTTAATTTTTGAAATTATTTTTGAGGAACTTAAAGTATTAGAAGTGACTAATATTTTACTAATTTCTCTCGATTTTTCGAATTCTTCAAGCATCGGGACTATACTTTGGAATTCTCCTACACTTGCTCCATGAAACCAAACTAGTTTTCCTTTAGATTTATTTTTTTTGAAAAAACCAAATTTTTCTTTTATTCTAAAAAAGTCTTCTTTACCTTTAAATAATCTTATCAAAATTATTAATGGAGACAAAATTAATATCAGGTTAATTAGAGTTCTATAAAAAAAAATCATTAAGATCTTTTTAACTGTTTTTCAAAATAATTTTTATAAGTTGAACATATTTTAAGCAACTCATCATGTTTTCCGTGGCTAATAACATGGCCTTTATCAATTACATATATCATGTCAGAATTTAATATTGTTGAAAGTCTATGAGCAATCACGACCGTAGTCCTTCCTCTCGTAAGAAAATTTATTGCTTTTTGTATTTTGCTTTCAGTATCGGAGTCCAAAGAAGAGGTCGCTTCATCTAGCAATATAATAGGGCTTTTTTTTAAAATTGCACGGGCTATCGATAGTCTTTGCTTTTCTCCACCTGAAAGTCGAATACCATTTTCACCAATTAATGTTTCATATTTGTTGGGTAATTTTTCAATGAATTCACTTGCAAAAGAATATTTTGCTGCAAGTTTTACATCATCTATAGATGCTTTTTTATTTGCATATGAAATATTATTAAAGATTGTGTCATCAAATAATGTTGTGTCCTGGCTAACTAAAGAAATGTTTTCTCTTAAAGAATAAATTGATGAGTCATATATTGATTGATTATCAATTTTAATATCTCCCGTGTTAGCATCATAGAATCTTGGTATGAGATTTAGTATTGTTGATTTTCCTGCACCACTATGACCAACTAATGCAGTCATCTTTTTTCCAGGCATTTTAAGATTAACAGACTCTAAAATTTTTGACTCTTTTGAAGAATAATTAAAGTGAATTTTTTCAAAAACTATTTCTCCACTATCAACTTTTAATTTTTTTGAATCCTCCTTATCTTTTACTCCTGGAATATAATCAATTATTGGAAGTACATTCTTAGCACCTGCCAAACCTTGTCGAATTGCGATATTTAAAGTTGCCAAAGATCTAACTGGTTGATAAGCCAACATCATTGCTGCTAAAAAAGAGAAAAAATTACTTACTTCTAATTCGTTTTTAGAAATTAATATAGCAGAGATATAGATCAATAAAGCAATCATTATTCCAGTGAGAATTTCCATGATTGGAGAAGCTCTTACGAATACCACAGTTATTTTTCTTGATGATTCTTTTGCCTTCTCGATTAATTCTGCTGCTCTTCTTTTTTCAAAATTCTCTTTTTGGAAAATTTTAGTTAGTTTATGATTTCTAAAAATTTCCATCATATATGCTTTTAAAGCTCCAGCATGTTCCATCTGTTGAGTAGTGACTTTACCTATTCTTTTTCCAAGAGTTTTTGCTGCAATTGATGCTATCGGTATCATTATTATTGCAAAGAGTGATAATTTCCAATTTTGATAAAACATTACACATAACAAACCAATTAAAGTCAGAGAGTCCTTAAACAAATTTAAAATCCCTGTGCTAACAAGATTTGTAATCATTCCAACATCATTTGTAAGATTACTTATAAATTTTCCAGAATGTTTACTTTCAATTAATTTAGTGTCAGCATTTAATAATGATTTAAAGGCATCAATTTGGATATCTCTAGTGACATCAACTGAAACTCCAATCATTATAACTTTTGCAATATATAAAGAGGCACCTTTTATAAAAAAAGCTAAAATGATTAAGCCAGGTATAACTAAAACTAAATTTTTTTTTTTGCTCAATAAATAATTGTTTAATTGCAGGATCCAACAAATAAGCAACCGAAGATGTGCTACCGGCTAATAACAATGTAAAAAAAACTGAAATTGCAATTTTTTTTATATATTTCTTAGTGTAGTCTTTATACAATCTTTTTAAAATTTGAATATCACTCGTCATTTATATTTTGCCAATTAGTAAACTAATAAAAACCAATAAACCTAAAAAATTGTTTGATTTAAATATTTTTAAACATTTAGCACTATTATTTATTTTAATTTGTTTAAGTTGAAAAAAAGTCATCTGTAATATGATTATTATGAAAATTAAATAAAAAAAACTATTCAATTCCAATAATATCCCCGTGATTAAAAGATTTATTAAAAAAATAAAATAGCATAGGGTTATAAATTTAATTGGATTATTTTTAAATTTAATTGATGTTGACTTTAGTCCAATAATTTCATCATCCATTATGTCTTGATATCCATATATAGTGTCGTAACCTAATGTCCAAAATATGGCTCCTGAGTAAAATATAATAGGTATAATATCTATTTGTTCATTTATTGTAGTCCATCCTAAAATAAGCCCATAATTAAAAGTAATACCTAAAAAAAGTTGAGGCCAATATGTGTATCTTTTCATTAACGGATAAATAAAAGCCAAGGGCATAGACCCTAGCGCTAATAGGATTGTAAAGTAATTAAATTGCAATAAAACTATTAAAGCTATAAAGCAGAGTATTCCTGAATATAAAAATCCTTGAAAAACAGAAATTTTACCTGAAGCAATTGGCCTATCTTTTGTTCTTTGAACTTTATTATCAAAATTTCTATCTGCGATATCATTTATAATACAACCTGCAGATCTCATTAAAACTGCACCTAGAAAAAATAAAGACAAAAAAAAGAGAAATGATATTTTTTCTCCTGAGAAATCATAGGCTATTATCAAACCCCAAGAGCATGGCCAAAACAAAAGCATAAAACCAATTGGTTTTTTTAACCTTGTTAATTCAATAAAAAGATAAATTTGGTTCATAAAATTTACTTGTAAATAACAAACACAAGATTGATAATCAAATTGATTCGATGAATATAGATTACACAGTTACAGCTTTGATGTTT
>MDTA01027522.1_pt1 | contig 14517 bp, 19 predicted proteins | sample 811151 | NCBI WGS metagenome assembly MDTA01 (sample SAMN05326648, study PRJNA326480) | marine metagenome | isolation source: seawater | place: Indian Ocean: South | collected 2010 | reverse complement strand
TGGTTTGACGTTGGAGTAAATCGTCTATTTGTTGCTTTTTGGTTTAAATCTACCATGCCAAATTCCCCTATTGGGTTGTTAACTGTTTCGCCTTCAGGAACGCCAAAAACATGATCGCCTATTCTGTTCCACTTTCCGCCCTTCTGAGCGCCCCAAGTTGGGTTTGCTAAGTCAGGGTTATAATAATGCGTTGCCCCGCCTGTATTGTCCTGAAAACCGACGCCAAGAGCGCTATTAGCCGCAGCATAAGCATTGTTTGACGGCTCTATAGTTTTCATATTTTGACCCTGCGCCCCATTCGCAAAGCCAGTCAAACTATTCCAAGCAGAAAATTGTCCAGGCTTTAAAATTGTTGCCCTTATATTTTCTTTAGACCCCGCCCTGTTTCTTATGACAGAAGCAACGGCAAGCATCCCCTCAAAGCCTTGGTTTCCCGCCTCAGCTTCTAAAGTTCGAGCAAGTAGCTCTGTATCGCTGAGATCATCAACCCACATTTTTTAAAAAAGGTTCCTAAAATAAGACAAGGGTCCACTTCCTGATAAAAACGTGCCAACTCCGCCAAGAACATCAAATAAGCCTGGAGTTTCGCCAATTTCTAAAGTTGATCGTGGCAAACCACCAAACAGTCCAATAGCAGTTGCTAAACTATTAGCCGGATATCCCAAACGCTCTAAAACTTGCGCCCTTGCAGCATTTAATAATTGTTGATCTTGAGCCTGAGTTAAATCAGCCATTCTTTGTTGCTGTTGAAGGCCTTGCGTTCCTTGTCCGAACATTTGATTGCCTAAACTTTGCAAATTTGAAGCCCCTTGTTGCCTTGCAGTCATATCTCGTTGAGCTAAATTTTGAGCTTGATTAAAGCCTTGAAGCCTTTGTGTTGCCGCCATATTCATAGCATTTCGGTCAAATTCAGCATTTGTCATAGCATCAACTATGCCTGATCGTGAACCGCCATAAGCGTTTGCTCTTTCTGCGGCTGCAGCATTATTATTTATTTGCATTTGTCTTGCGCGCTCATTATCGGCTTGCGCTCTATTTATGACGTCATCAACGTATGGGTTCATAAAGCTTTGATAAGCCGTTGGGCTTAGACCTTGCGTTGCCATATTATTAAAGACATTTCCGGCTGTCTGTTGGGCGTTTTGCACCTTTTGGAAAACATTATCACCAATCATTTAAAACCCTCCAATATATCCTCTGCCACTGCTTGATTTCCTAAACGACGTTCCCGCAGGTCGATTTTTAGATAATTCCCTATCTGCTGACGCTATTGCTCTAGCCCTTGTTTCAGCCATTTGCTTTTCAAGCGGGCTTGGTGAGTCGTCCCTGCCAGAAGTAACAGTATTTACCGCATTGCTTAGTAAATTACCTATTTGAGCTACTGGTGAAAACTTTGAAACGTCATCTATAACTGTTTCGGCAATATTTTTGACGTCGCTACCCATTTGCCCAAAATGCTCGCCAATCGTCATATCAAATGGGTTTTTGTCTACCCTTCTGGTATACCCTGCGGCAGCGGCTAATGCAGGGTCAACTTGTCCCGGTTCATAACCAATAGCAACAACTCCGCCTTTATCGTCTACGCCGTAACCAAAATTAGGGTCAGGAGTTACTCCTTCGGCAAAGTTTCTTTTTTGCCTTGCTAAGTGCTCAGCCATTCCCATTCTATTGTTTGGGTCTAAATATGACGCTAAGTCATTGCCTTTAAGCCCTCCTGAGTCGCCACCGCCACTTCCACCGCCCCCAACAGGCGCATTTGCATCCGGAGTATTAATTTCTGGAGCAACTTCAGCTAGTTGCCTGTCCACCATCGCATCAATCATTTGATCCGAAAGGCTTTGCGTACTTAAAGCTTGCACCCCCGCTACGTCTTCTAAAGGGAGGTTATTAGACTGGTTGACCTGTTCCAACCCCAGGGATGCAAGCAAGTTATTCGCACCTGAAAATCTCGTCTGGGGGATAGGTGCGAAATACGAAGGAACGTCTATAGGTCCCTGATCCATTTGCTCTAATATCCTAGCCAGGAGCATATCTCTTGCAGCTAGAACATTAGGTTCTAATACGCTTTGTGATGGTCTGCCTAATAAAGTGTCAAAAATAGACATTTTCTACCTCATTTATTTTTCTATATAGCACATAAAATTATATTATGCACCCCTAATAGGTTGACAAGGCAACCCGCTTCCAAATTGCGCTACTGCCGTTATAAGCACCAGTACAAATATAAATATAGTTTTCGTCCCAAGCAATCATCCCCGCACCATCGCCAGACGAGCCAACGCTGCTTGGTGGCGTTGCTTGTTTCATAGCTATTTGCCTGAAATTATTTTGCGCTGAAACAACAGGGTAATTTTTTTCATCATCCCATAAAAATATGCCATTTTCGCTTGGGTTATCATCTGACGTTTTAAAAAACAATTTACCTAAATTCCTCGACAAAAAAAGGTTTAAATTTCTTCCCCATTGTCTAACGTCTTGCCCTAAAACTGGCGGTGAAACTGGCATTATCTTATTCCTCCTGACTTCATATCCAGGCGCATGACCCCAACACGCCAGTCAACATTACTTACACCATCAACTCGCATTTTGATTTGCCGACCAGTAAAGCGGACGGAAGTTGGATTTGCAGGGTTAAATGGTCCATAGCTCCTTTCTGTATCATTTGGTAAAAATTTACTTTTAAAACTTAAATTTACATCACCTTGAGTTTTTTCGTCAGGTATCACGCTTGTTACTTTTAATATTTCATCTCCATTGCCAACAACAATAGCACCAGTTTCGCAAAATATGGGGTCAGTACCATAATTAAAACCAACTTCGTGATTGTAAATATTTGATTTTGTTGTATATTCTGCCATCATAGGATAACGGAAAACCCCTCGACCAACTCCCGAACTTCTAGCTAAATTACCTATCAGCCAGTGATTATCTACAAAATCGTAAGCTACATACCTATCGCATTCAGTTGCATTTGATGAACAATAAAACCACCAAACCTCGCTATTTGCACCGTTTACCATGCCCCAGATTTTTGATTGTTGCGTTGAATTAAAATCGGCGAAAATATAGTCCTCCACATCGCATTGTAAGGTTTGTACGCTATTGCCATCAAAGTAATGGAAGCTTTCTTGCCCAAACCAAAACGCACCTATATCCGTAGTTACTGCCGCCAACCTCGCTACAGTCCCACATTCCGTTGCAACTCTTTGAAACCCATAAACATATGGTGGTCCTTGATATTGCGCTAAATGAGCGTCTGTATCAGTAATTATAAGAGTTCCACCCCTTGTCCTTACCCCACACATAATTTGCCCCGCTGTTGCTAGCTCTTGATCGCCCGCCTCATTTGTTACTGCCGCAGCCCAAACTGTGTTATTTTCCTTATCGCACCATTGCACCTTTCGGCTGTTTCCACCCGCACCCAAAGCAAAAATAAATCTTTCTTCGGTTACAACAATTCCTTTGTTGTTTAACGGAGCATTTGTAAGAGGTTCAACTACTGTTTTCTTTTTGAGGCTAATAGTATCAATATTAAAATCCGGAGTATTGTAGGCTTGAGGGATTATTTCTATTTTTACAGTTGTATCGTCGGCACCAAATCTAAATATATTAGCACCAACAGCTAAAGTTTCGTGAACTGAAACAGTGGAGGTTGTAGTGCCAGTGACTTTAATTTTTACATCTGGAACTGTTGCCGCATCACTGTCATTATTCGGGTCAATAAGAGTAACCGTTACGTCATAACTGTCTTGGATATCTGGTAAGGTTACTAAACTTGTCGCATCTTGTTCTAAATTTCCAAAGTTGACCCTGTGGAGTCCATGAGTAGAACCAATATCTTGTCTAAACAGGTGAAGCGATCCAATATCTAAATCAAGAGAATGACCTGTTCCTAAAGTACCTCCAGGGGCAGTTAAGTTAATAGCAGAGCCTCCTGAAGTCGCAGCTAACTGCAACGTGTTAGTTGTTGCGCCTATTACAAAATAATTTGTACCCGTTGTAAGCCCGCCTATATTAGCCCCACCACCGTTTGAGTAAGTAACCTCGTTACCATTTGAAAAACCATGACCGGTAATAGTTATTGTTTCGGTAGAATAGTCTATCGGTCCAGCAGCTTCCGCAGCACTTACAGTAGTAATAGTATTTCCCATTCCCCCGCCATGAATACCACACGCATATGCTAAGCCAGTTGCCGGAGCATTTGCATCTACAGCAAAAGTTACACTTGCCCCCGCTTGCCCCGCCGTTCCTGTTGTTGTTACGCCTGTCACATAAGACGCTCCACCATTAGTAAAAACTAAAGGGTGGTTAGCATTCGTTGCATCGCTCATATCAAAGGTATAGGTTGTTCCTCTAATAAGAGTTAAAGTTGGCGCAGTTACGCCTCCAAAATGGTATTTGTCGGCTCCACCAACATTAGCAACAGTGACAGTAATAGAGGTTGCGCTTGTGGTAATTGGGTCAGGGTCAAAAGAGGCATTTAAATCGGGTGTTAAATCAATAGCGCTGCCACCCGAGGTTGCCGCCAACTGAAACTCTGTTGCTGAAGCATTTATTATAAAATAACTTGTATTATTTACTAGACCTCCAATATCCGTTGCTGAACCGCCAACAGCATCATTTTTATAAAGAACTTCGTCACCGTTTGAAAAAGTATTGCTAAAAACAATTTTATTGTTTGTTGTATCTTTTATCGCATCATCATCAGCATCGAAAATAATATTGTTATTTGCAGTGAGAGAAATCGCCGAACCGCCGGACGTTGCCGACAACTGAAAATCATTAGCAGTTGCATTTAATACAAAGTAATTTGTTCCATTTGTTAAACCTCCAATAGCAGTTTGACCTGTTGGCACAACGTAAGTTAATTCATCGCCATCAGTAAAATCATGGCTAGCTATGGTAATTCTATTGGTTGATTTATCTACAATTACATCGCTATTTGCATCAATTACTGGTTTATATTGAATATAAGAAGCGACCCCATTTGCGATAGACCAGTTTTTGCCTTTTGTCCAATTTGTATCAGTTGCAAAATTTCCATTACTAACGAGTTCCGAGCCGATAGTAGTGGTTAAATCCCATTCAAAAATTCGCCCATCGTCTTGATGCAACCCAATTAAATTTTGTCCAAAATTATCTAATTGCCACGTTGTTGCTTCTTGAGGTATGCTACTGCTTGAAATTGTTCTTGGTTGCCCATAAAAATCAGTTCCATAAAATCCAAATCCGTATCCAGTATTTACTGAAGCATCCGCTCTCCCTGCTGTTAAATCATCCGGAGTCAAATCGTATGCTGTCCCCGCTCCAGTCATTGCTACGAGTTGGTCAAAGCTTCCCCCTGCTACCCAAGCCGTCCCATTGTTACTTTGCCAAGTGTGCATCCCTCGCACGACATTATTAGTAAAATCGTTTTTTCTTTCTGCCCAACCGCCAACAGGTTTTAAACTTCCGTCAATCCACCTTACCAGGGAGCCATCCCTCCACCTGTTCGAAGCCTCTAATTCTGTGCCATTTCGGTAAAATCCGGCTTTTAAATCTAAAGGTACTAGTGCCATTTTTAATTCCCCGTTCTTAAATACCAAAGGGCGGGCGGTCCGCCTATATGCTCTTTAAATTTTGGATTAGCAAGAGATTGTTGCCTTGAAAACGCACCGCCACCGCCATAGCCTCCGGTTCCTTGATTTGTTATATTTATATAAACACTGCCCGAACTGCCATAATTATTTGCAGAGGCACCACCACCGCCGCCGAATGGGTTATAACCATTTGAAGGCGCAACATTGAAGTGTCCAGTTGTTGTTATATTAGTATAAGAACCAACAGCTTGTCCAAAGTCAGTATCCGATAAACCATTTAACCACTTTGTACCAGATGCCGGATTGCCACTTTCTTTGATATGACCCCCGCTTGGAGCAGTACCATATCCTGCCGCTACGGTATCGGCTGTTCCATTTAATCGTGATTTGTCTGATAAATTAAAAAAGTCTACTGAGCCGCCACCACCATTTGAGTAGCCGTCATTTGCAACACCCGCACCGCCAATTCTCTGCGCTTTATTTGTTAATCTTGAACTTGACCCCATAGTTCCGACGCTTGTTGTTGATCCGCTGCTATCAGTTCCATGCCTAACCCTTACCAAAGTGCTGCTATCACCTACAATTTGCCATTCGGTAAAATAACTGCTGCCAGTTTGAGAAGGCATTGTAAACGACCAACTTTCGCTACCATTTAGCTGAATAGTCCAAAATGCTATGCTTGCCGCACTGCCCGCACCAGTTCCTCCACGCCCCACCATTACAAAATTGTAAGTTCCCGAAGCTAAAATTGTACCTGATGAAGCTAACGACACTAACGTATAATATGGTCCACTTACATCAACTTCGCCATTAGCGGCTGTATAATCGAAAGGCGGGACTACGCTTGCACCGTATAAATCGTCTAAACTAATTTGAGTTGCTAACGTGGTATTTATAGTTTTCCCAGTGGCGGCAGTTAAACCTCTTATATCAGTATCATTTAATGAAACAACGGTATCAGTAGTGCCGCCTGCTTCAACATGAACGTCGTTTAAAGAAATTGCACCTGATGATTGTAAAGCCACTAACTATGCACCCTTAAATAACAATGAGAATAGCTCCAAGCAACCGAAGCGCCGTAACCCGTACTTATTGATAAATTTGTATAATTTCCGCTTGATGGTCTAGCCTGGAGTTTAGCATACATCGTATATCTTTCGTCGCTTGTATAACTTCTTGGCACAGAGTGTATATTTAATATATCACCGCTTGGAACCGTTGCATCATAGTATTGATTACCTTGCCCGCCTTTTGCCATAATATTAATTATTCCTAAGTAGGTGCTGTTTGTAGGCGTTGCTGAGCCGTTAATTGTTCTAGTTGAACCAGTATAAGTATACATATCACTGTCCCTCACACTGCGTCCCTCGCTTTCATAATCGTAACTACTTACGTCGCTTGCCGCCGCTTCAAATCGCATAATGCAAACATATTTTTCGCCTTCGTCATACCCTCCGCTTCCACTATAAGGAGTTTGCCAGTTTGCATAATGAGTAAATGAATTTCCAGTAGTTGACCCCGCAATCGCATATTGTATTCGTACTGATTGATGGTAATGGTGGGTGACTGCTGTATTTGTCCACTGGTCAACATACGTTCCAGCTGTTGTCCAATTTTTTGCGCCTGTTCCAGTCGGATTATTTAAATAGGCTATGCCCGAACCATTGGAAGTTACATCGCTGTTATCATAAAAAATTGCTACTAAAACATCGCCTTGGCTTATATTATTGCTAGGCAAAGTGACAGTTTGCGAGGTTCCATTACTTTCGTGCAAAGTATTTGATAAAACATATTCTTTGTAAATAAAATCTTTTGCTGTTGCGCCATAAAAATCATTGAAGGTACTTTCTGCTCCTGAAGCCCTACCTAGCAAATCCCTAACATCTTGGTCGTTTATTGATACTTGGGTTCCAGAAGTCCCGCCAACTTCCAGATGAATATCGTTTAGAGAAATTGCGCCAGTAGTTTGTAGAGCCATTTATGGAGTTCCATACGCTGTCACGTTATTAGATACTGTCATTGCACCAGTTGAGCTAAGAGCAAATCTGACTGTCCCTTGATAAGAAAATTTTAAATCCGAGCCAGATTGAGTAATAGTCCAATCCCCCAAATCAACAGTTGTTGCCTGGACTTCGCCCGCAGAGCCATAAATCACAGCTTTATTATTTACGACTGTATTAGAGGTCGCCCCATCTAATGCTGTGAAGGTTGATGAGTTTAAATGGTTTACGACAGTATCCAGGGCATTGTTAATCGTTAAGCCCCAAGTGTTCTCGCTACCGCCTATTGTTGGCTTGGTTATTGTTACGGTCATAGCTATATCTCCTATTTATTTTGCAATAGCATATTATTCATTTTGCGTCCAGTTTTCAGAAGTTGGCACATCTCCAGGGATAGGCCATTGTGACGGTGAGCCATCTCCTGAAATTGTTCCGGATTGATCAGTAAATACAGTAACTGGCAAAGCCGGAACTTCCGTATAAATCTCTGGAGGCACGACTTGCTCAGTTATAACAATAGGTGGTACTGAAATTTGCAAAAATGGGAAAGTTAGAGTGCCAATAACAGGGTTACCAATATTAATTGATTGCGCTGTTATTTGGTGATTTTGCGATACAATCATATTGCCGACAACAGGGTTGCCTAGCAATAAGTCAGGTGCGCTGAAAGTTTCCGCTTCAAAAACACTAAGCGTCGGCACACTTGGAGCGCCAAACGTTATATCCGCACTAGCAAAAACAACGTTGACCGTAATAGTTGGACTATCTAGGGAAACAGCACCAGTATCAATATTTGCCGAGGTGAAAACATAATTTTCTGTTAAATTGGCAACATCTATAGCAACATTGCCAGTATCAATATTTGGCGCATCAAGCACATAATTTAACGTTAAATTACCGTTGCCAACAGTAATATTTTGAGTTTCTATATTGTTAGCTGTTAAGGCAACATTTATCGTTGCGGCAACAGTATCAACATCAACATTTTGCGTTGTAATATTATTGCTTGAAAGAACATGATTTTGATTTAAAGTTGCGTTAGCAACTGATACATCCCCAGTCGTTATATTAGCTGAAGCGAAAACATAATTTTCAGTTAATGCTGTAGAACCAACAACAGGGTTTTGAGTCGTTACATCATTAGCAGTTAATCCAAAATTAATAGTTGCCGCAACCGAAGCAACATTTGCATTGCCAGTAGTAACGTCATCACTTTGTAAATTGTGATTTTGACTTAACGCCGTTGATCCGACCGTTGGCGCACCAGTGGTCAAATCTGCCGCCGCAAATGAATTTGTTTCACTTATTGTTAAAGTGCCAACCCTGACCGAGCCAGTTAAAACATTTGGCGCGCTAAAGGTTTCGTCCTCAAACATTGTTAAAGTTGGGACGGTTATTCCATTAGCATTATAAACACCCGCAATAGCATGATTTTGACTTATAGCAGTGGACGCAACTGTTGGGTTGCCCAGGGTAACATCGTTGCTAGATAAAACAACGTTTACGGTTAATGCAGTTGAGCCTACGGTGGGGTTTTGGGTAACAACATTGTTACCAACCAGGACAATATCGCCCTCGCCAGTATCGGCAATCGCAGCGCCGGCTATGGGGGCGAAAGAAGTCATTTATAAGTTACTTTTCTTCTGGCATTTGAGGCCAAGTTATATTTTGCGGGAAGCCCGATTGTTTACTTATATCCAATAATTCTTGACGGTAATTTGTCCACGCATTTCTTTCGCTTTCAGGCATATCATTCCACCGCAAAGAATTAGAAATAAGTGGGTCTACATGATTTTCTAATAGTAAACTTCTTAACGCCCTCGCTTCACCCGCTTGCCGTTGTATAATTTCCTCTGACGTTGGAGGTACAAAAGCGGCATAATTTGAACCAATTAAAGACAATAGCTGTTCGTTACTAATACAATCGTCGGGGTCGTCTTTATTTAAAGTGTAGGGTATCCAACCAAAATCAGGGTGGTTAATTTCTAAATCAAAATCGGTATTTTCTTCATTTAAAGATTTTGAATTTCTAATTTCCGTTATTTCCCAAATCATTAGCTTATCCTTATATAAAGTGCTTGAGCATAACGCCCATAGTAAGCCGACCTAGTACACATATGCCGCCAAGTTCCTGAATACCCAGTATTGGAAAAACCATTTACGCCCCCAGTACTAAAAGCATTAAACGGTTGAGCCAAACCGTTACTATATCGATTGGTTCTTAAATTTGACCCCGACTCCGTATTGCCACCAACAATAGGTGACCAATAAGTATAGTAACTATTAGAAAGAGCTACTGAATAAGTTCCAACAGCGTTTTGACTTAAAGCGTAACCATAACTGTCAGATATATTTGTTTGTGACGAATTTCTTGGAATTGTATAGCCACCAAACGTTTTAAACCCCGCATTGTTATTTACGAGTTTTTCGTAGCCATCGTGCATTACAGTTACGCCATTTACCTGATAAACCATTATGAAATCCTACACCAAAATGCAGCTGCTCTATCACTGCCGTAAATACTTTTTGATCTATAACTTGTATGCCTCCAAGTTCCTGAAACTCCACCGCTTTGCACCCAACCGCTTGCCCTTATCATAGGATATGAATAACCATAATTGGAACTTCCATTATAATATAGATTACTTCCCGAAGCTGTGGCGTTAGAGCTCACATCATAATTAGAGCCTCTTGTGGTAACGAAAACGCCATAAGTTCCAACAGCTCCCCAAGTTAAATTACGGTTCCATCTTAAATCGCCTGAACCAATTAAAGTTAATCCGTTGATTGTACGAGGAAATGCGCTTGCCTGGAAGTTCCTACTGCTATCTATTATTGTGGTTCCATTAACTTGATAGGTCATGATATTCTTATAAATAAACTGTTATGATTGGCACTTGAGCTTGAAGCATGAAAATTTAAGGCTCTCCACGTTCCGCTTAAATAACTATAGTACAAGTCACTGGTACTACTTCGCCAATATTCACAAGGTAGAAATTCATATCCTAATGACCACTTAAAGTGATATAAACTACCGCCCGACACGCCATCGCCATAATTCATATTTGAGTAAGAAAGATTGAAAGCAGAACATAAAGAACCAACGACATTATGAGAACTTCCCCAGGAACCGTTTGTTCCAGAAGGAAAAGTGTCAACGTTTCCAGTTCCTAAAGCAGAATAACCGTTTAAATCTTTAAACAAGTGCGAGCCAGTAAAATGACCGCTACTGTTTACCCATTGAGTTCCGTTGATACTATAAGCCAATTAGTTTTTCCTTTAACTCATTAATTTGCTTTTGTTGACCTTTGACCGCCTCAATTAGCACCCCAACTAAGTTGTTGTAACTAACTGATTTTTTGCCATCTTCGTTTGTCAAAACTGCGTTGGGCAATACTTTTTCAACATCTTGCGCTAAAACACCTTCAGCACTGCCTTCGTTATCTTTCCAATCAAAAGACACGCCTGTTATTTTCCCCAGTATAGCCAGGGGATTTTCTATTGGAGCAATATTGGTTTTTAACGTTGCATCTGAAGTAGCGTTAAAAGTGTTTGCAGTACAAGTATTTGATACAGTCAATGCGCTAAAAGTCGGGCTATCACTTGTATTTAAATTTTGGTTAAAGGGGTTACCGCTTGAAACTGAAGACCAAGCATAATCGGAACCGTTCCATTGCAAGTATTGACCGCTTGAAGCACTTGAGCGGTTTAAATGACTATCTACGTCGCTGTCTGAATAACCCGCCGGAACTGAAGCCCATAACAAACCGCCCGCTTGGGCTGATTGTGCTTGCAAAAAATAACCATTGGTGGGCGTATTACCAACCATTAAATTATCTTCGTCAACCACATTGCTTGCAATAGCAGTTGCACCGTCAGCCGTACTTGTTACTTCCCCACTATGATTAGGGTGAACATAATTGTTAGCACTTGAAGCTACCCCATTTAATTTTGTTTGAAGGGCATCAGTAAACGCATTGGTATCGCTATTATTTTCGTATGCTGTTTTTATTTCGCTATCACTTTGATCAGCAGTTGCACTCGTTTCGATACCATTGAGTTTTGTTAATAAAGCATCGGTAAAAGCATTCGTATCAGCGTTATTTTCGTATGCTGTCTTTATTTCGGCATCGGTCTGATCGGCTGTGGCACTGGCTTCTATTCCATCCAATTTTGCGCCATCAGTGGCTAAATCTCTGCCGTCTACAGTACCGCCAACGGTTATATTACTACCAATAGCAACATTGTTGCTATCGTCCTCAAAAACCGTCTTAGCTTCCGACACAGCACAGAAAATATCTTTTTCGCCCGCCCCCCAACTTACAGCAGAGCCGGAGTTTGAACTGCTTAAAATCGAAGCCCTGGAAAGGGTTGTACCGCTTGCGGTATAAACGCCTTGTCCAGTTTCCCAATTAGTTCCATCAGTAGCAACATAATAGGTCGTATTTCCATCACCTATTGCGCTAAAAGCTTGATAGCCGTCTTTTGCGCCCGCTAAGGTATACGTGCCTGTTCCGGTAGTTGTGGACGTTTCAAAAACCCGATCTTTAAGAACAAAAGCCATTTTATGCTCCTATGAAGGGTCTGGTATTCCTACATCTAAAGCGTCCAGGGAAAACGTATTTCCGGAAGTAACCGACTGCGAGGCAGTGAGAGAGCCAGTAACAAGCAATCTTGTATTACTTACGTCTGTTATGGCATAATGCGTTGCGGTTCCCGTGCCGGTAACGCTTGCACCTGATACTGCTGAAAGCGTAACTTTTCGACCGCCTCCTGTCCGATCAGCAGGGGCTGAAATACTAATAGAAGTGGTATTTCCAAGCGTATAAGTACTTGTTGCTTCGGCATAAGTTGTCGCTTCTTGCGAAGTAATATCGACCCTAGATGCCTCCGTATCGAGTACCGTTAATCCGTTGTCCAGTACTCTATCTGCTACTGTTGCCATTTTTAATAACTCCTAATTTTAATTCTTCGCCCTGCCGCCGCTGTTTTTGAGTTTACCGCCTCTGAATTTATATCGTCAATTGCCTTTTGATAAAATGTTGCCCAAGTATTAATCCTTTGGTCTTCCATTAAATAAGGCGCTGAGTGCAGTAACGACCCATAAAGATAAGCATTTGGATAGGTAGTTAGCACCCAGTTAGTTGTATTGCCACTATTTAAAGCATCAAGCTTTTCGTAATACAAAAGTTCCAAGGTATAGGTTGCATCTGGAATTGGGTAAACTTCTATAGAACCATCCAGGATAGTATATTCTGTCGGTCTACCGCTTGGATTATTATTAGCCGTTCTTAAATCAGTAATTGTTTTGCTATCAGTTTGCGACAAACTGCTTATAGTTGTTCCTATTATTGAAAACCTAACCGGCTGTATAAAGTCGTCAGGCACAGCCGTATATTGACTATCTAGGCTTGCCGTCGCTCTCTTTTCCATACGCCAATGCCGTAACTCAGCATTCATTTGAGCTTCTGCTAGCACTATAAAATCAGGAATTTTTGCAGTAAGGTCGTCACGGTTTAAAAATTCAGCGATTGAGGTTTGAAGTTCGGAATAATTTGTTAAAGCCATTTTAGCTCACCACTAATATTTGCCAAAGTGTTTAAATGATAAAAATGGAGCCAATCCAGTTTCCCCTCTAGTAAATGGGTTAGGTCCTCCCTTAATTTTGTCATGGTTCATCAAAAGCCATAAAACTATTGCTTTATCTTCGTCAGGCATATCCGGCGGCCATCCTAAATCTGTCATTGTTGGCTTGATACCTTCAGCCATAGCCATTTGCATTTCTGGGTTGCTTTTGGGCTTTGAAGCCCCGTTCATAAGAATATCGAATAAAGCCATTTAACAATTCCACGCTTTTCGCGACCAATAATTAGCCGACAGTTTACTGTTTTTCCCCTTGATACCTCCACTCCTAGCACAATAAGACTTTTTATTGCTAGGCTGATCTTTCTTAATTGACATATTAGGGTCGCCGAAAGCAATATATTTGACTTGGTTTCCCTCGACAGCCAGGACCTCAAATTTCTTTCTACCGCCACGCCTCGGCTTATTCACGGCTTTGAAATTATGCCGAGCCTTTGCCCTTTTAATTTTTTCGGCTTTAGTTAAGGCCATTTGTTATTTTTTGCCGCCTTTTTTCTTTGGCGGTCTTCCTCTTTTTGATCCGTAAGTCCCTTTTCCTTTAGGCATATTTATCTCCCATGCTCTGCTAGTTTATCTAATACCTGATTTGGGTCTAAATAGGGGTTTACGTGCATAAGTCCCTTCCGTTCTTTTTCCCATTTGCAACCCTCAAGCAATAAAAAAATTACATCGTCGTCCGACATTTCCGGAAAACCTAAGCTTTGCCCGAAATATTGGATTTTTTCTATATGGGAAAAATCTGCCGGAAAGCCGTTTTCAGTCGACAAATTATCTAAATTTATTGCCATTATGCTCGTCTTCGTCTAGGTTTGGCGGTTTTCGCAGACTTTCTAAAAGCCGCTGCGGTTGGCGCACCTTTTGACCCTACGGCACGCATTCGTTCTGGTTTCTTGCCTGCAGCCTTTTGCGCCTTAATTCTTTTTCTTTTTGCGTGGATATTTGCGTATAAACCCTGTTTAGCCATTGGCGCGCCTCCTACCTCAAGGCTACCTTAGCATATTAAGCAATGCCCTGCAAATTTCTTTTTATAGGTGCGCCCCATCCAACAACTTCAGGTTTTCCAGTAGCTAAATATCTGAACGCATCAGCACCGTGAGAAGTCCAGTCATGAAGCGGTTTAGCTTTCCAGGATTTAAGCTTTTCGTCGAATTGTCTGCGATACTGAAGCAAAGCCTCAACGCCTCTTGCACAATTATCTTTGTCAAACCAACATTTGCCAATCATAGAACGAGCCTGTTGTATTCCATCCTCTAGCCCTAATCGTGGAGCAATTTCTATATTTCTTATTCCTAAAG
>MDTA01218611.1_pt1 | contig 14518 bp, 10 predicted proteins | sample 811151 | NCBI WGS metagenome assembly MDTA01 (sample SAMN05326648, study PRJNA326480) | marine metagenome | isolation source: seawater | place: Indian Ocean: South | collected 2010 | reverse complement strand
TGAAGCAATATCTGATGTTGCTCCTGGTGAAGCAATATTTATTGATAATGGCGGGAATATATTCCAAAAACAATGTTCTGAAGAATCAAGATTTTCACCGTGTATTTTTGAATATGTTTATTTCGCACGACCTGATTCAATCATTGATGGTATTTCGGTACACCAATCAAGATTGAATATGGGAGAGAAGTTAGCTAGGCAAATTAAAAACTCTTGGCCTGATCATGATATTGATGTTGTTATTCCAGTTCCAGATAGTGGGAGAATCTCTGCCATACAATTAGCAAAAGAATTAGGTGTAGACTACAGAGAAGGATTAGTAAAAAATCGTTATATCGGTCGAACATTTATTATGCCTGGCCAATCAATTAGAAGAGACTCTGTTAGGAAAAAATTAAACTCAATAGATCATGAATTTTCAGGAAAAAAAGTACTGCTCGTAGATGATTCCATTGTAAGAGGCAATACATCTAGAAAAATTGTTGAAATGGCAAGGAAATCAGGCGCAAAAAAAGTATATTTCGCCTCTGCAGCACCTCCCGTTAGATTTCAAAATGTATATGGAATTGACATGCCCGCTGTTAGCGAATTTATTGCTACGGGTCATTCAATCGATGAAATTGCAGAAAGTATTGGTGTAGACAAATTATTTTATCAAACATTAGATGATTTAATTGATGCGGTTAAATCCGAAAATGGTCCTCAAGAATTTGACAATTCTTGTTTTAATGGTGAATATGTGACTGGAGAAGTTTCTTCGGAATATTTAGATTCTCTAGAAATTAATCGTAATGATAGTAAAAAACATTCAGTTAATTCTGACGAATCCATAGGACTCCATAACCAAGCTTAATCGATAGGCTCTTAGATTTAATAGTAGATTGGGTGTTGAGAACCATGCCATTGATTATCCACCCCCTCGGTAAAGAATCGGTGGATTCTGAAATCACAAATATTGCTATAAATGATGAGGGTGAACTTGTCACATGGTCTACGTATAACGGTTTTTTATATATTTTAGAAATTGAAAATAAAGAAAAAAAGGAATTAAAACTTAATAGTTACGCCAAGAATTTAGATTTCATTTCTATGGATTCATTTGTAGTTGGTCAAGAAGAAGGGAATTTGATATGTTTTTCAAAAAATCTTCAAAAAATCTGGGAAGTTCCTATTCCGGGAGGTTGTGAATTTATTGAATGTTCAAGAAAAGGAGACTTAGTTGCTTTAATCGATGGAACTAACACACTAAGATTAATTAATTCACAAGGCGAATTATTAGGTGAATTTTCAGATAATGAACTCATAGGTCTAGTGATAAATGGGAATGGTTCTGCAATTTCTTGTTGGGATGATGAAGGTAATTTATATGTATTAAACAGGAATGGTGCTATTCTATTCAAAAGACCCATTAATTCCGAAATAGGTGAGCGAATAATCACTGCAAAATATACTGAAAATGGGATCTTATTAGTTAGTAAAGAATCATTAGATCTTCCAGATGAAGGAGAACAACATGAATTAGAATTTTGGAATCCTATGGGGCAAAAAATTAGAACTGTGGGTTTTAATTCTAAATGCATCGCACTAGCAATAAATAAGAATTTAATTTGGGCCGGTTTATTCTCAGGAGAACTTTTGGTAATTGATGACAACAATAAAAAATCAATCTGGAACTCTGAATATTCAATATCATCATTAATCGCGATTAATAATGATGTTTTAGTTTCATCATGGTTTTATTTATATAAAATTTGTAAAGATACAAATGATTCTCTTTGGCAATATGAACATAGCGGGATTATTGATTATTTGAAAATTAGTCAGAATCAGAAAATTTTATCACTAGGTGGAAATGATAGAAATGATTATACAAATCCTTCACCATTAGTAATTTTAAATCCCAACGCTACACCGATTTGGGAAGAGGAAAGTGAAGATGAATTCCAAAAAGAAAATAATGTTGAGGTAGAAACAGTAATCTATGATTACTCTGATGATGATTTGAAGGATTTACTGGGTGATGAATTTCAACAATATCAATCTAATAATAAATTAGTAGAAAAAACATCAATGGATGATTTAATGGCTGCTTTTGATGAAGAAATATCACAAGAACGGGCAATAGACCAAACTAATGAAGAGAATTCATTGATTGAGCATCTACTCTCAGATGATGAAAAAATAAATCAACCACCAATTTGTAATGCTGGAAATGATCAAGTTCTCGAATCTGGTGATGATGGAAGTTGTACAGTAATTTTGGATGGAAGTTCATCACATGACCCTGATGGATACATACGAACCTGGAATTGGACCAGTGAAGACGGAAAAACATTATCATCTGGACCTAAATTGAAGTTAAGATTACCAATAGGAAATCATAGATTTACCTTGACAGTTTCTGATGATGATGGAGCAATGTCATCAGACAGTGTGAGTATCATCATAAAATAGGTGGAATTATCCTATTCAACCATGTTCCGATATCAGAAATTTCTTGATTACAAACTTCATGACCCATTTGGTATTCATGCCAAGTGATTTTAATAGATTTAGATTCTAATAGCTCATGAGTGTAAAGTCCAGAATAATAAGGAACTACCATATCAAACCTACCATGTGCTTGAAAAATAGGAATTTTAGTATTTTTTAATTCGGATTCAAACTTTTCACGAACGGGTAAATAACAAGATAATGCAACTACTCCTGCGAGATTATATTTTGAACGTAAAGAAAGGTGTAAAGCGAGAGCACCACCTTGTGAAAAACCTGCAATCACAATCCTATCTTCTGGTGTTCCATTTTCAATTTCATTTTCAATTAATTTTTCAACTAATTTAGTTGAATGAATGACATCTTCAGATGATTCTCTAGGAGCATCTCGAGCACCTGGATCCATGGAAAGAATATCGTACCAAGCAGGCATCCACATACCTCCATTTATTGTAACTGGCATTGATGGTGCATGAGGAAGAATATATCTCCTACCTGGAGAAGATAACATTTTTGCAACCGGAACAAAGTCGTGTCCATCGGCCCCTAAACCATGTAACCAAATTACAACAGCATCACAGGATTCTGAATCTGATCCAACTTCTACAAAAGTTAAGACATCAGCCATTGACAATCACATTATCCAAGTAATGCACCTAATTCTTGTTCTAATATTGGAAGTGCTTCTTCCCAAGTTGCGATAATTCCATAATCTGCATGCCTAAAAATTGGAGCTGTTCCATCTTTATTAATTGCGACAATATATTTACTGGTCCTCATACCTGCTAAATGTTGAATTGCTCCAGAAATTCCTACTGCAATGTAAAGACTTGGATTTACAGTTTTACCAGTTTGACCTACTTGCATACTATGAGGGATTTCGTCCCAAGTATCCACAGCTGCCCGACTTGCACCAACTGCAGCACCCAACTTATCTGCAACACTATACAATTTGTCAAAATTTGCTGGAGAACCCATTCCTCTTCCACCAGAAATTATTATATCTGCTTCAGAAACGTCCAGTCTTTCACTTGCTTTAGCTACCATTTCTTTCAAATTAGCTCTTAAATTTGAGGAGGTATTTACATTTGAAATTGATGAATTTCCACCTTTTCCAGATGATTTAAAGACATTGGAACGAATCGTCATTACTGATGGACCATTCAATGCAACCGTTTGATGTGCCTTTCCAGAATAAATAGGGTGTGTAACGTTATTTCCCTCTATTTTTATTACATCTTGTATAATTGTAGAATTTCTTGAAATTGCTAATCTAGCTGCTAACTCTTTTCCAATCGAGGATGAGGTGGTTAACAAATGTCCTTCTGGTGCAATTGAAGATATCGATTCACACCATGCTGCGGAATCAAAATTTGCAAAACAATCATCTTGCAATGCAATTACTCTTTCTATTCCTTCATAGGTTGCTGCAATACTTGCCGCTGATTCTGGTGATGTACCTGGAACGATTACAGTTAAGCTATCACCTAAAGATGATGCTGCAGAAATTACTTCTGCAGTAGATTCTTTCAATGTATTGTTAATTACTTCTGCTAATATTATTATTTCACTCATTTTTTCACCTCAAATTACGTTTGCTTCATCTCTAAGAAGCTTTACAACTGTAGTAACATGTTCTGAGCCTTCATAAGACTTACCTGGGGGTTTAGCTGGCGGAGACGCTTGTCCGACAATAGAAGTATTTCCTTCCACATCTGCAACACTAATCAAATCTACAGTAGCTCTTTTCGCCATCATGATTCCTTTTACATTAGCTCTTCTTGGTTCACCCATTCCTTTATCACAAGTTACAACTACAGGTAAATTAACTCCCATTTTCGCTTGACCTCCCAAAGAAGGTTGCATTAATTCTAAAGATGATTCTCCAAAATCAACATTTGTAACATTTGATATAGAAGGCCAGCCTAATTTTTCTGCAACTCCTGGGCCTGTTGAGCCTGCATTCGTATCTGCAGCTGCTTTACCACAATAGATTATTTCAGCGCCTAATGATCTGCAAGCTTCGGCTAACATAGATTGTACAGAAAAACTATCCAAATAACCTTCAGGAACATCGATTCTAGCAATACCATCCACACCTAATGCTTTTGCATCTTTAAGAATTTTATCACATCTATTAGGACCTAGAGTTAATGCTGTCACATTTCCTCCAACTGCTTCTTTATGTTGTAATGCAACCTCTAAAGCATACTCATCGTAAGGGCTAGTAATCCACTTAATCATCGATAAATCAGCAGTGCCATCTTTTATCTCAATTTTAGCATTTGTATCAGGTACTTGTTTAATTAATACTACAATTTCCACCATCTTTAATCACAATAAACCGTCCACTAGAAAGCCGTTATTCAAACTTACCAATGTCCTTAGAAATGTTTTGGCGCTACCCACCCCAGAAATTCTGAGGTGGGTATCCGTTTTTCAAACTACTTTACTTAGTTTTCTTGCTTTCTTCTAGAAAGTACCAATACTGCACCAAGCATCGAAATTATGCTTAATGTGGAAGTAAATCCAGGTATTGCACCATCTTCAGCTGCAACATCGTCAATGATATCGCCTACATTATCTGGTGATGGCATTACACATTCTGTAGCATCATCATTAGGTACCATTCCAGTAGGACAAGTTCCATCATCATTGATTGGTGCTGTAGTGTTTTCATCAACAACTGTGTTGTCAGAATCATCAACTGGATCTGCAGAAACAACAACTACTGTCAATGTACCTGAACCAGACTGTCCACCTGTTGAATCCCAATGATATTGTAAGGATAATTCTAATCCAGCTATTAATGTAAACTCTCTAACTATATGGACTTCAGAATGATTTAATAATTCTGCACTTTGTCCCGCTCCTTCAATATGAGCGAATAACATATCTCCATCAGGATCGTTACAATGAACGCTTAAGAAGTAATCTCCTTCAACCAGTTCAATATCAATATCTCCATTAGGTGCTGTAAAATCTTCAATGATTTCTTCATTTGCACTTAATGATGCAAACAAATGACATTCTGGAGCTAAGTTTTCAGAAACATCCTGTTCCCAATCATTTTGTGGTCCTTCCATTACTGGTTCTAGATTATCTGCGTTATAATCTTTGATAGTCTTAGTAAATGTAACTGAAAGTGACATTAACTCTGCTTGATCAGCACAATTGAATGGTGCAACCCAGCCCCAATCTCCATCAGCTTCAGGAGCATCTTCCCAACCAACACCTAACATGATTGGTTTTTCAGGGCTCCAAGACCAACTGTCATAAACAGCAAAAGTTCCATGACCCACATTACGACCATCGTGGTGTCCATCGTGGTCACCATCATCATGGTCATCATGTACATCGCCACAAGCTTCCACAAGAGGTCCTTCAGAGTCTGTTAGAGTGATTACATGTGAATCAGTAGTTGACCAATTATCTAATGAAAGATCCCAAACCATTCCACTTCTTACAACTACTGGAATTCCATCAGAACCATCTACAGGACCTGATAAACCATCAATCCATTGCCATTCATGATCAGGTTCTCCAAGTACATTTCCATTCAATGTAACTATCATGTCACCATCATCATCATGGTCACCGTGATCATCATGATCTCCGTGGTCATGTCCATCGTGGTCTCCATGATCATCATGTCCATCGTGGTCTCCATGATCATCATGTCCATCGTGGTCTCCATGGTCATCATGTCCATCATCATCCATACTATGTTCTGAGTTTCCTCCAGTTCCTGTATCATCATTAGAGTGATCTCCGTGATCTTCACCATTGTGATCTCCGTGATCTTCACCATTGTGATCTCCATGGTCATCATGGTCATCATGTCCATCGTGGTCTCCATGGTCATCATGGTCTCCATGGTCTCCATGGTCATCACCACTGTTTGATGGAACCCAATCGAAACCTGCAGCTTCACAATCTTCTTGTGTTTCTAAATACCACTCTACGTCATGGTTTTCCATATCATAACAAACCATTTCATCTCCGTGATCATCATGATTATCCATCTCATTGATCATCATATTCATGAATTCCATAGCTTCAACTGGATCAACTTCGCCGTCTTGGTTCATATCTGCAAACATTCTGTAAGATGGATCGACATACTCGACAGATGATAATTCTAAAATTCCATTATGTTTCATCATCTCATTACCGTCTTCATCAACAAAAGAGTGATCTTCCCATTGATCGAAGTGCATTTGATAATGACCATGACCTGTAGTATATTCCCAAGGACTAATGTCCTCATGACCTGACATTTGACACATCATATCTGCATAACAGAATTGTTCCATTTGAGACATGTACATGTTTCCTTCATCAGAACCTGTATTCATTTCACCTGCATCCATTACAACATAAGAAATTGCATACATACCTGGTTCTAATGTTCCTGCAGGAATTACTAGGTGTCCTTCATGCATGTCTTCTCCCATGTCAGGAGAAGTTGTGAAGTTGTCCCAATGCATCATCATTGCTTCCATGTGTTCATGGTGATCTTCCTCACCATGCTCGTGTCCGTCATGATCATCGTGATTTCCGTCTTCATCATGATTGTGGTCATCTCCACCATCTTCTGGACAAACTTCACCTTCTGGTACGCAATGTCTTCCGTTGGTGCTTGAACCTTGAGTTCCAGCACTGTCATCATCACTGAATTCACCATCATGGTGTCCATGATGAGTTCCAGCTTCATCTTCACCATTAGAACAATCCGCAACTCCATTATTTACTAGGTAAATCCAAACTTGATCTCCATCATCACAATCAAACCAATTAATTGGTTCTCCTTCACAATCTTCATCAGACCACAATTGGCAGTCATCTGAAACGTCATCTGGAGTATTACTGTCATACCATTGCTCATCTGCTCCATCAAGACAATCACTCATATTATCATTAACATACTCGAAAGGAATTTCTGAACCATCTCCGCAAATGAATGTTATTTCATCATGGTCTCCATGGTCTCCATGGCCATCATGGTCATCATGGTCTCCATGGTCTCCATGGTCATCATGGTGGAATGGGCCGAACACTTGTAATGCTGTGTAATACATTGTGTCTACTTCTAGTCCATATGCACCATATTGGATGTGTACGTCTTCATCCTCATTATATGAATCAAACATATTCATGGCTGGATCGAATGCTTTGTCTGGATAAGCATATACACTAACTCCGTAATCTGGTTTTTCATGATGTCCACAATCAACCTCAACATCTCCTACTGAGAAAATGTAGTGAATACCGAAAATTGGTTCGTATTTGTGTCCATCATGGCCATCATGTCCTGCATCATCACCATGGTCATCGTGTCCTGCATGGTCATCGGGTCCTGTATGGTCATCATGTCCTGCATGGTCATCGTCATGATGATCTTCCCCATGATACATTCCAGATGCATTAACCCAAAGGTTTGCATGAATATCATAACAACCAATACCATTAGCTAAAATGAATTCATCAACCCAACCATCGTTATAATTCATCTCTTCTTGAACATCTTCAAACATTACTCCTGAGAAATCTTCTTCATGATAATGAACTGCTACATCTAAATCGTAAGATATTGTCGGAATTACCCAAGTGTAAGTACCATCAGAATTATCACAGTTTGCTTCATCGGATTCTGTAACTTCTTCATTGACATTATCCCAACAGTATGGATGTGGTGCATCCATCAAATCATGAACTTTAATTGAAATATTTTCCATTGCATGTCCAACTGAATCGAAATGTGGGTGAGAAATAGCGTCATCCCAGTCTTGGGAAAAATCGATTTCTACATGCTCATATGGATGATGCATGTCGCAATCATAATTTCCAAATCCAATTAATTGATGCATGAAAGCTACTTCCATTCCAGTTCCTGCAGCATCAACATGGTACAAGACACCAATTCCGTCATAACATGTATCGTTGGTAACATATTCAATGTCTGCACCATTGATTAAGAATTCTGAGGAATTGTCTGCATTTCCATCTTCATCGTAATCATAAACTGTCCATCCATACGTGTTACTAAATACCATTATTCCAGTGGACATATCAAGTAATTGTACATAGATTTCATAAGTTTCGCCTAGTTCTAATCCTTTAGATACAAAACTGAAGTCATAAACAGCATCCCAAGGGTCTGCATATTCGTAAACATGTTCTCCATCAGCATGTGTAACGTGGTTACCATTTGCAGCTTCCCACACTACCTCTTCCATGCCACTGGGTCCAGCGGCGGTCGTTCCTATCGCTGCAAAAGTGGATGTTATCATCATCAATGCTAACATCACTATTTTGCCGCGGCCATAATTTTTATTGTTAATACTCATAGCATTCACTGGGGGGTCCTGCAAATACTCCCTAATAATAATATAGATATCTTATATATACTAGGACATTACTAATATATGAAGTATATTAATTATTGATTAATTTAAATATCTCTAGTAAATGATTGAATTCCAGTAATATGCCTTCCTAAAATTAAATTGTGAATGTCATGAGTACCTTCATAAGTTTTTACTGATTCAAGATTCGCCATATGCCTCATAATTGGGTATTCATCTAAGATTCCATTAGCGCCATGGATATCTCTAGCAACTCTAGCAATCTCTAGTGCAATATCAACATTATTCATTTTCGCCAAACTGATATGTTCTGGGATCCAATTTCCACTATCTTTCTTTTTACCAAGATGATATGCAAGTAGTTGTCCTTTTGTTATTTCCCTTAACATCCATGCAAGTTTATTTTGAATTAGTTGGTATGAAGCAATAGGGTGTCCAAATTGTATTCTAGAAAGAGCATATTCTTTCGCTGAATTAAAACAGGATTGTGCAGCTCCTATTGCACCCCATGAAATTCCAAATCTTGCATTATTAAGACATGAAAAAGGCCCTCTTAGTCCTTTAACATTAGGTAAAATTCTGTCTTTAGGTATTTTACAATCTTGAAATACCAATTCGCTTGTTACGCTAGCTTTCAATGAATGTTTTCCTTTCATTTCGGGTGCACTAAATCCTTCATCATCTTTTTCAACAATAAATCCTCTAATAACTCCATCTAATTTAGCCCAAACTATCGCTAAATCAGCAATTGTTCCATTTGTAATCCACATTTTTGCACCATTTAGAATATAGCCATCATCTGTTTCTTCGGCTCTAGTAATCATATCTCCAGGATTTGAACCATAATCTGGTTCAGTAAGTCCAAAACAACCTACATATTCACCTGTAGTCATTTTTGGAAGATATTTTTCTTTTTGCTCCTCGCTACCAAAGTCCCAAATAGGGTACATTGCCAATGAACCTTGGACACTTGCAAATGAACGCAATCCTGAATCACCTCTCTCCAACTCTTGACAAATTAAACCATATGCAGTATAGGAAAGTCCAGGGCAACCATATCCTTTCAAAGGTGCACCTAAAACACCCATCTCACCGAGATCTCTTCTCCACTCATCAGGGAATACTCCATCCCTGCAAGCTTGTTCAATATTGGGAATTACCTTATCATCTACCCATTCTCTAACTAAATCTCTAATCATTAATTCTTCTTCAGTCAATAATGAGTCAATGTCGTAAAAATCAAGTGCTTCGTAAGGCATACTTACCCTCAAATCTATGCGACAGTATCAGATTCATAACGCTTCGGTTATATTGTTAGATTTCATTTTTTAAATTTCTTTCCTAATTTTTGATTTTTACCTTGCCGTCTTCTTTTTCTCCAACCAATATATTTATTCTGAAGAGTGTCGCTAGACATGTAAATTAGTCCTAAAATTACTCCTGGAACACTTATTGCCACTGCGGCAACTAAAAGATAACCTGCAACATCCCCTGACAATTGTTTTCCAGACATCTTTGAAATACTACCATCTGTTGAAATTATCCAACCATCCCTCAATCTTTCTTCCCAACTTACTAATGGAGTGGTAGCTGAAAGTTCAATTGATGCGCTAATAACGTCTTCAGGTATTAACCAAGCATAGCTTTGCATATTTTCTACAGAAAATTCTACCATGCCAAATGGTACAACTTGTATATACACTTGATTATTATACCCTGTTGATAATGATCTAAATTCCCCTCCGAAATCAGAAACATATGAAATTTGACTTCCAGTTGGATAATCTATCATTTTTGAATTTCCTGGACTTACTCTATCATATTCAAATACTGCAATTGCTCTTCCAGCCCCAACAACTACACATCGATCTGAAACTCCATTCGGACAAATTGCATCAATCCAAACCCTGCCTATTAATCCGATTTCGTGGAAAATACCATCTCTATCTATTACACCAATACCATCACTTCTTGAGATCACAACACAAAAATCTACTTCAACATGGCATGCAATTCCAGAAATCTCATCATCCCAACTTATGTCCAAATTCGTAAATGTGTTATTTTTATAACTGTACAACGAACCATTCTCTCCTCCAACATAAGCAACTTGTCCACTGGGAACCCAATCTATTGCCCTAATTGATTCTCCGTACAAATTTACTGTCTCGAGTGGTTTCTTAATTTCGCCATCTGAATAACGTAATACTGTACCATTATCTCCGACCATCAGTACGCTATTTCCTCCAGGATGCCAAGAAACATCAAACAAATGTTCATCATATGGATTTTGAATTAAATTGGCATTTTCAGGATTATTCGTAGGAATTAACCAAACATCTCCTGAATCACCAACCATAATCAGTTCGTCTCCCGAATTAGAGATATCCCAATCTGTCAATTTTAATGCTTCATTAGATAATTTTCCATCTGCTGAAATTTCGATTTCACTTTCCAGAATTGAATCCGCCGCCGAAATTGGGGCAGAAGACATAAAAATCATACATATTAACAAAATTATTAAAATGTTAGATTGTGAATATTTCATCCGCATTGTACTTCGCGAAATGCTTCACATGTTTATCGCCACCGATTAATAAACAAATTGTAATTTTAATCGTGATGCTTATGGAGGCATTACTGTTGGAGGGTACATGGAACGGTTTGAAGTTAAACGTGGATTGATAAAAACAATAAATTCGGAAGGTGGTTTAAAATCACTAGCCAGCAAGCATTTTGAAAATGTTAATGATACAGAAAAAGAGGGTTTTTCGGCTTCATGGGGACTAATGACACAAATTCTTGGAAATTATGACGATGATGGGAAATTAGTTGTAGATGTTCAACAACTTAAAGGTGCAGATTTACAAAATTTCCTAGAAAAAGAAGGAGGAAGAGAAGCAGCAATGGAATCAAGGAAAAGATGGTCAGCATTTTTAGATGATTCAACTGGTTATAACGCTAAACAGCGTGGAGATAAAGCAAAGGAAAATGGAAAGAAAGTTGCAAAGGCAAAATCAGGAATAAACATGGCTAGAAAATTAATGGAATTATCAAGTAAAGTTACAGATGAAATGAGGGCACAGGCAGAAGAAATGATTGAAGAAGTAGAACAAAAACTTGAGGAAGGAAATGCCACTAGAGCCCTAAGTTTAAGTGAAAAAATCAATAAAATGCTTGAAGGTAAATAATTAAAAAAACCTTGGGGTTGAATCAATGGGAATAGATCTTTTACAGAATGAAGATATCTCGAAAATTATATCCCAATTTGAAGAAGAATTTCCAAAAATAAATACTCTAACTGATGAACAAAAAAGAATTCTAGCCAATATGATTTTTTCTGCGGAAGAAGTTGTAGGAATCAATCACTTAGTTAATAGATTATTAGGAATGAAAAGTACACTAGATGACAATATTATTCGCTGTTATGTTGGATATGAACCTTCCGGAAAAGCACATGTGGGTTGGTTAGTTCAAGCTTTATCCTTAAGAAGAATTCTAGAATCGGGAGGAAATGTATTAATTTTCCTTGCTGATTGGCACGCTTGGGTTAATGATAAGTTCGGAGGAGATATGGAAAAAATTCAATCAACTGGTACTTACATGGAAAGGGTGTTCAAAATCTTACTAAATAATCCCAATGAAGGAAATGGCCCAGGTGAATTAAGATTCCTATATGCCTCTGATTTGATGAATTCAGGAGATTATTGGGCAACTGTCCTAAAATGCTCAAAAAACATGAGCCTTGCTAAAGTTCGTAAAACATTCAGCATAATGGGTAGAAGTGAGGATTCTTCTGATGGTGATCTTTCTAGATTCTTTTATCCGGCTATGCAGGCTGCAGATATTTTTGAATTACATATAGATATTGCATTGGGTGGAATGGATCAAAGAAAGGCTCATATGTATATGAGAAGAGTTGGAGATAAATACAAATGGAAAAAGGCAACATGTATTCATACACCAATCATTTCTAGTTTGAAAGCATCAGGTCAAAGAATGGATTCTTTCGATCATAAAATGTCTAAGTCAAACCCTAATGGAGCTATACTTTTACACGATTCACCAGAAAAATTAAGGAAAAAAATGAGAAAAGCATATCTTAACCCTGCTGAAAGAATTTCGCCGATATACGAACTTGTTGAACATATCATTTTACCTGAATTTGGTAAAATTACAGTAACTCCCAAACCAGAATTTGGAGATCCATCTACATACTCAACTCTGGAATCATTTATTGATGCTGTTTGTAATGAATTAATTCATCCAATAGATGCAAAATTTGCAGTTGCAGATGCAATCTCCGAACTACTTAATCCTATTAACGAATATTTTCAGGAAAATCCAGAATTATTAGAAAAAGTCGAATCTTTTGTTTAAATTAATACTTCTTGAAGATACTCGATATATTCATCGGGGTCCATTAAGTCCTCAAAAGACATGTTATGTGGCTCAAAAATCATACACCAACCATGCTCATATGGGCTATCATCAACAAGTTCAGGATTTATTTCAACTTCACCATTTACTTCAATTATTTCCCCACTAAAATAAGATCTAAATACTAAAGTTCCTTCTTCAAAATCTATCGAAAAAAGTTCTTCATCAACATAAACTTCATTTCCAGCATGAGGAAGAACAACTCGAAGGACTTCTCCTTTTTCTTGAGAAATAAAATCGGTTACTCCAATTGTTATTCTATCATCTTTTTCTTGGTACCAAAGATGATTCTTTGAATACCTTCTTTTGTGCGCTACTCTAAATTCTTGGATTTCATCCGAATCCATATCAATCAAAATAGCGTGATGTGGGGTAATATATCAATTAAGCGGACAAGCATAAATACTGGTTACAAGCAACTGGTAATATAGTCAATCCTTTTAGGTCAATTTAGTGGGATTATGAACTTTGAAGAAACTGAAGAACAAGCAATGATTCGAGAGATGGTTAGGGATTTTGCTGAGGAAGTACTTTCGCCTACAGTAAATGCAAGAGATGCAAATCAATCACCCCCAAGAGAAGAATGGAAGAAATTTATTGATTCGGGTCTACATTCTGTTACAATACCTGAAGAATTTGGAGGAAATCCAGTAGATCATATCTCTGAATCAATAATTATTGAGGAATTAGCAAGGGTAGATCCTTCATTTTCTGTAATGTATTGTGTACACGTAGGACTTTGTAGTATGACTATAGCATTACACGGAAATCAATTCCAAAAAGAGAAATATTTACCACAACTTGCCACCGATAAAGTTGGTGCTTATTCCCTCTCTGAAGCAGGATCTGGAACAGATGCTGCATCGATGTCATGTAGTGCAAAATTAAATGAAGAGGGTACTCATTATATTTTAAATGGAGAAAAAATGTGGGTAACTAACGGTTCACAAGCAGATATTATTGTTCTATTTGCCAAAGATGTTGACCATCCTGATTTTGGGAATAAAAAACATGGAGGAACTACAGCATTTATTATTGAAAAAGAATTTGAAGGTTTTTCAGTAGGTAAAAAAGAAGATAAATTAGGGATTAGATCTTCAGACACTGTAACATTAGTATTAGACAATTGCAAAGTCCCAATTGAAAATGTTCTCAAGAAAAGTGGTGAAGGATTCCCTATTGCAATGAATGCATTAGATAATTCTAGAATCGGTATA
>MDTA01051910.1_pt1 | contig 14519 bp, 11 predicted proteins | sample 811151 | NCBI WGS metagenome assembly MDTA01 (sample SAMN05326648, study PRJNA326480) | marine metagenome | isolation source: seawater | place: Indian Ocean: South | collected 2010 | reverse complement strand
GTAGGGCGCCACGCTGTGCGCTGCCCGCTTAGCCTCCTGCCAACAGTTAAGTTCGTGTTGCCGCACCAACTTCACTCGCCTAATTACTGCCTGCCCCAAAAACCACACGAAGACAGTGATAAACAGCAGACGAAACTGCAGGTGTTCCCAGACAGTTTTGCGCTCTGTGTGTCGCTTGCTTGTGGTCATACTTCCTCCCGTCATCGGCGTTTGCCGTGCCGCTTTGTTGTAATTCTCTTCACTCACGCAGCACTCCTGAGTTGTAGCTCATGGCTGGCATCTAAAACGTGCACTGAGTTCACTGATTCGGCGTTATCGGCCCGCGCGGCTTGTTCCGCCGCGTCTCGCAAACGTTTTGCGGCTGATATCCGAACCAAAATGGGTTGTTGTTCGATAATTTGATCGAGCAGCGCCTGTGCGTCTTCTTGCCATGCGAGGCTCGCGCGAGCAGGTGTTGCGACGGTTTCATCGAGCTCGGTGCCCAAAGGCAAAATATTGAACAGGGCATCGAAAAGGGCGTTGCAGACTTCTTGAATGAGATAGCAAGCGCCGGCATACCCCATGAAGGGTGTACCTGTGTGTCGTCGAATGATGGTGCCGGGCAACGAAGCGGGAATGAACATGCTTCGCCCGCCTGCCTCAGCTGCGTACATACGCTCGTTATAGCCACCGAAGACAATCAGGGGTCCCGTTTTGTGTATGGCGTCACGAACCTCTCTGTTATCTGGCTTTACGCCAGCTTTACGTGAGAAGTGGAAGGCGCAAGGTAGGCCCAGGTCTTCTTCGAGAAAGTGACGTAGGCCTCTGGTGTAGGTCTCTGTTGCGACAACACCGAAGCTGGCCGTGGCAAAGAAATCCTGCGTAACGGAGCGCCAGAGGTCCCACACGGGCTTCAGCGTCGTCATTTTTTCTTGCGCGATAAAGGGCTCGGGATCAATGTCGAGAAGTTCACCGAGCTTTCTGAGGAATTTTGTGGTGCTGTCGAGACCAATGGGCGCCTGAAGATAGGGCTTATCAAGGTTCTCGCATAATTTACGCCCAAATTCGCGGTACATGCAGATATTGACCGCTGCATCATCGAGTTTGGGGATCTCGTTCAGATGGCATCCCAATGGGAAGACCATATTGACCTCCACACCGATGCCAGCGAGGAGTCTTTGTATTTCTGCCAGGTCAGACCAGGTATTGAAGTAGCCATAGGCAGGTCCAATGATATTAACCTTCTTGGTTTCGGTCTTCGCTTCAGATTTCTTCGCTTTACGCTTTTTGGTGGCTCCGTATTGCTCCCAAAGCCAAACCAAGGCGCGATCAGCACTCTGCCACTGGTCTTCGTCAATGGTGCGCGGCAGGAAGCGCTTAATATTGGTGTCTTCTGGTGTGACTCCGCCGCCAATCATCTCAGCAATGGATCCAGTGACAACAACCGATGGCTTTTTAGGGTCAAGCGTCTGGTGTGCTCTACGAAGGGCACCCTCAGTACCGTGTTGACCAAGTTCCTCCTCCGCAAGACCCGTTACAACAATGGGTAGTTCGTGTGGTGGCAAGCCGTCGGTGTAGTGAAGCACCGAGGTCACAGGAAGATTTTCACATCCCACCGGACCATCAATGATGACCTGCAGGCCTTTCACTGCGGTGAAGACGTAAACAGAGCCCCAATACCCCCCGGCGCGATCGTGATCAAGTACTAGCATTAGCAGGTACCTCCCACACCGGTTTTTGCGATGATTTCTGGTGTCCAGACACCGCTTGTTGGGCCGTCACCGACACCCTCAAAGAACTCCTCCATGGCAATCATGCGAGGCTGGTTCGCGAGTGCAGAATTGATGACTTGTGCTACCGACCCGGCACCTGCTGCTCCCATTAGAGGGCGTGCAGAGATCAAGTTGGTAAAGTACAGGCTCGGAATAGAGCGCTCTTTTGCTTTCTGGACTATCGGTGTTGTGCCGATCACAAGATCGGGTTTGAAGGCTTCCATTGCAATCAAGTCATCTTCGAGGGATGCCCTGAATTTGACGGAGACACCGCGGGCTTCTAGCCACTCAGCATCCACGGCCGAAAACTCGGTTTTGGGGCAGGCTGAGCCCACATAAGCGACGTCAGCACCACTTTCTATTAGCAATCGTGCCACCAGAAGCTCAGAGCCCTCGTAGCCGGATAGCGTAATTTTGGCGTCAATGGGGTTATTGTCTAGCGCCGCACGGATAGCACTTTTCTGCGTGCTAATGGCGGCGTCGATGGAAGCACGATCGGTGCCCAGGAGTTCCCCCATGGCCTCAAGCCAGGCTGCGGTGCCCTCCACGCCGACTGGTGCAGAGCCAAGTAAAGGGCGTCCTGCCGCTCTGAACTGACGGGCAGTCGCGGCGTAAAACGGATGAATCATCGCAGCGGCTTTGCAATCAAGCGCTGCGTAAAGCTCACGCCACTCGCGAGTAGGGACCACGGGTCCTGCCGCGGCTCCAAGGGAGTCGAGTAGACGATCGATGGTGATGGCGTCTACCGGGAACATTTCGCCGACCAGAGCTACCGTTGCCTTGTCCCGTTGTGACTCGGTTTGCACGGGCCGTGCAACGGGTCCAGCCTGAATTTCAGAACGAGCGTATTCCAGCATCGCCCCGGCAAGTACGTCCTTGGCTTCAGCATGTGTGGGCACGCCGAAACCGGGAACATCAATCCCGACGATACGCACTCCATTGATCTCCTTTGGGAGCAGATCAAGCGGTACGCCCGATGCAGTAGGAACGCACAGATTGATCACTACCACGGCATCGTTCGTCTCAGGCTCGGCTAAATCGTGCACCGCCTCCCGAATATCCTCGAACAGCTTGCCTGTCACCAATGACTCGGAATCGAATGGAACGTAGCCCACCGTTCGTTTGGCGCCATAGAAATGAGAGGTAAAGGTTAGACCGTAGACACAGCAGGCCGAGCCCGAGAGTACCGTCGCTGTGCGGCGCATTCGCAGGCCTACACGGAGTGATCCGAAGGCGGGACACATGCTTTGGGGCTGATCATGAGGCCCTTTGGGGTAGTCCTCGGCAAATTGCGCCAGAAGCTCGGTTTTACCCGACGCACTGGCAGCCGCGGCTAACTGCTCCGCACCAGCGTGGCAGCCGAGATCTTTTGTCTCGATAATGTCGGCTTCAGACGCTGTCATAGACAACCTCGAGAGACGGCTTGTTGAGCGCCTCCACATCACAAAGATCGGAAAGTGTTGCAGGCTGCAACACGACATCTCTACCTACTTCATCACCATCAAACAGTGACAAGAGCTCGTCCTGTGTCATAGGTGTGGGGCGGTGGGGTGGTGATTCAGCGGCGTTTTCCGCGAGTTCGGCAAAAAGAGGTCCCCAATCACCATCGGGGTGCCCAATAATCTCGTAGCTAGCGCTTTTACGGCGGATATCCTCATTTGCCGGAATTGAAGCGAGCTCCGGAATACCCACGGCCTTACAGAAAGCTTGCGCCTGACCCGTGCCGTCGTCTTTGTTAGTGACCATACCGGCGACACCGACGTTACCGCCGAGTTTTCGGAAGTATTCGACGGCAGAACACACATTGTTGGCTACGTAGAGCGATTGCAGGTCATTTGAGGCGACAACAATCACTTTCTGGCACATATCGCGTGCGATCGGTAATCCAAATCCGCCGCAGACGACATCGCCTAGGAAGTCGAGCAGGACGTAATCGAAATTCCAGTCATGGAAGCCGAGCTTTTCGAGCGTTTCGAAGCCGTGAATGATGCCTCGTCCACCACAACCTCGACCGACTTCTGGACCGCCAAGCTCCATGGCATAAACACCATCTCGCTTAAAACAAACATCTTCGACACGACACTCTTCGCCTGCTGCTTTCTTCGCAGAGGCTGTCTCGATGATGGTGGGGCAGGCTTTTCCGCCAAAGAGAAGCGATGTCGTATCGCTTTTCGGGTCACAGCCAATCAGCAATACCTTTTTGCCTTGCTGAGCCATCATGTAGCTCAAGTTGGCAAGCGTGAAACTCTTTCCGATGCCTCCCTTGCCGTAAATAGCAATGATCTGGGTTCCTTCAGCATTATCTGCTGATGTGGCGAGAAGGTCTGCCCTTTCTCCGCTCGCCTCGAGCCCTGGATCGTATTCTGTCGCAGTTGCAGTTGTGCTCATATCGATCTCCAATCGATGACCATTTTTAGGCAGCGACTGTCATTAAAGGCCCGGTCGTAGGCCTGCGGGGCCCGTGTCGCGGGTAAGACATCTGTTATCAACTGGGAGAAGTCCAATGTGCCATCGGACGCCAGTCGTGCTGCTTCTTTTAGGTCTTGTGGTTGCCATTCCGCACTGACTAAGAGATTGATTTCCCTCATAAATGCGGGTGGAAAGTCGAATGTGACGGCGGAGGAGTAAAAACCCGCCATCACTACTGTTGCGCCGGGTTTGCAACGAGCAATCATCTGATTCAACGCATCTGCGCTGCCGCTGACATCACAGACCACTGAATAGTCGTGGCGCGGGTCTTGGCTCGCGTCGTAGACCGCGTAGTCGAGCCCGGCGGGGCGTCGAGCTGGGTCGCGTTCCCAAACCGTAGGTGTCGTGCCATGAATGATTCGTGTTAGCCGTGCCAGGAGTTGTCCCAGGACACCGTGACCGACGACGAGCTGAGGCGGACCTATCTGCTCGCAGCGACGCAACGCATGCAGAGCAGTGGCGGCCAGGGCAAGTAATACACCCTCACTGCCGAGTTTTTCGGGGAGTGGTATGAGTCGTTCTTCGGGGCAAATAATGTGGCGTGCACTGCCGCCGAATAAGTTTTTAGCATCGGTGAACCCGACACTTCCAGGCGCAAAGACATAGGTCCCTGGGCGTAAGTCCGATCCCTTTGGTGATTCGACTACTTTGCCCACCGTTTCGTAGCCCGGAATCAGTGGGTAGCCAAGCCCTGGAAAGGGCGGCATCTCACCTGTCAGCATGAGGCGTTCCGTGCCAGTGCTAATACCGGACCAATCAGATTCGATGAGACACTCATTTGCCGCGGGTGCACGCAAAGAAGCCTCTCGGACTTCTAATAAGCCGGGCTTCTCAAAAATAACCGCTGTTGTCTTCTTATAGGTCACGGTTTTATGGCCTCAATTCCTAGCTGAGTGCGCGCTAGGCCTGTCTAGAAACAGTTACCTCTTATGTGTCAGTTTAATAATACATAAAAAAGTGTCAATAAAAAATGACATTTGGTTTTTTTGCTGTGATTACGCGGACTAAAGCCGGTATATGCGTGCGCTTTTCTTTGATTCCATGAAAGCCCGCGCGCTGTAATGCAGCTTTTAGTTCTTCGTAGGTTCGGGGTCTGCCGCTACCCATGGCCCACAGATAGAACCCAAAATAGGTATGCCCGATGGGTTCGGCGTTCCGTGTGCCGGCCATGGGTTCAGCAATGATGAGCTCACCACCATTTGGTAAGGCATCGAAGCAACGATTTAGCAGTCGATCCACGGGTGCGTCATCGTGATCATGGAGAATGCGTACTAGGCTGATGGTGTCGAAAGTTTTGGGGATGGGGTCCTCAAACATGTCTCCCGACACGACCTCCATTGCACCACGATGCCGTGGTGAAATAGCGGCTATGACCTGTGGTAAGTCGAAGACGGCGGTTGAGGCTTCCGGAAATCGCTCGGATGCGAGCCGAGCAAACGTACCTGTGCCGCCACCAATATCGAGTAGTCGTTGGCCGGGTTTAAGCTTAATAGCGTCTAAAATATGGTTTGCGATGAGGTGCTGGGAATCTGCCATCAGTTCGCTATAGCGCGCCGCTGCCACTGGGTCATTATGATCCCCATCGACATAGGGCCAATAACCGCGCAGAGCGGCACCTTCTCTGGCACGAAGTAAGTGTGCTGGGTCAGCCATGTCGCGATATAGCATATCATGGTGCCGGAGCATGCTCTGCACACCCGGGTTGCCATGAATAGATGCGCCGAGTTCTCCGAGTGTCCAGGTGCGAGCGTCGACTTCTTGGAGCAGATCAATCGCTGTCGCTGCTTTTATCAGCGTCAGTGCAGCATCCGGTTCAAGTTCACAGGCGCGTGCGATTTCGTCAAGAGTGGCTATTCTGTCTTTCAAGCACTCGAGTAAGCCTAGCTTGTAAGCCGCGCTGAGCGTCTGGGAATAAACAAAGCCTGCTAGGATATGATGTAGGTCAGTCGCACGTGTTCGGGCGATGGATTGTGCTATTGGTAGCCTTGCAGCCCATTTCTGAAATGTCTTGCTTCGAAGCATCCGGTTTCGCCACAGCAAAAAGCGGGCGTAGCGGCCAGAGGGTGTGTCTTTCGAGTCGGTGTACTTCGACTCGGTAGTGGAGGGTATGGCCATTACGCGGCCACTTGCGCAATCTTCTCGGGTACAAATCGGCTAGCCTGCGCACGCACCAACTTCTGGAGCATGTCGTGTCCAGCACAGGCTGGCATGCTGTCTAGACCGGCCTCGAGGCATTCTTTTAGCCGTGCGACGGCTCCCTCGAGCCCCAGTTCGCGAACAGCACTAGGCCGATCAAGCTTTACATCGATACCGGTTGGCTTCCCCAGTGTGTCGGGATCGGACACAGCGTCCTTAATATCATCCGCTACCTGATAGGCCTCACCAATACTTGCTCCCAAATTGACCCATGGGCCAGGATCGACGCCGGCAGCCGCGGCTCCAGCGCAGGTGGCAGCAACGAACAGCGCACCAGTTTTAGCGCGATGGTAGCGAGATAGATCAACCCGTTGCTCGCATTCCCAAGCCTGTCCAGCACAAATGCCATGAGGGGCACCTACGCCACGTGCCACAATCGTTGTGACGAGCGGTACGCGCTCCGCACGGACCGCTTGCACAGCATGTGCTGAAAGCGTTTGAAATGCCGCAACAATGAGGGCGTCACCGGTTAGGACCGCGATGCGCTCTCCAAACTTGGCATGAACCGATGGTTTTCCGCGCCGCTGAGTCGCGTCATCAAAACAGGGAAGGTCATCATGGACCAAGGATGCGCAGTGAAGGAGCTCAACGGCTGTGGCTGCGGCATTCGCGAGGCCAACATCGCTAGAGTTATTCGCTAGTGCAACGGCCTTACACAGTTGGGGCCTGACGCGTGCGCCGCCCGGAAAAACGGCGTAGTTCAATGCCTGAGCAAGTAGGGGCGGGCATTGAGCAGTCGCATGTTCTGCCATTGCCTCTTCTATGTATTGCTCGCAATCCAGTAGCGTTTTTTCCATAGCAGTCACCCTACTCGTAAGTGTTGTTTTATTTATACATTATTTTTGTCTATATTAGTTGACACATTACGCCGATCTTGCACACCCTGCAAGCAATGCGCGGGAGATTCGCCATGGAGCAACCACTGCTGTCGACATCGGGAGGTTTGGGGTTCGACTTGCCTGTTTCAAACAACGGCTATCGTTGGTGGTATGTCGATGGATTCAGTGAATGCGGATCGCACGGTGTGACACTGATATTTTTCATCGGTACGGTCTTTTCCCCGTTTTATGCCGCTGCGAGAAAGAAGGGCGATACTGACCCGCGAGAGTTTGTTTGTGTGAACGCGGTTTTCTACGAGCCAAAACAAAAACATTGGGCAATGACAGAGCGTCGGGCGCGAGACCTTCAAACATCTACGTCGATGCTCAAGATTGGCCCATCGTCAATGTCATTCGATGGAGAGAGGCTGACGGTCGATCTCAATGAGCGATCAGCGCCATTACGCAGAGCTATTAAGGGGAAGGTTATAGTCGACATGCCTGCCGTTACTGATCGTTGTTACACATTGCATTCAGCAGGTCAGCATCGATGGTGGCCAATTGCACCGACCGCACTTGTAAAGGTGTCGCTTGATGCACCGAGCGTACAGTGGGAGGGTGCAGGCTATGTTGATACGAATAGTGGCACCGTAGCGCTGGAAGATACCTTTACCGATTGGCACTGGTCTCGGGCAGATATGGGGCCAGAGAATTGCCGCATCGTTTATGAGGCGCACGCAAGAGACGGTGAGACTTGTCTCATGACGCTGTTCGGTGGTCCCAAAACAGGAATGGCGTCAGAACATTCGCCGCCCCGACGTGACTTATCGGCTGGGCCGATTTGGCGTGTTTCTCGGCCTGCAAGGAGCCATCAAGGCTTCAACGTCGAAAAGACACTTGAAGACACGCCTTTTTACACGCGAAGTCACCTACATGATGCCTCCGGAAACAGCGTGATGCATGAGAGCTTGGATCTAGACCGTTTCGCAGCGCCCTGGGTTCAGCGGTTGCTGCCGTTCAGGATGCGAAAGATCTTCTATGGTCTAGCGAATGCGGGCGATTCGCGCGTCACGGTCTCTCTCTCTAAGAGTCTCAAATAGATCAATAATCCAGAGCGTTCTTACCTTAAAGGGATCGGACTTAATGGCAGGTGCTGCACCGCCTGACGCAACCACTGCATCAATAAGAAACTGATTTTGAGGTAGGGCGGGTGTGTCTAGCGCCTTGCTACTGGGCTGGGCGAAAGCGATAGCCGAGGCCAGCAAAGCGAATTTTTTCTTGGTGTCCACTATTGCGCGTTGATCAACCGAGTTAAAGCCATGCTCACCTACTTTCTGACCAATGGCGGCGTAAAGCTTTCTCGCCGCACGAATGCCCGGTTGATACTTTCTAGGCAGCTGCGCAATGCCATGGTCTGAGCGTTTGTACAGCCAGTCCGCACGCTCGAGAAGTCGTTGTGTTACTACGCCAACACCCTCTGAGTAGGTCGGATTTGCGAGCATCTCGTCGGTGTCCACGCCTTCTGCCTTCAGCTCGTCCATCGGGAGATAAATTCTACCCAGCTGCGCGTCTTCACCCACATCTCTCGCGATATTAGTCAGTTGCATTGCCGTGCCCAAGTCAGCAGCTCTTGCCAATGTCTTGGCGTCTCGAACGCCCATCAGTACTGACATCATGACACCAACAGCGCCGGCGACACGGGCGCTGTAGTCATACACATCTTCAATCGCGTGATAGAGCTTCCCTTCAGCATCCCAGGCAAAACCCTCAAGTAAGGCGTTCAGTAGCTCCCTCGGCATTCGATAGGTGTGAACAATTTGTGTCAGGACTCGATCAGTCGCTACATATTGCGGCTTTCCCTCGTAGATGCGGTCGAGTCGATTGTGCAATAGCTCCAGTGCCCGCTTCGGGTTTTCCCCCTCATCCACCAGGTCGTCGGCTTCTCTACAAAAAGCATAGAGACCGCAGGCTGCGTGTTGCATGACGGACGGCAGCAAATGCGACGCAAAATAAAAGGAGCGTGACCCGTTGGATAGCTGCTGCTTACATAGCCCCATATCGGTGCTGGGAGTCGGTAAAAATTTATCGACTTGCATAGGTGGGGGCTTCAATCAGTCCGTCAATGACTTTGGCGGAGGAGAGCACGGCTGGCATGCCAGCTCCGGGGTGAGTGCCAGCGCCAACCAAATAGAGCCCGTCAACTTCTTCGCTTTTATTGTGAGGTCTAAAGTAAGCGCTTTGAGTAATGCGTGGCTCAAGCGAGAATCCTGCACCTTTCACCGAGTTGAGGCGATTCTGGAAATCGAGGGGAGTCAGCATCAGTGATGTGACCAGGTTAGCACCCAAGTCAGGCAGTCCTGTCTCCTCGAGGCGCTTTTCAACAGCTCGCCGGAATATTTCAGCGTGCGTCGTCCAGTCGGTTCCAGAGTCCAGGTGCGGCACTGGTATTAAGGCGTAAAACGCATCGCACCCCTCCGGCGCCATCGACGGATCGGTCGCGGTTGGCCTGTGCAAATACAGGCTGAAATCCTCGGTGGGCTTCTTGTGTTTAAAGATATCAGTGAGCAGTCCTTTATAACGTGGCCCAAGAATGATTGAGTGGTGGGGTATATCGGGGTACTGCTTTTTGGTGCCGAAATACCACACAAATAAGCCATTAGAGTAATGCGCTTTATCAATCTTTCGATCAGTCCATTTGCGTTTGTGTGTCTCCGACAGCAGGTATTTGTAGGTCCATGCAGAGTCTGCATTTGATATGACGAGATTAGCTGCGATGTGCTCACCTGACTTGAGGCGCACGCCGGTAACCTTTCCATTGTCTGTGGTAATTTGGTCAACCTCACTATTCAGCCGAATATCGCTCCCTTGTCCACGGATGAGGTTGCCCAACGATTCGACAATGCGCCCTGTGCCACCCATGGCAGACCAAACGCCACCCGTGACCTCTAGGTGAGAGATAAGGGAATACAAACTGCTAGCGGTATAGGGGTTGCCACCAATGAGAAGAGGGTGGAAGCTTACAGCCTGCCTTAATTGCTCGTTCTTGATGTACTTAGAGACCAGCGAGTAAACACTTTGATCACCACGTAACCTCACTAAGTCAGGTGCGAAGCGCATCAGCTGAGCAAAGGTACTGAAGGGTTTATCGAGCAATGCAAAGCCGACTTTATGCCGCGCTTCGCTGGCTTTTAAATAGCGCTCGTAGCCTTGAGCATCTGCTGGGTTGTACTCGAGTATTTGACGGAGGTTTTCTGACTTCTCGCTTGAGTAGTCAAAGATTCGCCCGTCATCAAAACGGATTCTGTAGAACGGATCCATGAGCCGAAGATCAACGTCATCACTCATCTTCTTGCCACAGAGTTCCCAGAGCTCTTCAAATAATTCGGGGACCGTGACAATGGTGGGCCCGCCATCGAAGGTGAAGCCGTCCTGTTTGTAGGTGTAGCCTCTACCTCCCAGCGCATCGAGCTTTTCGAGAAGCGTGACGTGATAGCCTTTGGCTGCAAGACGAATCGCAGAGGCGAGGCCGCCGAAGCCACTACCTATGACAATGGCTTTTTCATGTGACTCAACTTGTTTGAGGGTATCGAAGTCCGGATGCGCTGTGTTCATCTTTATAGACGTCATTTATGTCAATATTAATTGACAGTCTATCACCGGTTTTCGGATTGCACACCCGTTAATTGAGCCGCTCCAGAAACTGATAAAACACCTGTGCGACCCGCTCGGGATCCGCTTCATGAACCAGATGGCCCGCGTCCTCCAGAGTGATTGCCGTTGCGTCTGGTATTTCGCGTGTAGCCCTGTGCGCGCGAATGGCAGGAACAATGTGATCTTTTTCGCAACCAATGAGGTGAGTTGGGGTTTTTAATTTAGGTAAGTCCTTTGCCAGCTGACCCAGCTCCCATCCCCCCATCATTCTTAAGGTGCCCTCGATGTGTTCGGGTTGGGATATCAGTGTCGTGTAGCGCTGGATCATCGGTTCCGAGATAGTGGCGCCGGTATCACGCAACGCTCTGCGCACATCGGACTCGCCGGTTCCGCGCCGGGCGAGGAAGCGAGACACCCTAGGCGATTGGCTTAGTGCACGCGCGGCTTTGAGCATAAGCGGCTCAATGAAAGCGCCGAAGGGTAGAAGGGCGCCGTTAATTGACAGTAATCCACGCGGACTGATGTCCGTATCGAGGCACATTCTGATGCCAACGGCTGCGCCTGCTGAGTGTCCAATCACATACTCGGGTGAGATTTCTAGGTGCTTGCACAGCTCATATATAGCCCGAGCCATTGCGCTCAAAAGGTGCTCGCGTTCCTCAATGGGGTAGGTAAAGCCTTGGCCCGGGAGATCTATCAATACGCAAGTGAAATGACCGCTCAAACACTCCGCCATGCCCGCCATCGAGTGGGTAGATGAGCCGGTGCCGTGCAAGAGTAAGATCACTGGCCCTGATCCAATGTGTTGAACGTGCCACAGGGTGCCCGCGCATTGCACGAATTCGCTGTGCTCGCTTAGAGGCCAGTCACTGGGTAAACGGTGGGGCCCCATGGGTCTACTAGCCTTCGCTGAGCGTTCTGATAGATGTATTCAGTGAATGTGCAGACGCGTTTGGAAGCGGCAGGTAGGTGACATCTAGCGCGGTGGATAGTTCACGCGCCCGCGGACTGGGTCGAACCGCCGTGTCCACGAGAACACCCTTAATCTTAGTGTTAGCGAGTAGCTTCGCAGCGGAGAGCGCGTCTTCCGTACCTGCTGTCCGGCTTTTTGTACCGTCCCGCGCAACATTGGCCGCGCCATCGGTCAGGAGCACGTAACTTGGCGTCGCCCCTGTCGCGGATACAGAACGCGCCAGCTCATGTGTTGCTTGAAGCGCGGCAGCCATCGGCGTTCCGCCCCCTCCGGGTAGTTGAGCTAAGGTGCGCTTGGCTCTGACTAGCGAGCGCGTGGGTGGTAACAGGATCTCTGCTGTATCGCCCTTGAAGGCAATCAAGGCGACTTCTGTTCTGTGGGAGTAGCAGTCAGCGAGCAGTAGTTCGATGGCGCCTTTAGCTTCTGACATGCGCTGATGCGCACTGCTACCTGAAGCGTCTACCGCAAAAATCATCACGCTGGACTTACGCTGTTCAAAGCGTTTTACGCGAATATCCGAAGGTTCAATGTATAGGCTGGTTTTTTTCTTGTCCGAGGTATCCCACATTGCTCGTGGCGTTTGAAACGGGGCAGCACATCGCAGCGTGGCAGGTATATCGATGCGATGTCCGCGCTTTACATCGCCACGTCGCACGCCCACTGGGCGACCTCGTTGTTTGTCCTGAGCAAACTCACCAGCATTACCGCTTTTACTTTGACGCTGCCGGCTTTTCTCAGCGCGCTTCAACAGAATCGCCAGTAGGTCTTCAGGTAACTCAGCCATTGCGGCATGAACCAGGTCCTCGTGGTCCTGCTCCTCCTTTTGCTGGGTTTGCTGCTCGGGTCCATCTATATCCTCTCGATTGTCGTCGGACTGCTCTGGCGGCTGAGGCTCTGCTTGTGGTGTCGGTAATTGCTGAGCTATGGGTAGGAGCACCAGTCGAATGAGGGGATGCATAACGGCCTCGTCGCTAACGGGTTTGCCACTCAACAAACTCAGGGCTTTGGCGATGTCGACAGTGAATTTCAATGTGCGAGAAGAGTGTATTCCCATGGACGCCGCTAGCTCGGCCAGTCGTGTAAGGTCTTCATCTGGAACTGACGTATGAGACAGCCGCGATTGCGCCGATACGATGTCTGATCGAGCGTAGCGACTGTCGTCGACGCAGCGAATACTGATCTCGTCAAGAGCGATACTGAGGCCTAGTCGTTCGATAAGACCAGCGGGTGGCGATTCCTCGTCGATGCCCTCGTCCAGCGCTATAACAGTGATTGAGGCTGGGCTGGTATGGCTGATGCCATCTCGCGCTATGTGGACTTCACCTGTATCTAGGGCGGCGCACCAATGTCCTGTAAATTCTTTGGGTAGCCGCTCGGCCATTGAGAGCGCCACAACTCGCTGATGGCATTCGGCGAGCACGCCTTGTGCCAAAACGGGCTTTCCGTGCCGCATACTTTCGGTGATATCCATGCCGCCCAGCAGACGTTCTGTGGGTGTGCTACTGGGTACTCGGCGGGCTGGCGTTTCAGTGAAGCTGTCGAGAAGGGCGAGCCAGTAATCTCTCACAGGCCCGGGTTGCGCGCAGACGCGGATACCACCGGCTTTGTGGCGTAGAACAGCGACCAACGCCGCAGCTAGCTCGGCGTCATGCCATGCGTTCGCGGCTTCCGCTTCAGGCAAGAGCGGCTTCGATAGCGCGTTCGACGCGGGCATCGGCACTGGATTCATCCATTGGGTCGCGTCGCAGGCGGTGTCTCAGTACGAAGAGAGCGACGTATTTCAGATGTTGCAAGGTAGCTGCATCTTTTCCCTCGAGTGCAGCGAGTGCTCGCGCGCTTCGTATCAGCGTTAGCTCACCGCGTAGGCCATCAGTGCCCAGCTGTAGGCACAGCTCGGCGGCTTTTTCGAGTACGTTGGAGGGTACATCGACAGATTCGACCACCTCTCTCGCGGCATCAATCTTGCGGCGAAGCGCGCCTTCTTTTCGGGCGAATCGCTTGCTAAAACCTTCAGGGTCATGATCGAACGCGTCGCGTAACTTTATGATCTCGACGCGCGTTGGAATATCTCTGGGTGTTCTGACATCGAGCGATAAACCAAAGCGATCCAGCAGTTGGGGGCGTAGCTCGCCTTCTTCGGGGTTGCCACTTCCCACAAGAACGAAGCGGGCAGGGTGCCGAACGCTCAATCCCTCCCGCTCCACCACGTTTACGCCGCTTGCCGCAACGTCAAGAAGGGCGTCGACAATGTGATCCTCGAGCAGATTGACCTCATCGATATACAAGAAGCCGCGATTGGCTGCTGCTAACAAACCGGGTTGAAATGCCTTCTCACCGTTGTGAATGGCCTTTTCAATGTCTAGCGCCCCAAGCACTCGATCTTCGGTTGCACCCAGGGGGAGATCGACAACGGGAATGGCAATTTTTCGTGTCTTGAGCGCATCCGCCGACTGGCATCGGCTGCATAAGCCCTGTTTGGGAGCCTCGGGATTGCAGTTGTAAGGGCAGTCTTTGACTGCGTCGATTTTGGGAAGCAGCTGAGCCAGCGCGCGGATAGTTGTCGACTTGCCTGTGCCTCGCTCGCCAAAGACCAATACACCACCAATGCTAGGGTCTACGGCCGCTATCGATAAGGCAAGCTTCATATCATCTTGCCCAACG
>MDTA01214635.1_pt1 | contig 14522 bp, 14 predicted proteins | sample 811151 | NCBI WGS metagenome assembly MDTA01 (sample SAMN05326648, study PRJNA326480) | marine metagenome | isolation source: seawater | place: Indian Ocean: South | collected 2010 | reverse complement strand
TTATCTTTAATAAAAAATTTTAATATTCTATTTAAATCTGAGACTTTATGTTCTCCATCAGAGTCGAATGTAATGATATTTTCATTTTTTCTATAATTTTTAATGATATAGCTCATCCCTTTTAATAATGAGGCTTCATAACCAACTCTCTTTTTATTATGAATACATTCAATCTTATTTAAATTAAGATATTTCTTTGTTTTATCTGTCGAGGCATCATTCACTATAATTATTTTATATTTTTGTTTTAATATTTTAGGTAATATTTTTATTAAACTTTTGATTTCATTAAATGTAGGAATTAAAATTATCGTTTTAGACATTCTTTTGTTAATAATTTTCCTTTCTTTAAATTTTTTAAAAATTTTTTACCTATAAATTTATTCAATATATAAGGATCAATTGAATTTTTTGGACAGGGCCTTAAAACTTCTATCATTTTTCTTTTTAGTTTTTGATTTTTTTTAACATCTACCTTCAACCAAACGCCCCTTCTTTGCACAACAGAAGAGTCTTTTTCGTTTAACTCAATTTTTTTCTTGCCGTCACCCAATGCCTTTTCAAGTACCCTCGCTTCGACAACCATTTTTTTCCAAGTCAAAGGATTCATTGAGAACTTATGATCAGGGCCATTTCTATTATTGTTATCTGTAAAATGTTTTTCTATGACTTTAGCTCCTAGACTAATAGCTGCTAAAACACTTAAAGAACCCTGAGTATGATCACTTAAACCCAGAATAATTTCTTTTTTAAAAATTTTATTATACTGACTAATAACATTTAAATTCAAATGTTCTAAGTTTTTTTCATTATTAGTATAATTAGTATTGCATTGCATAAGCACTAATTTGTGTTTGTTGTATTTTTTTATAAGTCTTACGGCTCGAATAACATCATTAAGAGTTGAAGCTCCCGACGCTAATATTACTGGTTTATTTTTTTTTGCTATTTTTATTAAGATAGTTTTCCAATTTATGTCTCCAGATCCAATTTTATAAGCCGCCACATCATGTTCGACTTCATCGACATAATCTAAATCATACGGTGCTGTCATATAATGAATTCTATTTTTTTGGCACTCTTTCTTTAATTCTTTATTCCATTTAGGATTGATGCTAGCTTTTTTATAAACTTCAAAAACACTCTCTTTCCATTTTTTTTGATGAGTTAATTTTCCTAAAGACTTAAAACCTCTGTCACTTACAATAGTTTCAGCTTTAAAATGTTGAAATTTTGCAGCATCAGCACCGGCCTTTGCGCAAAGTCTGATAAGTTTTTTTGCTCTTTGTAGACTTCCGTCATGATTAGCTGCTATATCAGCAATAAAATAAGTTTTATTTTTAGTTAATATTTCAAAATTTAACTTTTTTTTATAATTCATTTTGAACAAGACCTTCTTTCTCCGTTAATTTATAAATAGAGTCACAAAATTTAAGAGAGGAACTTTTGTGAGTTATGGTTATAATAGTTTTATTATATTTAAGTAAGTTCACTTCTTTAACAATTTCTTCCTCTGTTTCTTTGTCTAGTGAGTTGGTGTATTCATCTAAAATCAATATTTGAGGATCATTATACAGTGCTCGAGCAATTCCTATTCTTTGCCTCTGTCCTCCAGATATTCTATCTCCGAATTCACCTACTTTTGTTTGAAACCCTTCCTTTAAACTATAAACAAATTTATCTAATTTCACTTTTTTAACAATTTCGTTAATCTTTTTAATATTAATCTGATTATCAGTAACTCCTAAAGCAATATTGTTGATCAATGTATCATCATTTAAATATACATTTTGAGGCACATAACCCATTATATTTTGCCATTGCCTTGTGAAGTTTACTGTGTCTTCGCCATCAAGAATAATTTTACCGGATTGAGGTTTGAGCAATTGTAAAAATATATTTAATAATGTTGATTTACCAACTCCACTATCTCCATAAATGCCAATAGAATTTCCGAAAGGAATTTTTACGTTTATATTATTTAATATTTTTTTAGTAGTATTTGGATAAGTGTAATTTATATTTACCAATTCTATAGAGTTTTTAAAGTTCAATTCTTTTAAATTATCATCTTTCTCATTTATTTCTTTAAAATCTAAGAATTCTTGAATATATGTTCTACCCACTGGTAAACCAAATTTTATAGACTGAGATGAATTCATTATTTTAGTAATAGACGGCATCATTCTAAACGCTGCTGCAGTAAAAAAACCCAGGACAGGTATAATATCTACCATGTCTTTTTTAAAATTCATTAGTAATAATACAAGAATTGTAAAACCAATTACTGTAAATAATTCCAACCAAAGTCTTGGGAGCGATAGGGTGAAGTCTTGCTTAAATTGAGTATCATTAGCTAATTTGTTTTTTTTAGAAAAAGAGTCTGTGAAATATTTTAGCTTATTCATAATTTTTATATCTCTAATTGATGAAAATCCCTGCTGAAGCCATTGTAACTTAATTCCTTCGTGATGCTTTCTATCTTCACCCCATTTAGATGCTTTTCTTTGAACAATTAAATAAAATAGGTAACCTGTAGAAAAAATGAATATAAATGAAATTAAAGTTCCCATTGGTTCTAAAAAAATCATCAAAGATACTAATCCTAAAACTAAAGTGATTTCTGTAATTAAAGTAAGTATTGATTTTGTAATAAGTAAAACTTGATTAGAATCATTTAAATCTCTTATTAATTTTGATGAATTGTTTTTTAGATGAAATACAAAGGGTTTTGATAGATAAATTCTGTATAGTTTATTTGAAATATCCGTCTTCAAATCAATTAAAAATTTTGTTTGTTTATAAGAAACAAAGCTTAAAAACGACGTTTTAATGAAAAAAATAAGCAAGATAGATATAATTGAAAATAAAACCAACTCTTTTTGAGTTGTGAGATTAAAGCCAAAATTATTAATGTAATTAATAATTTTCTCTGAAAAACTAGGTTCTATTAAGATTGAAATGAAGGGCAATATAAGTCCTATCCCAAGCATTTCAAGTGTCATTCCAATTAAAGATAAAACAAAAAATATCTTTATATTTTTTTTTTGTTTAATGGAATAAAAATTTTTAAAATTATAATCTTTAAGAAAAAACATATTTTATGAGATTTTTCCTTTTTTATAGAATTTTAATTGTAGGTCATTCCAACGTCCAAAAGAAACATCATTTAATATAAAAATATATTGGTCAAAATTTTTATCTTTTTTATAAATCCATTTTCTTTTAAAATTATCTTTTAAAAATTTAGCAGTAGCAGCTCTTCCATCAACAACAACAATGGTCCCAGGAGTCAAATAATATTCAATTTTTAATAAATCACAGCCGATAGGGACAATATCTTTATGGGCAGTTGAAAAGTTGTTAACTTTATTTTTAATACTGAATTGTGAAGGTCCATCCAAGTAAATAAAATCAGGACTACAAAGAGGAAGTTTGTCGTATTCTGTCGCTAGCATGCCTTGGTAATTGACCATTCTTGCTTTAATTTTCATCCAATGAACTTTAATTTTTGTTGGGTTTTTGTTTAAGAAACTTAAATTTTTTTTCTTATTCAAATTTTTATATTTTTTAATGTCTTCTAAAACAAACAACTCAAAAGGATTATTTCTTCTTAATTTTTTAACTTCATTTTTAAATTTTTTTTTATTTTCTATTAAAGCAGAGGTAAATACTAAAGTTGACCACCCAGAGCCCATTTCAGCAATGGTAGTTCGTTTGTTTAGAATTACTAATTGATGAAGTCTGTAAAGTAATCTTAAATCAGGAGGATAATATTTTGATCCAAATACATCATTTACCTGCATTTTATGATGATCAAAGTGTTTTGTAGTAAGATCATTTAATTTATAGGATTTAAAATATTTTTTAATATAGTCTAAACTTTTATTTTTTGGTATTTTAATTTTCATCTGAATTTAATTTATTTGTTTTAAAAGATTTACAAATTTGGAATTATTAAAATCATAGATCAATGTATCTTCAAAGTGTTTTTCGCAAATCTCTTTCCATTTTGCCTCGGGTAGATCAATTATAGAAAAAAGTCTTTTGAATTCACTATGAGAGAGTGAGTTTGTCCAATTAGGGCCGGTCTCACTTTTACGTTCTGGCCAACAAAATCGGATCATGTCAAAATTTAATTTTTTATCATTTCTAATGGAAAAAAAAATAGTTTTATTTCCCCGCGCTAAATTTTCGTATGCCAACGTTGAGTCAAGTGATACAGTGAGTTTTGCTGCATCAAGTATTTTATAATTTTCTCTTTTTTCATTTTGATAGATAAATTCATAATTGTCCCCAAAAATTTTATCATAAAATAATTTTTCACTATTAGTGGTAAGCTTTGTCTTTCCGAGAATTTTAAGATGAAAAGAATTTTCTTTTATGAATGAGAAAAGCTTAATTAAAAATGTTTTTTCATTTTTTTGCCAGTCTTCAAAATTTAAGTTTTTGTGAAATATTTGTGATTTCCCATATTTTCTCCACTGAGAAATATAAATGATATAATCTTTTTTTTCGGGTCTCAATTTTTCAGAATTAGATAAAAATGATCCAATAGAATATATCTTTTTTGTTTTTATAAATTGAGAAAATATATCTGCAATAAATTTATTATAACAAAATAAATAATCACATTTGTAACCCAAATCATTTTTTTTGTTTTTATGCCGATGATAAATAAGATCAAATTCAACGTCAAATTTCCAAGCTTTTTGAATAGCTATAGTTATTAGCTGTGGAAAATCTTTCTTTAATTTATAAAATCCAGGATTATTATCGTACATTGTAATTACAATTTTAGGATCCACATATTTAAAAAATCTGTTTTTGTAAGTTTTTAATTTGATATCAAAATTAATCAGGCATTCTAATATTAAAAAAATATTTATTTCTGAATCATTTTGAATTCTATTGTGATAAATTGCGTAATCTTCCTTATTTAAATATTTTTCAAAATAAAAAGAAAATAAATGATCATAAATAACAATCTTTGCTTTTTTCGGCTTTGTCCATTTTTTTTTTATTTTTAAAAAAGTTAAAGCCTTGCTTAAAATATTATTATTCACTCTAGATTTTAATCTTATAATTTAATTGCAAATGTCTTGCCGACTCTAGATAATCGTTTTGAATGAGTCTGGTTTTTGCAAATATTACAAATAGTATTTTTTGTTATTTCCTTTTTATCTCCAAATTCAGATCTTGAAGAAATATATTCTGAGCTATTCCAAATTTTTTCTATAGATGAGCCTTTAACATTTCCAAAATCTGATTTTGGGTCATCTATAATGCAACAAGGATTAGTGCTGCCATCCCAATTAACAACGATACCGCTCCAAGGCCAATGACATTGTTTAATTTTTTGTTCAGTTGAGGAGTTAGAACTTGCTTCACCGCCTTCATAAGTTTTATAAATGAGTTCTGGATTCGATGGCAACCAGCCTTCATCCATATTTGGGTTGTGTTGAATTTTATCAATATTTATTTCATTAGCATCAAATTCTTTTGCAAATTTATAAAAATCTTTATGTTGATGTTCGTTCTGTTTCATAGCTAACATCGCTAACTCGATTATGGGCTCTTTAAGATTATTTTTTATTTTAATTTCCTTTATTTTCTTTAAATTTTCTATCACTACATTTAAGTCACCTTTTTTTCTGTATTTTGAATATACTTCTTGGTCTATTCCATCTATATCTACGTGGAGTAAGCTTAAACCTGATTTTAAAAGTTGCTCCAGATAATTTTCTTTATATTTTAATGATAGATTTGATGAAATTCTTGTCCAAATATTTTTACTTTTTGCATAATTTAGCATTTGAACTAAATTTTTATTAAGTGTTGGCTCTCCCCAATTATATAGGTGAAGTTCAATACAATAGTCTTCTACTTCGTCTATTATTTTTTTAAAAACATCAAACTTTAATATTCCTTTAATTCTTTGTGACTGACCTGCGCCAGTGGGACACAATGGGCATCCTAAATTACATGCGTTAGTCGGATCAACAATTATATGATATGGTCTTGAAGTTAAATTTGTTTTAAATTCCTTTTCTTCAATACAAGAAATTATAAAATTTTTAAGTTTACTCAAATTAAGAGTAGGTAAGGCATATTTATTTAAATATTTGAAAAAATTATTTTCAACAGCAATCTTTTTAAGAAAATCAAAGTCGTTACTAGCTTTGACAATATCTAATTCTGGTAAATTATTTGATTTCATTTTTTTAATAAGAGATTTTCTACCTGCTCAAAAATAAAATGTCCAAGAAAAATATGAACTTCTTGAACTCTAGCAGTATTAAAAGATGGTACTATTAAATTATAGTCTGAAAACTTTCTTGCAATACCACCTTTGCTGCCTAAAAAACATATAGAAAAAATTTTTCTTTTTTTTGCACACTTCAATACGTTGATAATATTTTTTGATTTCCCAGAGGTGGACAAAGCTATCAATAAATCTTTCTTTCCAGCCAAAGCCTGTAAATTTCTTTCGAAGATTTTTTCGAACCCTAAGTCATTCCCACAAGCAGTTATTGTAGATGTATCTTGTGCCAAACTTATGACTGGGTATGCTTTTCTATTGATATTTGGTCTTAGTCTAATTAAAAATTCTGCAGATAAATGCTGAGCGTCTGCAGCAGAACCACCATTTCCGCAAAGAAATACTTTCCCCCCTTTTTTTAAAGTTTTATAAATTTTATTAATACAGAACAAAACCTCTTCAGAAAGATTGGAAATTTTATTCTCAAGTATAATTTTTTCATTTATACTTTTTTTAAAATTTTGAATTATCATAACTTAATATGCTCTCGTAATTTTTTTGCGACTCCTTCTTCTATTTTTAAAATTTTCTTCTCATTATCACCTTTTATTGCTCTCTCAACTTTTTTTATAGCAGTTACAAGGCTTTTAAATCCATCGGGAGTTAATGAAGCTGCTTGATCGCTTCCATACATAGTTCTATCTAAAGTAATATGTCTTTCTATCGAAGTTGCTCCTAAAGCAACAGCCGCTACTGAAATTGCTAATCCTCCTTTTTCGTGACCGCTATAACCCACTTTACAATTATATTTTTCTCTCATTATTTTAATCATATTTAGATTAGCCATGCTATCATCAAATGGATAAGCAGAGACACATTGCATTAACTCAAAATTACAATTGTGTTTTTTAAATATTTTTATTGCATTTTCTATATCTTCATAAGAAGACATTCCTGTGCTGATAAAGGTATACTTCCCTTGTTTTGCTATAGCATCTAAAAGATTTAAATCTACTATCATTGCTGAAGCGACTTTATTAAATTTCAAATCAAATTTTGACAAAAAATTAAGACTATTTAAATCCCAAGCTGAAGCGAACCATTCAATCTTTTTATTTTTACAATAATCATTAATAATTTTATATTGGGACTCGTCAAATTCTAAGCCAAGCTTTTGATCTTTTTGTTTTTTCCCCCATGGGCTTTCTCGATGACTTTCCAAAAATTCTTTAGAATAAACAACATTAATATCTCTTTTTTGAAATTTTACTGCATCTGCTCCAGCGTCAACTGACACGTCTATCATTTTTTTTGCCAGATCAATGTCACCATTATGATTTATTCCAATTTCTGCGATAACAAATGTACTCATATTATCTACCTTTAGTTAATTTATACGTTAAATCAAATGTTTTTTTCAGCATAGCTCCGCACTTTGTAAAAAACCGTTTTTTACAATTTTATTTATTTTCATCAATTTAAACAGGCTTAAATAAAAATTTTTTTCTATTTATTCTTGTTTTTATATTATCGATTAACACATCGATTTTATCTTTATTAAGATTGATTATTTTAAAAATTTTTTGAGTAAATGGTCCAGAAGTAAACTTATAAATTTTATTTATTTCAATTTGATAAACACTGTGAGTTAAGTGTCCTTTTTCATTTTCAAGACTTTTTAAATTTTTGATAAAATTATCAATTTCTACTTGGGACTCTTTAAATCCATTAATTAGGTATTTTACTCCTCTAGTAAACTTAAGTAATTCTATATTATTATCGTTACAAAATTTCGAATGAAAACAAAACAGATAATCCCCAAGAAGATTGATGCTTTTCTCTTTAAGTTTATTGTTTTGATAATTTTGGACTGTTAACTGTGGACAGTAAATTTGAAAATTACCCCCAAATTTTTTTTTTAAGTCCTTTTTGAAAATATTAATTTTTTTTTTATCAAATTTTATAATTGTCCACATTATTTTAATTCCTTTTTTAAATCGTCATATTCTTTCATTTTTCTTTTCATAAAATTAAGAGTTAACTTTGTTTTTTCTGAAATACCTTTTGGAGTTAGAACGTACATATAATTTAATTTGTGTGGATTTTTAGTGAAGTTGTCTATCTTAACTAAACCTTTATTTTTAAGAGCTTTCAAACAATAGTTGAGCTTACCCAAACTAAATCCTAGCTCCTTCGCCAATTCCCTTTGAGTGGAATTTGGATTATTATTAATCTTTCTTAATACTTCAAAGTGATCCTGTTTATTTTTCATATGTTCAATTTTTGAACAATATATTGTTCAACTTTTGAACTGTAAAGAAAAAAGTTGGTTTTGTTGTGACTTTTTGAGTTTTTTTACTATATCTAGTCGGTTTTGAATTTTTCGTTCAAATCCTCATAAATATAATCTTTATTTACTAATAATGCGTCAGGATTAAAATAAATCACATCTACTTGAAATATATAATCATCATATAAATTGCCTGGATTTTGGATAGCAAATAATTCATACCCGAAAGGTAGTAAATACTTTTCTACCTCAAAAAAATTTAATTTTTTTTCATATATATTATTGAAAATTATTTCTAGTTCAATATAACCAATTTTTTTATTCTCGATTAATTTTTTTGCTCCTTGAAGAACTTCACTTTCATATCCTTGTGTATCAATTTTTAAAATATCAATTTTTTCAACATGATTTTTTTCACAGTAATCATCAAGTGTCATTATTTGGCAATCAAATGACTCATTAAAAACTTTATTTGGATCCATTTTATGCTGGGATGATCTTTGTTTAACCCATTTTGTTTGAGGTGTTAATCGACTAAAACTTGATGATCCAGTTAAGTTGTTAGAAAAAAATTTTTTTTTATAATTTTTTTCACCTAACGCAAAATTATTCAAATGAACTGAATTATCATCTTTGAATTTTTTGGTAAGAATTTGAAAGTCTTTTTTAACAGGTTCAAATGAATGAATTATTGAACTATTTTCTAGTTTTTTAAATCTAGTTATAGTTTGCCCTGTGTTTGCTCCAACATCAAATATTACTGGAGATTTTAAATCTTTTAAAAATATTTTATGGAGTCTGTCTAAGTTAGCACGATCTCGTTTTAATTTGGTAATTTTAAATCCAAAAAATTTTAAAATTGCATGTATTCGCCTTTTTATTATCGATATCATCATTTATTTTCTACCTTTTCTATCTGTCTTATTAATAAGTCATTTATCATTTCTGCGCCCTTTATTGATGGATGATTTTTATCAGAATAAAAGATGTTTTTATCGTCATGAGTTACGCAGCTATTCTTTATAATTGTATCACAAAATAGTTTATGTGGATAAACCTTATAGATATTTTCTCCTTGAATTGAGTCTAATAATTCAAAACTTGATCGAGTTCTATTCTTATAAACGTCATAACTAGTTGTAATATTTTCTAAATTGAAATTCTTAGAAAATTTATCTCTTTTAACCCATTGAGATAAAATTTTTTGATTAGGATTCCATCCTACCTCTGGAATTGGATAAATTAATAATATTTTATTATTTGAAAGTTTTAATATTTCATTTCTGAATGAATTCTGGATAGTTTCATACGTTCCTGTAGAAACATATTTTTTGTGCCATTCCTTACCTTCGACTCCTCCTTCTTTATTATCAAAAAAATAATTAGATAGATGTAAAGGAAATCGTCCGCCAAAAATTATTATTGCATCTTTTTCTTTAGACAAAGTTTTCTTTAACTTTTGAAAATATTGATTGTTGCATCTTTCGTTTATTTTCATCGGTTTGGTCTCTACTAAATTAAAACCAGGATAATACAAACAACCTCCCAAAGTAGATATAATAAATTGATAATCTTTTTTGATTACTTTATCTTTCAAGTCAAATAGTAAAGAACCTATATGGCTATCACCTATAATATAAATTTTTTTATTTGAAGAAATATTAAATTTGCATCCAAGCGGATTATCGTAACAAATTTTTCCCTCAGAGTTTTTTAGTAATTCCCAAGGTCGTTCTGATAAATTTTTACTTAAAATTTCTGGTCCTCTATTTTTATAGCCATCTTTAAAAACGACATTAACGTTAAACACCACTAAAACTGACACAGAAATTATAATTAAACTAATTAATAATTTAAATTTATTATTCTTGTTTCTGGATGGTCTTTCAACAAAGTAGTAAGAGTAGATAGATAATATTAGAATCACTACTCCCAAGAGGGATTTCTTAAATAAGCTTCCTTGTGTAAATTCAGTTATTTTGGCAAAAACAAAAATTGGATAATGCCAAAGATATAAAGAGTAAGAAATTAAGCCGATCCCCACAAATAATTTTGTTGAGATTATTTTTGTAATTAACTCTTTTTTATTTGAAAACCAAATTATTAAGCAAACTCCAATAATTGGAGACAACGTATAAAATGACGGGTGAAACATTTCATCATTAAAAAAAATAATAGAATGTGCAATTAACAATAGCCCAAAACTAGGCAGAATTAGATTTAATTTTTGATTATTGCTTCTGTGTCCTTGTAAAATTTCAAAATATGCTAGTATTGACCCTGCTAATACTTCCCAGCCTCTAGTTGGCAAAACATAGAAATTAAGCGATGGATAATTCCTACTACCCCAATTGGCTAATCCTAAACTTATAAAAAATCCAAGTATTAAAATATGGATTAAATATTTTCTAAAATATTTGAATGTAATAAATATAATTATTGGAAATAAAATATAAAATTGTTCTTCGACAGATAGCGACCAAGTATGAAGATAAGGCTTTAAAAATCCATCTGTTTCACCGTATACTTGTCCCGAATAATGGAAATAAAAATTAGAACTAAATCCAAGAGAATAAAGAATTGATTTTGAAAAATCTATAAAACTACCTGGCAGTAAATATATCCATGCAAAAGGTAATGAGACCAACATTACAAATAACAATGCTGGTAATATTCGTCTAACTCTTCTTTGGTAAAAATGTTTAAATGAAAAAGAGCCTGTTGTGTTCAATTCTTTTAAAATGATAGATGTTATTAAATAACCTGAGATGACAAAAAATATATCGACTCCAATAAATCCTCCTTTAAACGGTTGATAACCAAAAATAGTAATCTGAGCGTGATATAAAATTACAGCACCGACAGCAATTGCTCTTAAACCATCTATTTCAGGGCGGTAGGTAAGTTTCATTTAATCAACATTTATCATATAAATCGAAAAAGAAAAAACAATTAAACATGTGTAATGGTTATTTGAAGTTCTACATTACTGATGTTATAGATGAAAATATAATCAAATAATGTTTAAAGATTTAAAAAATAAAACTGTAATTATAACTGGTGGCTTAGGTTTCCTAGGAAAACAAATTGTAAATGCATTTTGTGAAGAAGGTTCCAATATTATTATTCTAGATAGTAAAAAAAAAACTAGCTCAAAAAAATTTGAACATTTTTGCTGTGATATATCTAAAGAAAAAAGTTTAAAATCTATTAGTAAAAAAATTTTAAAAAAGTATAAAAAAATAGATATTTTAATTAATAATGCAGCAAGTAATCATGATATTAGAAATAAGATTAAATCTTTCGAAAAATTCGATTTAAAAATTTGGGAGAAAGATATATTAATTGGATTAACCGGTTCTTTTTTATGTACTAAAATATTTGGCTCAATAATGTCAAAGCAAAAAAAAGGGGGGAATATAATCAATATTTCGTCAGATTTAGGAATAATTGCACCTGATCAAAGACTATACAATCATACCTCTTTTAGTAAACCAGTTTCATATTCGGTTGTAAAAAATGGAGTTATCGGTTTAACGAAATATACAGCATCTTATTGGGCAAAGAAAAATGTAAGATGTAATGCTCTTGCTCCAGGAGGTATTTTAAATAATCAGGATAAAACTTTTATATCTAAGATAAAAAAATTAATCCCATTAAATAGAATGGCCGAAGTTAACGAATATAATAAAACAATTCTATTTTTAGCTTCAGATGCTTCATCTTATATGACTGGCTCAGTTGTTGTTTCCGATGGAGGAAGAACGATTATTTAATCTTTTGAATTCAATGTGTTTTTTTTATTAATAATCTTTGTCTTTTCGACCAATCTTTATTTCTAAAATAATTAATTTTTTTAATTTTAAAATTTTTTTTTAAAAAAAAATTTATCTCCTTTCTGTGAGAAAAGTTTCCTAATTTTTCTCTTATCTTTTTAAAAAATAAATAATCCTCTTTATAATCTAAAGTTAATCTTACATTTTTTATTTGATAATTACATCCTTTGAAAGATTTAGAATTTAAACTTTTAATATAATTATCTATCATTTCAATATCGGAGTCTTTTGATTTTAAAATCTTAAACTTACTAATTAATTTTTTTATTCCTTTTTTGGAAAAAGAATAACCTTCGCTTGCTCCACCGTTTCTTGATATCCCAGAGGGCAAAATTATATCTTTCTTTGATTTTTTAAGAAGATCTAGACTTTTTTTTATCGCCTCCCAATCAAAAAATAAATCATCGGCATCTACTATATGAAAACTATTGATTTTAAATTTATTAGAGCATAAATACCACCTTAATATTTTATTGCTTTCTGAGCCTCTAAAAAATTTAACTTTCATTGATTTTGCTAATTTAATTATTTTATTGTCACACTTATTTTTGGTAGTGCAAACAATTGGTATTAATCCTCCGCAAATACATCTCAAAATAATATGCTCTAGCACGGTTATGTTTCCAAAATCTAAAAAACATTTTTTCTTTAATCTTGATGATGAAGATCTGACTGTGATAAAACAATAATATTTCATTCAATATTTTTATTAATAGCTATCTAATTGAGCCTAAAAAAGTTTATTGTTTTTTTTAGAGCATTTGTTTGTTTTTTTACCTCAAAATCATTTGCTTGATTTGTAGTGAATAGCAACAAATTTTTTTGTAAATTTTTTGCTACTGGTGTTTTGTTAGACTTTTTCCCAATCTTATTTTTTTTTATGGCTGGTTCTTGATGAATAAGTCTACTTGCTGCATAAATACCATCTCCTCCATATTCAATGAACTTCTTTCTAAATTTTATCCAATTAAGGTTTTTTTTGTCTTTCCTATCTAATTTAACTGCTAAAGTATAATAAGTTGAATATGCTTTACTTGGGATTTTTTGAGGGATTAAATATTTATTATTCTTTAAAGTATTTGTTAATGATAAAGCAGCTTTCCTTCTATTTTTAACAAAATAATTAACCCGCTCACACTGAGCAAGAGCTATAGCAGCGGAAAATTCATTCATTCTGTAATTGAAACCAATTTCATCAAATCTTTTATAATTAGGATTTTGCCTCTCATCTTTAGAAACAACTATCTTGTTACTTTCAGCATCCAAAACTCTAAATCCCAAATTTGAAAATTTTCTTAATCTTTTGGCTAGTAATCGATTGTTTGTTGTTAATATTCCGCCATCCCCACAAGTTAACTGTTTAGCTGATTGAAAACTCCAACAACCTATGTCGCCTACACTCCCAGTGATAAAATTATTTTCATCTCTAGCTATCATTGACTCAGCGCAATCCTCTATTAAAAATAGTTTATTAGCTTGACATATTTTTTTTAATTTTTTTAGATCGCATACACCTCCGTACATATGGACTGCCAGTATTGCTTTAGTTTTTTTTGTAATTTTTTTTTCTATGTCATTCGTATCAATTAAAAATGTCTCTGGATTTACATCTACATAAACAGGAGTTCCCCCCGCAAGGTGAATGGTGGTTCCACACATAATTGGAGTAAGAGCTGGTACCAAAACCTCATCATTTTTTTTAATACCTATTGCTAAAAATGCTACATGGAGAGCTGACGTGCATGAATTAATGCAAATGGAGTACTTAACATTATGTAATTCTGAAAACTTTTTTTCTAATCTTTCAGAAAAAGATTTTTTTTTAAATTTAAACCCTTTTTTGAATATCTCGTTAATATATTTATTTTCATTACCGGAAAATCGCCAAAAAAATTTATTTTTTTTAATCACAACAAATTGAAGAAAGTAGTATGAAAATAATATTAAGTTTATAGTTATTAATCAATAAAATATCCAAAAAATTTTTTTCAGTGCATAAATCAAGCCAATTGAGCTATTAGTACTGGTCAGCTACACGCGTTGCCGCGCTTCTACATCCAGCCTATCAACGTAGTGGTCTACTACGACTCTATGGGAAGAACTAGTTTTGAGGTGGGTTTCCCACTTAGATGCT
>MDTA01132852.1_pt1 | contig 14525 bp, 15 predicted proteins | sample 811151 | NCBI WGS metagenome assembly MDTA01 (sample SAMN05326648, study PRJNA326480) | marine metagenome | isolation source: seawater | place: Indian Ocean: South | collected 2010 | reverse complement strand
TCCCATTTCGAACTCGAACGTTAAGGGCTCCAGCGCCGATGGTACTTTGTCTTAAGGCATGGGAGAGTAGGACATTGCCAGGTCTACAAAACGTGAAATTATTGTCACTTTACAAAAGCTTATTGAAACGTATTCTTAATTTATGAAAATATGTGTTGTGGGTACAGGCTATGTCGGCCTGAGCTTATGTGCTTTACTGTCACAAAAATATCATGTGATAGCACTAGATATTTCTCAAGAAAAAGTTGATTTAATAAACCAAGGCATTTCTCCTATTAATGACCAAGAATTGATAAGTTATCTAAATGACAAATCGTTAGATTTAAAGGCTACTGTAAATAAGCAGGAGGCATATGAAAATGCGGACTATATTATTGTAGCAACCCCAACTAACTATGACACAGAAATAGGGTCTTTCGATACTTCAAATGTAGAGATGGTTATCTCAGACTGTATAAAATTAAATCCAAACTCAACAATAATAATAAAGTCTACAGTACCACTAGGGTTTACGGACAAAATGAGAATTAAGTACAAAAAAAAAGAGATCATTTTCTCTCCTGAATTTCTAAGAGAAAGTAAAGCTTTATATGACAATCTTTATCCATCCAGAATTGTAGTTGGAGATAACACCACGAAAGCAAAAAAATTTGGAGAAATGTTAATGGCTTGTTCGCATAGGAATAAAAGCGAAATATTACTTTTGAATATGAGCTCCAAGGAGGCTGAAGCAGTGAAACTCTTTTCTAATTCATTCCTGGCAATGAGAGTAGCTTTTTTTAATGAATTAGATAGTTTTTCAGAAATCAATAATATCTCAACTGAAAAAATAATTGGTGGAGTTAGTTCAGACCCAAGAATTGGAAATTACTACAACAACCCCTCTTTTGGTTATGGAGGTTATTGTTTGCCCAAAGACACTAAACAGCTTTTAGCAAATTTTGGAAAGATCCCAAATAACATTATTAAGGCCGTAGTAGAGTCTAATGGAACCAGAAAAGATTTCATTGTTGAGTCTATTATAAAAAAGAAACCTAAGACTGTTGGTATCTATAGGCTTATTATGAAAGAAGGATCAGATAATTATCGTGAAAGCGCTATATTGGATATAGTAGAGAAACTATCAAGAAAAAAAGTTGAAATTATTATTTACGAGCCATTCATAGACGAAACTAAATTTAAAAAGATTGAAATTATATCAAATTTAAGTGATTTTATATCGCGTTCTGATTTGATTGTAGCAAATCGAACATCCTCTGAACTGAAGCACGTCAGCAATAAAGTTTATTCCAGAGATTTATTTAGTGAAAATTAGTAAAATTTCCATTTATCAAATTTATTATCATAATTCACTACTATATATTTTTAAATTAGAAACAATTTGTGATAATCTCATATGATAATTAACTTTAATCAGGTAATGTAATGATATCGTTGTCTTCCCCCAAAGTTTTAGGAAAAGAAAAAGAATATATTAATGAATGCCTTCAGAGTGGCTGGATTTCAACTTCCGGACCGTTTATAGAAAAGTTTGAAAATGAATTATCAAAGTATGTTGGCGCTGAGCACGTTGTTTGTTGTATTAATGGTACAGCAGCATTACAAATTTCATTAAAGCTTATTGGTGTTAAGGAGAATGATGAAGTTATTGTTCCTACACTCACATTCATAGCTACGATAAACGCTGTTTTTTATAACAATGCCTCGCCAATTTTTATGGATTGTGATGAATATTACAATTTAGATACAAACAAAACGATAAATTTCATAAAAAATGAGACATATTTTGAGAATGGATTCTCATATAATAAGAAAAGTAATAAAAAAGTTGCAGCAATAGTTCCAGTCCATGTCTGGGGTAATGCCGTATGGTTTGATGAACTTTATGAATTATGCTCTGAAAGAAATATTCAAATAGTAGAAGATGCAAGTGAAAGCTTAGGAACTAAATACACAAAAGGAAAGTTTAAAAACTTTCACACAGGGACAATTGGAAAGATTGGTTGTACATCTTTTAACGCAAATAAAGTAATCACTGCTGGTGGTGGTGGAGCTATTATTACTAATGACAAAAATATTGCTTATAAAGCTTTATATTTAGTAAGTCAGGCAAAGGATGATCCAATTAGATATATTCACAATGAAGTTGGTTATAATTACAGAATTACTAATATAAATGCAGCTATTGGACTTGCTCAACTAGAGATGGTAGATGAAGTTTTAAAAAGAAAAGAGGAAATAAGAAATTTTTATTTTAATCACATTTCATCTATAAATGGATTGGAGCTTGCAAGGGTTCCTTTGTATGCAAAAAATAATTATTGGCTCAATCTCATTACATTATCACATGATTATAAGTATAATCTTTCTGAACTATTTAATAAATTTGATTATAATAAAATTCAGACACGTCCTGTTTGGCAACTAAACCATTTGCAAAATCAATATAAGCAATATCAAAAATTCAATATTATGAATGCAGAAAAAAAAATAAAAAACTCTCTATGCATTCCTTCGAGCAGCCATCTTACTGTCAATCAAATGGAGAGTGTGGTTAATATTTTAAAAAATTAATTTAGTCTGAGCTCGCTATTGCAATTAATGTATCTGTTGCATCTATCTTTGAAAGAGCATTTTGATATTCAATATTTAAATTGTATGTATCTATAGTTGATAGTATTGATTTATGGCCTGCCGCCATTCCATTGACAATCCAATTGAAATGATTGGACAGAGGGTATCTTTGAATTCCACTTATAACTATATTTTTGAATCCAGCAAATTTTAAAAAATTATATAAAGATTCTCTTGTGTGAAGAATTAAATGCTGACTCCATAGAGTGAATTGTTTAAAATTTTCATTTGATAGACCTGAGAGAAGAAAGTCTTTAGCATGTGGTACTTCAATTATTATTTTTCCGTTACTACGCAATTTACTTTTTAGTTTTTGAAGCGTTGTAAGTGGGTCTGGTAAATGCTCGATTACATGAAAAGATACGATTGTTTCTAAGGATGAATTCTCAATTTCTGATAATTCACTAACACAATCAATTCCATTTTGATTAAGTGAGTCAACAAAACTTTTCTGTAGTTCAATACCTAATACACTCTCACAGTATGGCTTCACATTTTTTAAGAAGTCGCCATTTCCACATCCAAAATCAGCAATATTTTTTCCTGCCACAAACTTCAGGTTAGCTTTAATACGTCTATTAGTATCGATAGAATTTTCAAAATCAGGTTTACCTGATTTAAGTTCTAAATTAGAGTCAGTTCTATAATCTCCATCTATATATGTTTTATTTCCTGTATAAAAGCTATCAATATAAATTACACCACTCACTTCATCTTTCCATAACTCAATACTATCCATATCTCGTGTTCTAGAATTGTAAAGTTTTCGAGTTTTCAAAGATGTTAGATTTAGCTTTTCGAGTGATTTAAATATAAGGCTTTCCATTTATTTTTTTTAAATCAATATAAATAAAATTTGAATAGACTCCAACACAAAAGAGTTTTATAGATATAAACGATTATCGCGGGATGGAGCAGTCTGGTAGCTCGTCAGGCTCATAACCTGAAGGTCGTAGGTTCAAATCCTACTCCCGCAACCAATTAAACCAATTATTGTAAAATTTTTTCTAAAATTTGTTCAAGCAAATATTCATTAGTCCCAACTATACCTCTTGTAGTTTCTCCAAAATTACTTATATCGCCCTCGAATATATGGAAACTACCACCAGCATTTTTAATTAGTTGTGACCCTGCAACCATATCCCATATCTTATCATCAGGATTTATATATGCATCAAGTCTTCCAGCCGCAACATACGCAAGCTCTAGATTAGCTGACTCAAATATTTTTATTCTCCTTGTTGTAGGCGGCTTTAATTTTTCGAATAAGTGATCAATACTAAAAGAGTTACTTTTGAATGACGATTGATTACAATTTATAGAAATTATTGCTTCTTCTAACCTCCTAGTTTTGGATACATTTATTTTATTATTGTTTAAAAATGAATATTTACCATCATTCAAAAAAAATTCTGATCTATTTACATCTAAAATACAGCTAAATATTAATTTACTCTCATCTATACAACTGATTGAATTCGCAAAAAAAGGAATTTCTCTAAGATAATTTGTGGTTCCACATATAGGATCAATAATCCAAACGGATCCTTTTCTATTAAATTGATATTCATTAAGATTTTCTTCACTAATAATATGGTCATTAGGATAACATGACGATATCTGATCAATAATAAAATTATTAACTAAGACGTCCTCTTCACAAAGATAGCCTTTTTCTTGCTCATAGCTAGATACATTTATATCTAGTTTAGAAACAAATTCCTTAAGAGGAAACGCTAATTCTTTTAAAAAATCAAGTCTAGTCTTCATGAATCAACTCAAGATCATCGAATGATAAAATAGTGTCCCTTTCAATTATTGATTTTGCTCTATAATTTTGAATTTTATAAAAGTTTTCCGGGGAAATACCGTTTCTATTAGAGGTAACAACTGTACGAATTGAGTTCCCATCAATTGTCTCTCCCATATTTAATTTTTTAGTAGTAATAAATTTTTTTTCTAAAATGCTTTTAAGTGTAAGTTCAGAGTCTTTAAGCTTTTTATGGCTGCTTCCCATTGATTTCACAACATTATTTGATAACTCTACTAGACGTTTAAATTCTGTAAATTCTAAGGATGCATTTTGATCTGGTCCACTCATTTTTCGACTAAGTGTCACATGCTTTTCTACAACACTTGCTCCGAGAGCAACTGCTGACATTGTTCCTTCTATTCCAGTGCCATGACCTGAAAAACCAATATCCTCTCCAAAAAGAGATTTCATTACATTCATTACTTTTAAATTTTTATCTTCTAGTGGACAGGGGTAGGCTGAGGTACAATGCAAGAATATCATCGGACAATTGTTTTTTTTAAATATATCATGAGTAACAATAAGTTGATCATATGAGCACATACCTGTACTAACTATCGTTGGTATTTTTTTTGACGAAATATATTCTATAAACTGATAATTTATTGCATCAATACTTGCCACCTTTATCACCTTTGCCTTGTTTTCAACAAGAAAGTCTACAGATTTTTCTTCCCATGGGCTTACAATAAAATCAAGATCTAGCTTTTTTGAATAAGCCATTAAATCTTTGTATGTTTCATCATCGAATTCTAATCTAGAGTCAGGGTATGTCCAAGTTCCAAAAGCTTTATTCTCATCAGGGATATCATTTTCATTTTTACTTAAATATCCTGTTGGTATTTCTATTACTGTGTTTGGATCTACTAAATCTCTAATTTCTCTTTTTTGAAATTTTACAGCATCAGCCCCTGCATTCTTCGATTCTTCTATCATCTTTTTTGCTAATTCAACGATACCATTATGATTAATACCAATTTCAGCAATAAAATAAGGACCAATTTGATTTTTTAAATATTTAGTTTTGAATGACATTTGAAACCTTTGATTGCTATTTTATTTTAATATTTATATTGTTAATACTTATATTAGTTTATTGTCAAATATAAATTTTTTAATTTATGAATCTAAAATATAAATCTTTAGTTACATCAACACCTTTTAGAATTTCTTTAGGTGGCGGAGGTACCGATCTTCCTTTTTATTCAAAAATATTTGGTGGGGATTTATTGTCTGCATCAATTAATCATTTCATAACAATCTCAGCTTCTGAAAGATTAACGGACAATGATGTTTTGGTTCAAACAACATCAGTAGATTACAAAAAACTAGTTAGGGAGATTGATCATGATTTAATAAGAGAAGCACTTAAATATTTTAAATTTAAGAATAAAATACAAGTTGCAACTTATTCTACAATTCCCTCACATACCGGATTAGGGTCCTCAAGTTCTTTAATGGTGGGAATTGTAAACTGTTTATCTGTTATGAGAGGATATCATTTATCCAAAAATGAAATTGCTAAAATTGCATATAAAATTGAGAGAAATATTTTAAAATTGAAAGGAGGTTCTCAAGATCAATATATTTCTTCCTTTGGCGGAATAAAAAGAATAAAAATTAACAAGTTAGGTGAAACGACTGTTTCAAAAATAAATTTACGTCCGTCAATTATTAAAAGATTAGAAGATGGTCTAATTATATTATTTTCTGGAAAAAAAAGAAGTTCTGACGCAGTTATAAATAGTATTACAAAAGATAATCAGAAAATTTATGAAATTTTTCATGAAATTAAAAAAATAGGAATCCAGTCTTTAAAACCTCTTAGGGTCGGTAATATTCAAAAACTAGGTTTACTAATGGACAGACATTGGGAAATTAAAAGACAACTCTCAAATGATGTAAGTGATACTTTATTAGATACAAAATATAAAAAACTTAAAAATTTTGGGTCACCGGGGGGTAAAATTATTGGTGCTGGGGGTGGTGGATTTTTTATGATGTGCGTTCCTTATGAAAGAGAAAAGTACATAAAAAAAGCAAAAAAAAATGGCTTTAATATTTTAGAGTGGAAATTTGATTTTGAAGGAACTAGGGTAATACATCCTAAAATAAATTAATGACAGATTTATTTAATTTAAAAGCCAAAACGGCTCTGATTACTGGCGCAGCAGGGCTTTTAGGTTATGAGCACGCTGTAGCATTAATGTCAGTTTCCTGTAATCTGGTTCTTGTTGATATAAATAGATCAAAACTAATTTCAACTAAGAAAAAATTACTTAATTTTAAAAAAAAAATTAAGATACTTACATATGTTGTAGATATAACTGATGAAAAAGCATTAAATACTTTATTACAAAAGTTAAAAAAGAATAAAATTTTCGTGGAAATTTTAATTAATAATGCTGCAATTGATCCCAAGATGAGTCACTTAAATAAGATATCAGGTCGAGTTGAAGATTATGATATAAATTTTCTTAAAAGAGAAATTGACGTTGGCCTAGTCGGTGCTTTCCTATGCGCAAAGGTTTTTGGAAAAGAAATGGCAAAAAAGAAAAGAGGGACAATAATTAATATTGCATCAGATCTAGCAATACTTGCTCCAGATCAGAGGGTTTATTCAAAAACAAGTAAAATCAAAGATGTAAGAAATTTCAAACCGATTGGATATCCAATTGTGAAATCTGGTATGTTGGGGCTTAATAGATATTTAGCTACTTACTGGGCGCATAAAGGTATAAGGGTTAATTGTCTTGTGCCAGGCGCTGTAAAACATAAACAATCAAAAAAACTTATAAAAGAAATAACTGAACGTGTACCTTTATCCAGGTTAGCCAAAAAAGATGAGTATCGGGGAGGTATTATTTTTCTGTCTTCCGATGCCAGTTCATATATGACTGGACAATTGTTAATTATGGACGGCGGACGAAGTATTTGGTAAACTAGAATATGGTTAATACTGATATTGTTTATCCAAAAAACTATTTTAAATTAAGCTCTGAAGTTCTATTAAGTTTAGATGATCAAATTGATCAAATAAACTCCATAACAAAAGGAATTTTTGACTCGTTCACTAATGGTGGAAAAATTTTAATTGCAGGAAATGGAGGATCAAATTCTGATGCCGAACATTTTGCAGGAGAACTAACATGCACATACAAAAATTCAAAGCGAATAGGATTTCCAGCTATTTCTCTTGGAAATAATTCATCTGCTATTACTGCCTGGGGTAATGATTTTGGTTTTGAAACATATTTTCAAAGACAAGTTCATTCTCTTGGCAATAAAAACGATATTTTGTTTTTAATATCCACTGGTGGAGGTAATTTAGAGAAAAAAATTTCTTTAAACTTAATCTTAGCTGCAAACGAAGCTAAACAAAAAAATATGAAAGTATTTTCAATTATTGGAAAGTCAGGTGGAGAATTAGAAAAAATTTCAGACGAATTTGTTAAAGTAAAATCTTTTGAAACTTCTCATATACAAGAGGCTCATATTGCAATAATTCACTATATTTGCGAGTCTTTAGATACGCTTGAAAGTGATATGAAGTGAAAGATTTTGATGTTGATATATATTTGGATGGTCCAAAATTAGAAGAATTAAGTACTTCCTATAATGTAAATGTTGCTGGTTACACTTTCAATCCGTCTTTGTTCAGGTCAAATAATGCAGAAAATTATATAGATCATTCTAAGAAAATACTCACCCATATACAGGATAAGCCAGTTTCACTTGAAGTAATAGCTGATAGTTTTGATGAAATGATTTCTCAGGCAGTAACTTTAAATGCATTGGCAGAAAATGTTTTTGTAAAAATACCTATAACAAATACTAAAGCTGAATTAACACTGCCAGTACTAAAAGAGCTTGTTAAGAAAAATATAAAAATGAATATAACTGCCATTTTTACTTTTAAACAAGTAGAAGAAATTTTAAATGAGATTAAAAACACTAATTCAATTATATCAGTTTTTTCAGGAAGACTTTTTGATATTGGTATAGACGCGGTGCCAATTACAAAAGAAATATCATCATTTGTGCACAATAATTCTCAATGCAAAACACTCTGGGCAAGTACTAGAATGGTATATGATATAAATAATGCAATGAAAAGTGATTGTGATATTATTACTATGCCAAGCTCATTTTTAAAAAAAATTCATTTATTTGAAAAAAACCCTGAAGATTATTCTTTAGAAACTGTTAAAATGTTTTATCAAGATGCTTTGAAATCAAATTATAAAATTTAGATGTGTGTCAATTAAAATATCTTAATAAATTACCACTAAATAAAAATAATTTGTTTCTTGATAGAGACGGTGTAATAAACGATGTTGTTATAAGAAATGGCAAAATATCATCACCAAGATCTCTTGAAGAATTTTTTTTTTGCAAAGGATTAGATATTTTATCAAGTAAATTTATAAGAGAAAATTTCAATCTCATTATTATTACAAATCAACCAGATCTAGAAAGAAATTTGATTGACACTGACTTTATTAAAAAAATTAATGAAAAAATATTCAATTTAATTGAGTGCAACATAATATATATTTGTCCATGTACGAAAAAGTCTAAATGTGATTGTAGAAAGCCAAATACGGGAATGATTGATTCTTATTTTAGTGAATATGGAAGAGGGCTAAAGAATTATTATATCGGTGACCAAGAAGCTGACTTGATCTGTGCAAAAAAATCATCAATTACATTCATTTTAAAAAATTATGAATACAATAAAGAACTGCATAGTGAGAGTGATTATGTAATTAAAGACTTTATTGAGATTCTTAAAATAGTTAATTGATGAATATAAAAAAAGGAAAATTTACTGCTCTTATACCAGCTAGGTCAGGTTCTAAAGGTCTCAAAAATAAAAATATTAAAATATTGCATGGACACCCTTTGATTGCTTATTCCATAACAGCAGCAAAAATGACTTCTAAGATAAGTGATGTTGTCGTTACAACAGACTCAGAAAGAATTGCTTCTATAGCAAGAAAATATGGTGCCAGTACTCCCTTTTTAAGACCAAAAAAAATATCAAAAGATAAATCATTGGATATTGAATTTTTTGAGCATTTTATTGAATTTTGTATAAAAAAAAAATTAGATGTTCCGGAATATATCGTTCATTTAAGTCCGACTGTACCTTTAAGGGAGATAAAAGTTATGGTTAGGGCAATAAATAAAATTAAAAATACACCTAGAGCAACAGCTTTAAGATCAGTAGAACAAACGTCCCTTGTTCCAGAGAAAATTTTTAGAGAAAGAAAAGGATTTTTGGAAGGATATTTTCCAGATCTGCATGGTGAATATTATAATTTACCAAGACAAAATTATTCTGAAGCCCTAATTCCAAACGGGCAGATTGATATTATAAAAGCAAAAAATATAATAGAAGGAAGTTTACATGGAAATAAAATTATTTCATTTATAACTGATCATGTACCAGATATAGATAATTTAAAGGATTATCAAAAAGCCGAAATCACTTTTTTTGAAAAGAGGTTTTCTAAAATCGTTAACTTTCTTCTTTAATTATTTAATTGCTATACTCTCAATCATGAGTTCCCTTGACCATTTCAGAAATTTATTTTTTACTCTGTGATGTATGAAAAGAGAAATAAGATAACATAAAAAATTAATAGATTTATATTTCCATGTTATTGGCAACTGCCTAAAGGTTTCAACCTTATAATTTATAAAACCTGTTACTTTATATAAATCTTCTAATGTAAATTTTGTAAATGGTCTTTTATGCGTAAAGTCATCAAAATAAATTTTAAAATTTGTCTCCCAATCAGGTACTAAATTTATCATCTTACCACCGGTTTTTAAAATTCTTTTAAACTCTAATATTAATGGCTCTGGATCAGAAATATGCTCTAAAAAGCTTTTAGTATAAACTATGTCAAAGGTTTCATCATCAAATGGTAATTTGATGTTTTTATCAACTTTATGCATAATAAAATTAATTCCTTCATCCTCTAAGTTTTTCTGAAAAGCATTCGACTGATCAAGGCCGTAACAATTATTTCCATATAATTTAAATCCGCAAAGAACCTCACCACGCCCACAACCAACCTCTAATATATGATCACCCTTTTTAATTTGATATTTATCAATTAATCTTTTTGCGAGAAGCTGCGGGTAATTAGTTCGTGGAACTAAATTTTCGTTATATATTGTTTTGAGATAATCTGACATAAACTGATTTACTTCAGTTTAATGAGGATAAGATTTTACCTAATTCCTCATCAATAATTTTAAAAGACCTAATTATTTTTTCCTCTTTCATACTTAAAGGAGGTCCAAATTTGATTGTTTCTCTGTTTGTTTTAACCAACAAGACACCTTTTGATAAACAAGCAAAACAAAGCTTATTAGCAATTTCTACTCCCAATTTTTCTCCAGGTGAACCAAAATGCACAGCAGCGAGCAGTCCTTTTCCACATACCATAGAAATAATATTGTGATATTTATTTTTTAATTTTTCCAACTCATTTAATAAAACATCCCCCATCTTTTGAGAGTTTTCTATGAGACCTTCATCAATAATAACTCTTAATGAAGCTTCTGCTGCGGCACATGCAATAGGATTTCCTGAATGAGTGGAGCTCATATTTCCCGCACCTGGTAAATCAATGAGTTCAGCAGTGGTTAGTATAGCAGACAACGGCAAACTTGAACTTATACCTTTACCACAACAAATTATATCTGGGATAACATTATAGTGCTCATACCCAAACATTTTTCCGGTTCTTCCAAAACCAGATTGCATTTCATCGAAACACATAAAGATATCGTTGTCTTTTGCAACTTTATCTAATGCTTGTATATATTCCGTGGGATAAAAAATTGCACCGTAACCTTGAAATGTTTCAATCATGAAGCCTGCAATATCTTTATCTAATTCAATATTCTCTTTTATGCACAGTTCATTTAAATCTTTTAGAAATTCACCACCGGGATCAGTGTTATATTTTTCCAACCATGGGTAAGGAAATGGTAAAAAGTGTATGTTAGGATCTCTAAAACCAAACCACTCTTTTTGCTCCTCATTGCCAGACATACCTTGAGCACCCATTGTCCTTCCATGCCATGCGCCCTGAAAACAAATTACTCCATTTCTTCTTTTGTTTTTTTTAATACCCCCTAATCTCATCAACTTTAGTCCCGCCTCAGTAGCTTCAGAGCCGGCAGAAGTTAAAAACGCCTTTTCAAAATTTGGTGGAGTGACTTTTAGCAAATACTCTAGATAGGAGACTCTATATTTATTCAAATAAGTATAAGTGTGAAGCACCCCTTTTGTTGTTGCCTCCACTATTGACTCCACTACTTTTGGATGAGAATGCCCTGCGTTCGCAACAAAAATTCCGCTTGTAAAATCTGTATAAACATTTCCATATTCATCATAGACTTCCTCACCTTTAGCATGATCCCAAACAAGTGGTAATTGTCCATGCATAGTGCTTGCTTCAATTTTTGATAGTTTACCTTGAAGCAAATCAAAGTTATCGAGGTTTTTTTGATAAAGGGTTGCGTTGAAATTACTACTCATAATTTAGTTGTTTTACCATTGAATTATATTATTTCAACAACTTCAACACGATATCTGTCAGGGTCAAAAATAAAGAAGACATAAGCTATACCCTCGTTTGATTTAATTGGTTCAGATAACGTTTCAATGCCATTTTTATGGCAATGGTTAAAAAATTCTTTCGCATTTTTTACTTGAATAGCAATATGTGCTTCACCTACTGAATAAAGTTTGTTGTAGTTACGTTCGTGAGAAACTTCATCCCCATAATATTTTAAAAGCTCAATAACTGATCCATCTGGACTCTTCATTTTAACCATATGAACATTCATTCCTGAGGTACCAGCTAGATTATTTATTCCTTCGCTTCCATCCCAAAAATCCTGCAGAACTTGAAAACCAATTTTGTTTACATAAAAGTCAACAGACTTTTCCATATCGCTTACAATTAATCCTGCGTGCCTAACACCTAGTAACATAATTTGAACAATTTATTATTTAAAGAAGATTTATATCTTATTTTTTGAAAGTCTACCATTATTTAAAGTGAATGTGTACTCACAGCTGGCAATAATCGATTTTTTATGGGAGATTATTATTACTGTTTTTTTATTATATAAATTATAAACCCCTTTCATAAACTCTTTCTCAGTCTCTTCATCAAGAGAGTTAGTTGATTCGTCAAAAACTAATATTTCAGGTTCATTGTATAAAGCCCTTGCTATGCCTATTCTTTGTTTTTGACCCCCTGACAATCTTAAGCCACGTTCCCCTAAATAAGTATTGTATCCATCTTTTAAATCACAAATTAATTGGCTTAATTGTGATATCTCTAGTGCTTTATCTAATCGTTTATAATCAATGTCATCTTCTCTTATTCCTAAGGCAATATTTCTTGCAAGAGAGTCATCTGATATAAATATAGTTTGAGGTACATAGCCAATCATTTTTTGCCATGACGAGATATCGTCATGAATGTTGACTCCATCAACTTCTATTTTTCCTGAAGATGATTTTAAAAGTCCCAAGATTATATCAACAAGTGTACTTTTGCCCGCTCCACTAGGACCTTGTATTCCAACTGTTGATCCTTTTGGTATTTTAAAGTTTATATTTGTAAGTATATTTCGATTTGAGCCCGAATAGTTGAAACTTAAATTTTTAATTTCAATAGAATCCTCAAAGTGTATTTTTTTAATTTCTTTATTCAATAGATCTTCGCCCTTATATTGAATAACATTTTGATCAATTTGACTTAAAACAGGTATGACGGGCATAAAAAACCTTAGAGTTTGTATGCTCGAAATAATTCGGGTGACTAACGGCATAAGTCGATACCCAGCAGCTCCAAAAATACCAAGTGTGAATAGTGTGCTATTTACAGAATTATTGAATAGAATTGATATAACGATAACTGAAACAATTAGCATAATAGCCAAAGTTTCAAAAAAAAATTTCGGGACCTGTTGAACAATTGCTTGGTTTCTAGCTACTGTAGAATATATTTTATTACTCTCTTGATATTTTTTGGAGGACTCATTCACCCTACCCAAAATGATGATGTCCTTGATTGCACCAAGTCCTTCTTGAACATATTGTATCCTCTTTCCTTCATGTTTTTGTCTGCTTATTCCCCATAAAGAATTATATTTTTTTACATTTGCATAAAATAAATATCCTGTACCTGCCAATAGACTCAACACAATAATAGCCATTGAAAGATCGACGTACATTATAAGAATAATAAGAGCGCAAAAAATTATTATATCTGTAATTATAATTATGGCAGAATTGACGACTGTAATGAATGCTGTAACTTCTGTTGTTACATTTCTTATAAGCTGAGCAGAGTTGTTTAATAAATGAAATTCATACTCCTTGTTGAGATAACCTCTAAACATTTTATATGAAAGATTAGCCTGTAGATCAAAAATATACTTTTGCTGATACCAGAGTAGGTATACTAAGAATAAATTTTTTATCAAAAAAACTACTGTTAAAAATATTCCTGAAAATATAATTTGTGAGTTTCTGTCAGTATATCCAACAACTTCAAATAAATTTTGCAAAAAAAACCATTTGTCATTACTTCCTTGATCAAAAACCGATGTAAGAATAGGAATAATTGCTCCTATGCTTAATGTTTCTAAGATCATAGAGAAAAAAACCATTACCATTAATACATAAAGGCCATTTTTTTCTTTTTTCTCTAGAAAATTAAATATATTTTTAATTAGAAGCATACAATTGCTTTAGCCGTCGACAAGAATATTTGGTTTACTCATAAGTAGTTATATTATAATTTTCGTTTAATGAAACCATTATTAATTACCGGTGTATATAGAAGTGGGACAACATTAGTAAGTGACATATTAAGAAAACATCCAGATTTAGATATAACATATGACTCTATAAACTATTTTAGATTTATCATAAAAAAAAATATAAGTTCAGAAAAATATAAGGAAATAGTAAACTCTATTTCACATAGAATGAAAGATAGATACTCAATTTCATTAGACTCAAAAAAAATTA
>MDTA01081557.1_pt1 | contig 14525 bp, 21 predicted proteins | sample 811151 | NCBI WGS metagenome assembly MDTA01 (sample SAMN05326648, study PRJNA326480) | marine metagenome | isolation source: seawater | place: Indian Ocean: South | collected 2010 | reverse complement strand
TATCACACTTAGCTAACAAAAGACAAAGACAAGAACAGAAGTTGGCATTGGCGGCAACCAACCGTGCTAACGAAGGCAAACGTTCTACACTTAAAAAAGCACAGATGCCTACTCTGTATTCTGCGGGAGGCAAAAACAATGCCGACGATCGCAAACTGATGCAAGACGGAAGCACACCATTGACCATTGGTCGACCTTGGCAATAATTTTTTAGACTCAAAAAAACATTTTGACATCTTGTAAAAAGATATATATTATTACTGTTTGAGGCAACTCAAGGCACATAAGGCACAAAGGCAAAACATGGAAGACGTAAAGGCGCTAGAAAACATAGACAGGCTCACATCGCGTTTCACACGCACATGTCCCCAACAACCAGAATATCAACAAAGACTTGCAGAAGAATTTGAGATCATACTCTCACTTAGGTTCACTGACTATTTTTGTCAAATCCGAGATATATTAGATCTTACCCAAGACATACCTCACATGACTCGCGGCTCTGCAGGATCTTCTCTGGTGTGCTATCTTATGGGCATCACTGACGTTGACCCATTGCAGTGGGACATTCCTGTGGCACGATTTCTTAATCCTAAGCGAGATGACTTACCTGATGTAGACATAGACTATCCACATCATAAACAAGAAGAAGTTATGAATCGAATATTTAAGAAATGGCCTGGCCAGTCAGCAAGGATATCAAACTATGTTTTATATCAAGACAAGTCAGCAAGGCGTGAAGCGGCCAAACGATTAGGATACAAAGGCAGACTGCCCAGGAAGTTCACATATGAATCATTAGGCATTGATCCTGTTGAGGCAAAACGAATAGAACGTAAGTTGAAAGGCAAGAAAAAATGTATATCAAAACACTGTGGAGGCATCTTAATGTTTACAAGGCAATTACCAAAATCTTTAATATCACAAAACAACCAGATACTGTTGGACAAAAACGAAGTCGAAGATCTGGAACATTTGAAGGTGGACATATTAGCAAACAGAGGACTCAGTCAACTGTTGGACATCGACTCTCAAACAAAGTTATACGAGTATCCAGAGATAGACGAGGCTACTTCATCTTTGTTGAGTCGGGGAGACGTGTTGGGGGTTACCCAGGGAGAGTCTCCAGCTATGAGGAGATTGTTTAGAGCCATAAGACCACAGACAATGAAAGACTGTGTGTTTGCCACTGCACTGATTCGACCAGTGGCTATGCAAGGCAGACGCAAAGCGGCCTTTTTCAATGATTGGACTACTGACAGAGTATCGGATGTTGTGGTCTGTGAAGATGATGCCATAGTGCAGATTGCACAGCTGATTGGTTGCAACTACTATGAAGCAGATATGTATCGCAGAGCTTTTGCTAAAAAGAATGAAGAAAAAGTTATGGAGTTCATGACTAGATTAGGTGACCATCCACGCAAAGATGAAGTGTTTGCTTCTTTGCAAGAACTGAGTGGATTTGGATTGTGTAGGGCTCATGCTGTGAACTTAGGAAGACTCATATGGGCACTTGCTTATCAGAAAGCACACAACCAAAAAGGATTTTGGTCAGCGGCACTTAAACACTGTCACGGATCTTACAAACGGTGGGTATATAAAACAGAAGCAAAGAGAGTAGGACTAACTCCTACAACTATTTCCAAATCAGATAAATTTGACAGTCCGGTATGGCAATACAAGAAGTATGGTTGGTGGTCTGATCCAAAGTTTTTACCAGGCTTTTACACAAAACATTTGTACCTCGATCGAGTCGAATTCGCCGGTTTAATCGCGAATGGAAGGGTCTATAAAGCTGGAAACAAGAAATATGTTACATTTGTTACCCTAGGAGTAGATAACGGCTATTATGTGGATCTAAGCATCAATAAACCATTTTCATATTCTGATTATGATGTTGTGCGTGGTATAGGAAAAGTAAAACATCTTAACAACTCAGATTACATCGAAGTTATTGAATGTGAATCAATACCAATTGATAAATTTTATGATTAAGCAGATTGAACTAGTTTAAGTTTTTCTGTGTTAACATCTGCTGGTAAAGGATTACGTGAACCAACAGCTTCTGCAATGCTACTGAATCCATCTGCTTTTAATAGTTTTACTAGTCCTCTGTTTATTTCACTTATGTTTTGAGGACCGTCAAATATCATTGTTGTAATCATGTGGCATAAACTAGCACCAGATGTAATTTTTTCATAAGCATCCCTGGCACTGAATATTCCGCCTACTCCAATGATTGTAAGTTTACCTCTCGTTCTTCTATACACATGACGAACTACATTTGTTGATATACGTTGTAATGGTAGTCCACTCATTGCGCCTTTCCCTTTTGGTAGTAAACCTTTTGTTGTAGGATATTCTTCCGGTCTATGTTCTGTGTTGAATTCAGGCTTAGCAAGATTAGTGCATACTACTCCATCCATGCCATGCTCCATACAAGCATCAACTATTGTGTTGATTTCAGGCACCGACATGTCTGCGGCCAACTTGACGTAAATTGGTTTGTTTGCAATTGGACGAATCTCTTTATTGATAGCGGTCAATAATGCATCTAGTTTGTCTTTGTCTACAAAAGGTTCGCCTTCTTGTGTATTAGGACAGCTTATGTTGACAGTGTAATAATCGCCAATGTCTTTGAACAGTGTCATTGTTTTCAGATAATCATTGATAGAAGAATCAAGATCAAATTCAGATGACATGTTTGACAGTGCGGCGTTGATCCCTACACGCAGACGTCCAAAGTCTTGTCCAGATAACCTTGCTGAAAGTTTCTCAGCACCCATATTATTAAGACCATACCATACTACTATGGCCTTTGATTTAACCATTCTAAATAATCTTTTGCCTGGATTGCCTGGACAGATTTCTCCAGTAATAGATCCTAGTTCAGCTAGGCCCATACCCAATGACGGATATATTTTAGTAAGTTCGCCATCTTTATCAAAACCTGCTGATAGTCCTATAGGATTTCTATAATCTATGCCGTCAACTTTTATGTTTAAACTTTTATGTCCGTAATCATATAACAAACTAGTAAAAGATCTTGTAATAAAATTACTTCCTAAAAATACACCTATACGTTTCATAGAATAATGTGCTTGTTCTGGATCCATTAAAAAGATCATAGGACGCATTATTCTAAATAATATCCTTAAGATTAAGTTTCTGATGCCTACTATTATACTCATTGATTAATAATATTTATTAATAAAACAGTTGATTAATAATTGCAATTAATTAATTAATTAATAATTTATCTAAATATTTTTTTCTTCTTTTTGATTTTATCTTGCAACATCATAATACCATACATTAGTGCTTCAGCGGTAGGAGGACAACCTGGCACGTAAATATCAACTGGCACTATTCTATCACAGCCTCTTACAACTGAATATGAATAATGATAGTATCCTCCTCCATTGGCGCATGAGCCCATGGATATAACCCAACGTGGCTCTGGCATTTGATCATAAACTTTCCTAAGTGCACCAGCCATCTTGTTTGTGAGAGTTCCTGCAACAATCATTACATCTGATTGTCTTGGAGATCCTCTTGGTATTACACCTAAACGATCTAGATCATATCTGCTCATGTAAGAGTGCATCATCTCAACACCACAACATGCCAAACCAAAAGTCATAGGCCATAAAGATCCTGACCTTGCCCAATTAATCAAGTTTTCAAATGACTGAACTACAAATCCTTTTCGTTGGAACACTTCGTCAATATTCAGTGTGTTATATTCTTCTATGTTACTCATTCTTCCCATGGCTCATCAATTAACAATGGCCTTTTATCTTCTTTATAATTATCGGGGTTATATTCTTCAGCTTCAGGCAACGGATCTTTCTTTTTAGTAATCACAGGCCACTTGTCTGCTCTTTCGGCATTGAACTGCATCCAAAAACTAAGTTCTGCACCTGCATCAGTTTCTGATACAATAGCACCAACCGGACATTCAGGTTCACATACTCCACAGTCTATACACTCATCTGGATGTATGACCAGTGTGTTTTTACCTTCATAAAAACAATCTACTGGACAAACTTCAACACAGTCTGTATGTTTACATTTAATACATGCATCTTTAACTAGGTATGTCATGCAAGTATCTATCTAATCTTTTTCTAAATTTTGTATTAACTGCTTTATTTTTGATCCTTCGATACTAGCTTTAACTTTTCCTATGTCGTCACCACTTGCTTTGTGTTCTTCTTTTGGCTCCGCTGACACAGTAGATGTTCTTTTCAAGTTTGTATATATGGAAGGCGCCTGTTTCTTAAATGATTGATACTCTTGATCTTCAGCCAAGTCAAGTATACGCAACGTGTCTACATTGAACTCTAAGTCCACTTTGTGACCAACACCTGAGCTTGATCTTGTTTTCATAAACTGTATTTGATACTTGCCTCTTTCTCTCATTGCACGTGATGTAAAGATACCAATCACATTGTCTGCTGTTTGTATTTTACTCAGGCCACCGCTGATGTGTGAATGATCAAACTCAATTTCTTCAACACTAGCTCTATTCAACTGCGATGCAGTAATCAATATAGTGTTTAAGTCTACAGCTAAGTTTCTTAGTTCTTCAGACACATACTTGTCTTTTACAAACAAATCACTCGGACTCACTCTTTTGTTCATTGGCATCAACAAGTCCAAGTAATCAATCAGTATTACATCACACTTTATATTGTGTTGTATCTCAAATTCTTTGATGTATGCTCTTATGTCAATAGCAGTTGCTCCGCTGTTGATATATTTTATTCTTAACTTGCCAGACTGCTTTGCCTTCATCTTAACTTTCAAGTCAACAGTGTCCAAGTCTTTATAGATGTCTCTGGCCGCAGTATCAGTAAGCATAGCATCAATTCTCATTGCAGTAAGATTCTCACTTAGCTCTAGTGTTATGTAAACACAATTCAAACCTTGCTCAACATAATTAACAGCCAAGTTCTGTAAGAACAAACTTTTACCAGCACCAGATCCACCTGCAAATATATTAAGTTCTCCTCTGTTGAATCCACCAAACAATTTTTTGTCAAAGTTTTTCCAACCAGTTGCCATTACACCGTTGTTGTCCTTTAGTGCTTGTAGTCTTGCTTTCGGGTCTTCGAAATAATCAGTACCCATGTCCTTAGTCAGCCCAATCTGAACTGCTTTCTTTATTTTGTCTTCGACTGATCCATAGTCGCCTTTTTCTAACATGTCAGCTGATGCTAGTATGGCTGACTCTAATGATTTGTGTCTTGCAAACTTTTCATATTCATCTAAGAACCAATCATAATGTTTTGGATCTATATCAGCCGCCGACTGTAACTCTGATCCTGTTTTGGCATTTACTAGTTCGACGTCAGGCAGTGTTTTGTACGTTTGTGCATATTCATAGATAAACTTTGCTGGCTCACGCAAAGACATATCATAATGATTGTATATGAATATGTTTTGAGCTCTTACAAATGACTCTGCATCTGCAAGAAACAATTCTAAAAATAATTTTTGTAAGTCTAATGAATAATCTGCCACAGCTATATTATATTACCTTTCAAATGGTTTGTCATCTTTCTATTTGGTTCCTTTACCAACAACATTATAAAATACAAAATCAGTGAACACAAACAAGGTCGCAACACTCAACGCACTAGGGAATATACCAAATAAAAATATTGTTAAAAATAAAAACACAAATAAATTTCTTAATATGGTGTTTAGATACATTTTCACATATTTTTTAGGTACAGTGTATTCTAAATAATCATTCAATTGGTTTGTCATTCTTTCCCCTCATCAACATTAAAAGATTTATATGGTTCGCCATGAATTCCCCATTGGTTATGTTTTGGATCTTGTTGTTGTTCTTTTAGTTTTTCTTCATATGTTTTGGTTTGTGCTAATTTTACAATTCTTTCAATAAGACTTGCAAAACCAACTTGCCTCTGCATAGTTAATAATTCTTTTATACCTAAGGGTTTGAAACTATCTAAATCTAGATCACCTACTTCTTGTGCATCTTCTCCATGCACCATATCTAAAATTACTTTAGCAGTACCTTTTGTCATGTGTGATTCAGCATCATGATAGTACACCATTTTGTTGTTTGTATCTTTATGTCCAGTTAACCACAAGTTAGATACACACCCTCTAATCTTATTTTGTTCTGTTTTATGTTCTTGTGCCATGGGCCTTGAATTTTTTGATTGTTCTAAAAGATATTCTAATCTTTCCATGCCTTCAAGTAAACATAAACTTTCACCTTTGGCTTTAATTTTTTCTATAACTTTATTCATAACCATAACTTTTCATTTAATTTAATTTTTGTTTTAGTATCGTATGTATATTTTATTATTGTTTGCATTGTTAATATTTTTCCATACTGTTGAACAGCATTGTTTATATCTTTTACTCCACTGTGCCAAGGCGGCATCGATACTGACCATCCATATTCACATGCTTGATCGATTAATTTTGATCCTGCTTTGTCTCTGTCAGGGACAACTATAACTTTTCTGTTCAAAGCATCTATCTGCATTTTCTGTTTTGCACTTATTTCAGATCCTAAAATAGCCACAGCGTCTATCATGATTGCATCAAATATGCCCTCAACTAGAACAATAAACTTACGTGACCAATGCTGTGAGTCAATGTTAAACAAAGAACCTGGTTGTACATTTGCATAATACTTTGGCTTTTGTTGATTATCCATTGCTCTTGCCACATATCCAGTAGTAATGTTTTGCCATTTTATAGGAACAATTATTCTATTTTTCATTGTGTCAGGAGCATAATAAAAATCATAGTCTGTAGGATGTAGTCCTCTACTTTCTAAATAATTTACACAGTCAGTTTGGGTATCAACTAACACTGCGTCTTTAGGAAATTCTCCTGGATGAAAATTTATTGTTTCGACCTTGTTTTGTTTTTCAGGTGATACGTCTTGCGATATCTTCATGGCCTGCATACTTAATTTTCCAATTTCAGCATTTGAAACATTTAGCCATGTTAGTAATTTCCTAAATCTATTGTTAAGATATCTACCTGGCGTAAAGTTTGCTTTGAAGCCACAGTTAAAACAATGATATTGTATTGCACCATCTGGCTGATACATCACTCCACCTCTTTGTCTTGTATCAGCTGACTCGCCGTTGCTGACACAACATGGAGCATTGAATGATATCCATCCTGAAGGAGTTTTTTTCCTACGTGCTGGAAGATGCGACTCTACTGTCTGTCTGAGCTCTGGAAACATTATACTATTATAAAACTAAAAGAAATATTTGTCAAACAACACAACATATAACCAGTAACATGCACTATGGAAAATTTGGTCAATAGAAGTAATAATCCAAAACATACGATCTGATTGTTTTATCCCTGCGTTATGCACAATGATATTTTTACGCCAGTCTATAAAAAGATGTAAAACAAAATCCAATACTCCAAAAACCAATATGCTAAAAAATATAGTATGTCCTTGTGTGTAGGCAATTATTGATACAATTAAAAAAATAAATGCAGTGCCTAATGCATGATCCAACGAATGCAACAAGGCACCTGGATTAGTTAGTTTTCTTTTTGCACCAAATGGATACCTGCCTATGAATCTTCCCTGCAAAGCAAAATCGCAGATAAAGTGTTTGATCATTAATAAAAAGAACAATGTGGGCATTAAGATCTATATAGGATTTTGTCTACGCCACCAAGCACTGTGGATGAATCATCTTGTGTTACAACGAAAGCAACTCTTTTATGTACTCCTGTAAAGTTAACTGGAAATCTTCCAGTTGCAGAAGTATAGGTTTGTCTATCTATGAAATAAAAGTCCCCTTGTTGTACGTCTGTGCTATATGATGCTCCGTCACTCATTGTACCCATTATTTTAATTGAACCTGAGAAGTCTGTCAAGTAATATACTGCGGTATGTAGTGCAGAGTTTGAATTTCTATTTGGTTGTGCATCAACGGAGCTTGATGAATATTCGTCTCCTATCAAAGTAAATTGTGTAATAAGTTGTGAAGGAATAAATTCTGGTGATGCACCTTTAACAACTTCGAATTGTAAGGCGGCATCATATCTAGTATCTCCATAAAGTATTTTGACTGTAGAGTCGGTATCAGTAAATCTAAGCACACCGTGATAAAAAACCTGATCTAGATCTAACATGTCTGATTCATTTATTGTAAATGATATATGTCCTTTTGTAGTCAACGTCGATCCGTCATCTACTATGGTCCCAACTTTTGTTTTTACTAGAGCACCGTTTTGATCAGATATTTGTAATTCACATTCTGTTCCGTTTACAAATTGACGTTTTTGATCTTGGTTTTTTACAACAATCGTGAATGTATTATCAAACTCTTTATATAATTTTATTACACGTTCGTACACTTTTTCAAACCTTCTTTCAGTTCCCGAGGTGTGTGTGAACACATCGATTTGGTTAGTGAGATTATATCCAACATAATATTGCATGGCATTTAAGTATATTTATAAACCATTTATTTTAGTTCAGTGGTACTGATGGTAATAACTAATACAAAATGGCGTTCAAACTAGAAGAAATACAGAAAAACTATCCTTTTTTGTCTGTGATAAAAATTGCAAACGAAGAGAAAGTTGGTATTATACAAAACTGTGATCAGCGGATAATCAGCATATATTGTTATGATCTTATTAGGCCTGATTTACAGCCTGTGTTCTTAGAGTATGGAGGCGATTGGTGGTGGGAATCAAACAGAAAGTTACCAGTTAACATGTTTATTGGATCAAAGTTTCACGTGTTTTCTCCAAGCCTAAGATCATTCTCAGTTAAAGAAACAGAAGTTGTATTTGGCCCAGTTACAAAGCTAAGTGATCTTCTTAGTAACAAACGTCTAAGACGTAGAACAGTTCAACTAATCCGCAAAGTTTAATAAATTCATGTGTACTACAACTGCCATTGCATATGACATTGCATGAGCTTTTTTAAAATAGTATTGTCCATCTGTAGGCTTTTGCCAAACTTCTTTTTCAATTTGTTCCCATCCACAATCTACTAGATATCTTTTTGCTGGACGGATAATAGCTAAACAACATGCAATTTGTTCTATGGACTCTGGTTCAAGTTTTGATACCACATTGAAATGTCCGTTGAGATGAAATAGCTTATCAACAAAACTTTGATCTTGAAGTTTATGCCAAGGTGGTTCAGTGTCGATCAATTGTTGTAAATGTTCTCGAGATGTTACTTCTGAATACACACTTACGTTCAGTAGATCTAATTTAAAATAGCCAAGTTCTTCAGCAACTTTGTAATCCAATGAACACTGATTTTCATTAGGCATTGTAGGAGCAGTTGTAAAGTACACACCAGTGTTGTGACTTTTAACACCTTTCTTGTCTATGATAGTTGCTCTTGTGTGTGGCAACAAATCTAACACTTGTTGTCTATCAGCAAAGTCTATGTCTATATCAGGCATTCACTACTTCTCTCAATTTGCTTTTTGGTATGTTAATATGATTTTTTTCACAAACATTATCTATTACACATATATTACACTTCGGTTGTCGACTTTTGCAAACTCTTTTTGCATGTGTAATCAATTGCATGTGTGCGGCATACTTGTATTTGTCAGGAGTTGTGTCGTTTACAATTATGGCACTTTTGCCTTCGTCTAAGGTATTTGTCCATCCTAGCCTCCATAGCAATCTAAACACATGAGTGTCAACAGCTATGTGTGGAGCACCCCAAACAAATCTCATCATGATGTCACTGCTCTTCCGACCAACGCCTGGCAGTGTCATTAATTCTTTTTGTGTCTGTGGTACCTTACCGTTATATTTTTCAATCAACACTTGTGAAGTTGCAAGGATGTTTTTTGATTTTGCATTGTAAAGTCCAGCTGGTTTTATAGCTTTAATAATTTCGTCTTGCGATAATTTTATCATATCATAGGGATTATCTGCTAATGCAAAAAGTTGATCACAAGCAACTGCTGTTCTGGCATCTTGACTTTGTGCCGATAACATAACACCTATTAGACTTGTGTAAGAATGTTTATGTATTTTTGCCGCAGGCTTTTTGTTAGAATATCTTGGCCAATAATTTGTAAGACGCTGATAAATGTAATCTATTTCAGATTCAGTTTTCACTTGAATATTTTTTTAAACCTATCAATAGATTTGGATAAAGGATTGTAAACTTTGTCAATAAATTCTATGTGTTTGGTAAGTTTGTGATCAAGATCATTGATCTGCTTTTGTATTTTTTTAAGTTCTTTCTTTATTTCGTTATCAGGCATTGTTTAAAAACTGTTTATATGTAATTCTACCAGTTGGAGATCTCCATGTACCGTCTGTGTTGTAATGATCAGGATGATCATTTGTCTTGTTATATTCTTTGATTACTTTTGTTAAATGATAACCTTCTTCATTTTTCATGTCCATAAATTTTTGCAACACAGGATTATCAGGATCTTTTTTGTATAATTCAATAGCCAAGTAGTCAGTAATTTTGTTATCCATTGCTGTTTTAATGTATTTTCCCATAATTATATTATACAAGACTTATTGAAAATTGTCTACTGGTATAATGGTTTTATAACTTGTTTTCCTTGCCTGGTCAAAATACTCTAGATGTTTGGTGCATTTTTCTTTCTGTTCTATGTCTTGTTCCATGTTTTTTATTGTTAAGTCTCTTGCTACATCAATAAAATTTTTATTATATCCGTTGTAATTTTTTGAACTATCCAAGAAGTTTTGTTTTGCTTTTTTAGACAATGAAGATAATTGGAAATATTTTGGACGACTTAAAATAATAGGATGTATCTCTAGTTGTAAAGAATCAAAGTATTTTGTCATTGGTAAAATAGAATGATAGCTTGGTGTTTGTAGCACGTGATTTATCATGAGATGTAAATTTGGTATATTCATTTCTTTGATTAATTTTATGTTGGTGACCAATGTTTCCCATTTGTGTCCGTAACGTAAGTATTCAAATGTTTCTTCAGATCCTTCCACAGACACACTTAACCAAACTTCTTTGAACTTTTTAAAGTTTTCAAACAAGCCAAGATTTACTATTGTAAGATTAGTTGTAAAGTGTAAAATACATTTCTTTTTTTGTTCATCTGGTATCTTATCTATCACAGTTTGTATCCATGGAATAATAAACGGTTCTCCGCCTGTGAATTTAATATGTATAGCATCAGGCAAATTAGTGTTACACCATTCTACAAAATCATCTTGTTTTGGCCAATTGTATTTTGTTTGATCAAAACTTTTGTTAGGAAAAAGTTTTTTAATATCTGTATGCACATTAGCTTCAGCTAGGAGTTGGCTACTATATTGTGGACCACACATCACACATTTAAGGTTACAGAGATTACCTAACACAAGTTCAAAACTTTTGATTGCTGACACTTTTGGCTTTTGTATTTGACTAGACAAACTAGTTACGTCAGCTTGAATACCTTCAATAATAGTACGGTTTGTTATTTTACGTAACGAATCGCCACCATTCTTTTCGTCTTGCCAACAACTAGAACAATTTTTATTTTTCACGCCTGATAACAAATCTCTGCGTAATTTTTTTAATTGGCTAGAGTTAAAATATTCATCAAGCTGATTGTAGGTATAATCAAACCCTTCTGGAGTAAAATTACAACAAGGTGCAATTTTTTTATCTGATGCTACGTAAACATTATACCAGGGGGCTGTACAAAATGTATCAAGATCAGCTGACACATGGTTGTTAAGTTTGCGTAAAATATAATCATTAATATCCATTATACATTAATTTATGCACACAGTTTGGTGTATTCCATCCACCAATCTGGTCTTGTACTCCAAAGATTTATACCACGTTTTTCTTTGAACCATTTTTCCCTGCGAATGACTTCATTTGCATGTTCTTTATTAAAACTATTATGTTTGATAGCGGCTTGTATATTGTTAGTGTATTCTTTTTCCAATCGTGTATTATTCAAGATCAATGGCAACTCTTTTTCAAGTATAGATATAGGAACATTGTTTAGGTCCCAACACGGATTATCTCCTACAGGCATCATTGTATAATATGCATTACATTTAGGATATAATGTGTTTGTTTTATCTATCCAGTCTGACAAAAGTCTATGTTGATCTAAATTTGCTAGTTGCTGAACAATGTTCATATTCAAAGAATATCCTTTATCTCTATTAGACGAAAGAAACCTACAAATGGCTCTAAAATTTTTTTCAGTTGTAATCCAATTGCCAGGATATCTAATAGCATCATATCTATTGCCAATTGCGTCTATGCTTAATCCAATAATAATATTTTTAAATTTGGATATTTGTTGCCAAAACTTTTCATTAAACACAGTTGCATTACTTGTCACTTGCACTTGTAGTTTTGCTTTGACATCATCAGGAATCTGTTCTAACATTGATTGAAAGCCTCTTATTAGTTGAGGTTCTCCGCCTTGTAATTGTAGTTCTTCTAGAGTGTCTATGTTTGCAAGTTTGATCAGTTTGTCTACATTTACGGGATCATCAATCCAATTATAATTTTTACCTTCAGCATGTGATAACTCCCATGGTCTTTCTTCCATTTGTATCATTGAAGATAGATCAGCATAACACATCCTACAAGCTAAGTTGCATAAACGTCCACCCACAATGTGTAACAGTTTTAAATTAGGAGCAGTTGGTTGATAGTTTGGCCCATTATCGTTTAGACGTAGGCTCCATTTACCTTTTGACTCATTTACCCAGCACACTGAACAGCGACTATTTTTTATTCCGTTGTTTAGTGTATCTCTTAAATTTTTTTGTGCATTGTCATTGTAGAACCAGTCAATAGGATCTTCTATATCAGGTAGTCGATCTTTAGCATCTTTAATAAAGCAACACGGAGAAAGATATCCTTGTGAGCTAATAAAAAGATGCTCTTGAGCAGGTCTACAATAAGTGGACATCAAAAACTTTCTTGTTCTTTCAGTCTTTTAAGTTTTGCTACTCTACGCATTGATTCTTTTTTCTTGCGTAGTTTTTTTAATGATGGTTTTTCATAATACCTGCGTTGTCTCAGTTCCCACATGACTCCTTCTTTGTCAAGTTTCTTTTTGAGTTTACGCATGGCTTTATCCACATTATTATCTCTAACTTTTACTTCGAGCATTTCTCTCCTTTCTGTTTTTTGCCCCATGAGCGTTTTATTTTAGGTTCTGGATTTCCTGATTGTCCTTCTGGTATTACTTCAATTTTGTTGCCTTTTTTAATCCAATCTTCTATCGTTTGTGTCTTATACTTCACTTTTTCTTTTTTCATTCTATACCTGCTTCTCTTAGTGTGTTTTTGACAAAGTCCAAATCTTCATCTCTTTTTCTAAATGTTTTTTTCCAAAACTCTGGATCTATCATGTCAAAAATTATTTTTATCTGATCCTCATGCATTGTTACTATCATATCTTTGCCAGTATGACAGTTTAATAACACCCAAGGCGATACTCTACCATTTGCAATCAATTGGCATACCCTGTTAAGGTTAACATATTTGAAAAAATCTTCAAGTCTTGCATCTTCTTGTTCGGCCCAGTCACCCATGGTTAATATTGTTCTATTAAGTGCTTGTGGCACTGGCTCATTTCGGACTAGGTGTCTAATGTATGTATCTACAGTGCCTTGTTTTGGCCAAGAGTCAATTCTTATTTTTGAAGTACACAACCAATCTATAAATGCACCTATTTCAACTGGCGTGTTTTCCGTTATAAATTTTGCTGTCTTAATAAAAGCATTGTAATACTGCGATTGGACAAAATCAGTGTAAGTTTTTTGTTTTTGTGAAGGAAAGTTTATTTCATAAAAGCGTCGAAATATTTCATAAGCAAGAACATGCACTTTGTTATCTTTTTGTGACCAACGTCTTTTTGGCTCACACAGATGTATGTCTAATGTTCTTTGTTTACTGAAAGTTTTGTTGCAATATTCACATGTTGGCATTATTTCTACTTTTGTAGCAGTTGTTCCGTTAATCACTATCCCTCACACCACAGTTGTGTTCATTGGGTGCTTCTTCCCATTTAATGTCCAGTTGTTCTTGTTTTCTACGCCTACTGGCTTTGAGACCAAAGCCAAACTGATGATCTTCTTCACATTTCATACATACATCATCGTTATCTATGTACGATTCACACACAGGACATTCACGTCTATTTTTCGATTCCATGTGTTTTTTTCAATTCTGAAAATTCTTTTGTTGTCATTGTTTTGTCTAATACATCAAGGTCTTGTTGTTTTGCGTTAGGAAATATTGCTTGTAGTTCTTTCATTTTACTTTTTGTACCACTGGCTTTTTTCTTAGGATAGATCCATTGATGGAAATGTGCTACGGTAGATCCACAGACTGCTGTAAGTTTCCAAAGTAGTCCTTTGTGATTTTTACTAAGTGTCCACAAATGTTTGTTTACAAGTTCGTTGGTCATTTCTACATAATGTTCTTTGAAAAACTGGTCACTGTCTACACTAGCTGACCATTTCAGTGTCATATAGGGCGAATATAATTTT
>MDTA01131603.1_pt1 | contig 14526 bp, 8 predicted proteins | sample 811151 | NCBI WGS metagenome assembly MDTA01 (sample SAMN05326648, study PRJNA326480) | marine metagenome | isolation source: seawater | place: Indian Ocean: South | collected 2010 | reverse complement strand
GGCTTTTTCCATTGCCTCGAATGACATCGCTTCGATTTCCTCTAAATCGATACCTTGAGCATTTCTAGGAAATCGATAGTCCTCCAAAAACCATTCTTCCGTAAACGAGGCTGATTTTCCGGGCGCGATATCCTCTCTGGGCCCGATTGGCTCAAGCTCGCAGGTACTAAGGTTATCCGATGCGCGATTCTCAACATACCAAAGCGATATGGTCATGCCTATCATTTCCCAATATCTACGATTTGGATACGTCGGGAACTTCTTTATGAAAGCCAGATTGTTAGGGGACAGATAAGTCATCCATCCTTCATGGGAATCCAGTCCGAGCTTGGGGAATCGTGGTGGTCCCTTGAGAATGAAATAACCGTCTCGAATTTCGATATTCGGATCCATCGGCCGATAGTCGAGCGTACGACCATCGTCTTGATACATAATATATTGATTTGGATACGCCGAATATTCGGAAAGCGGAACCAGACAAATGCCACCGCCTTTGGCGAAAGTGCGGCTCCAGTGATTCCAGTGAACGGGCTTAGACGATATGTTAACGATCGTTTGTGTAGCGACAAACCGGCTACCGCTCGGGTCCAGAGAATAATCGCGAATCAATTGCACGCCGGTCTCTTTATGCTCAACGCTAGTCACTCTCGCTGAAAGCTCTCCCGTAATCTCACCATTCCAAACTCCTTCCCATAGCTCTCTCCGCTTTGGCACAATTCTCTCGGGGCCGATATCAAACCTTCCGGGACCTGCTTCTACGGGCTCCAAAGCTTTCTTGCCCTTCCACGAATACTGCATAATCCGCCCCCCTTTGGCTGGCGAAATAACAACGTGCGCCTCACCATTTTCCAAAACGATCTCGCCATCTGAAGTCCATTCCGCCGCTGTAGTTATCGGCTCCGTATAAAGTGTGGCGATGATAGCAGAAGCAGCGAAGGCAAATAGGCGTTTCATTGCTCGACCAATAGGAAGCTGAGTAATTCTTGGCAAGCCCCCAGCTAACGACCATAAGATAGCTGTGCGTCCTCAAGCTCGCCTACTGTAACCTAATTGCTGAAAACACGTTTGCTACTCAAGGTAGTTAAAACAACGCCGTATACGCTGGCTAAGCCGATAACAATTATTAGCTTTCCGTCCAACTGATTCGCATTCAACGTTCTTCGCTCGCAAAATGAATAAGCAATCGAAACACTACCAGGTCTGTACGTTCCATATGATCGAATTCTCAAGGGTTCTTTTCGGGGCAATCGCGGTTATTTGCGCGGCGAATTCAAGCGATCTTCAAGCAGCCAAGAAGGCTCGAGTGTTTATCGATTCAGAGGCATCCACAAGCTACAACGAGCGTAAGGAATCGGATAGCGGGGCCGAGTATGAGACCTACGTATTCATCAAAGGTAAATCCTACGGAGCCGGCTTCAAAGACAAGAGCCTGACCGAACCTACCTTCGAGGAGGTAGTGGAAACGCTGGCTGAGAACATGAAGGACCGTAATTACTATCCGTCCGCTTCGCCAGACCAAGGCGATTTGCTGATAGTCGTTCACTACGGTTCCACCATGGTCGAACAGGATTTGGAAGAGCTCTTCATGCTGGATGCGACCGATCCCTATGCTGACCAAGCCGATCCAGAGACGTTCTCAGAAGTCTACGACGATACGTTTGAAGACATCTCGGATCTTGACGATATTTCTAGGAACAACGAGGCCAAGCACGCCAATTCCATGGACAACAGGAGCTTGGGAATCGGTCGAGCTCTCAATCGCAAGAACATCAATACAACTGAGGAGTTCGATCTTCGCGTGGAGCTCGAAGATGAGCGGTACTTCATCATCTTGATGGCCTACGACTATGCGAAGCTACGGGAAACAAAAGAGAAAGAGCTTCTCTGGACAACCCGCTTCAGCGTTCCCGCCATCGGAACTAATTTTGTCGATGCCTACCCGGCACTCGCTCGGGCCGCGCGTGAATACTACGGGACCAGTCTTGAGAAATACGCAAAGACGACCACGCAATTTGGCACCGCCACCGTCGATATCGGCGATCTAGAAACTGTCGGGATTGAGGAATCGTCCGAGGACGCGCCGGAAGAATAGAGTCGCCTTATACTGAGCGGAGCTTATCCAAATCCACTGTGACTTCTTTAATCGCTCGCTCCGTTTTCTTTTCTTCAATCGTTTTTTCTCTTGTCCTCCCCGTATCGGGGAACGAAGAGGCGCTTCGGACCGCTTCCCACCTAGCTCAGAAAGCCATGGACAGCGGGCTGGCCTTGGATATCGCTACCGACCTAACGACTGAGATCGGACCCCGGTTATACGGCTCCGATGACGAGCGACAGGCAGTCGAATGGGCAACGAAAAGATTTCAAGAATATGGATTTGATAAGATTTGGACAGAGTCGTTTCCGGTTGATCGCGGATGGGAGCGTGGTGACGAGACTGCAGCTGTCACCTATCCTTCGCCTCAAAAACTCGTTATAACCGCCCTCGGCGGCAGTGTTGCCACACCACCCGAAGGAATCGAAGCTGAAATCGCTTTATTTAAAACGATTGGCGCGTTAAAATCGCAGCCTGCTGGTTCACTCAAAGGGAAAATCGCCGTGGTCACCCAACCGATGGGAATCGGGCAATACGGAAAGATCTCCGGGCCGATCAGGGGGAATGGGCCCTCTGAGGCGGCCAAGCGTGGAGCTGTCGCCTTTCTCATGCGATCTGCGGGAACATCGAAAAACCGATTCGCTCATACGGGAGCGACCCGTTATCAGAAAGACGTCACTCGCATCCCAGCGGCTGCCCTCTCCGTTCCAGACGCCCTGCAATTGGATCGGCTAAGTGAACGATTCGACAGAATGCGTATCAAACTTGTCCTTACACCTAAGCAATTAGGGACGGTCACGAGCCAGAATCTCATTGCTGAGATCACCGGCAGCGAAAAACCTGAAGAGATCGTTCTTCTGGGCGCTCACATCGACTCATGGGATCTCGGCACCGGGGCCATCGACGACGGGGCTGGCGTGGGTGTGGTTATGGCAGCCTCGAAACTGATTCGCGAGCTCCCTACTCCGCCAAAGAGAACCATTCGCGTCGTCCTCTTCGGGGCGGAAGAGATCGGAATCTATGGTGGAAACTTTTATGTCGAGAATAACCGAACCGATCTCGATCGACATATAATCGCCGCCGAGGCGGATGCGGGACAAGGACCCATTCATACCTTCAACGTAGGGGTGGGCGATCCCCTCGAGCCAACGCTTTCAGTAATTCGCGACGCTCTCAAGCCGCTTGGCGTCAAACCGGGAAGAGCGAAGTCACGCGGGGGTCCGGATATCGCTCCAATGGCCAATGTCGGCGTGCCCGTGGCGGGGCTAGACATGTTTACCGAGGACTACTTCGATTTGCACCATACGGCCAATGACACCATCGATCAGATTGTACCCGAGCGCATCAATCAGAGTGCGGCCGTTTACGTTACGTTCGCCTATCTTGCCTCCGAGTTGGGGGGCTACTACCGGGCTAAGTGAAGGTCTCGGTTGTTCTTGGAGATCGTTTACAAGATCTCTCATTGAATCGTGTCTACGATCCGATTCTCATATAGAAATTGCTTTTTATTTTGCCAGTCCTTGACCACTTTGACCCGCAACTTCATATCGACAAAGTCGTCCGTCATTGCCATCAATTTTTCTCGGGCCGATTTCCGTATTTTTTCGATTACCTGACCTCCTCGACCGATGACGATCGCTTTCTGGCTTTCCCTCTCAACTATGATGGACGCTTGAATACGAGTTTTCTTGCCCTTGACTGACCAAGAATCGAGCAGAGCGGAAATTGATTGCGGTAGTTCATCGTGAAGCCATTCGATCGCCGTCTCTCGAACAACCTCCTCCGCAATTTCCCGTTCAATCGAATCCGTTATTTGGTCGGCAGGAAAGAGAAAGGGTCCTTCTGGCATGAGCTCTTTCAATTTGTTTAGCAATTCTGTCAGCCCTTCTCCGGTTTGCGCGGAAATTTCAAATACGGGTATTTTTCCTGTGATCTCTAAGTACCTCTCGGTAGCTTTCTCGATTTCCTCCTTATCCGCTTTATCCGTTTTATTCACTGCGAGCACAGCTGGTCCATTGCTAGCGCGTGTCACTTCCGCAGCCATGCGGTCTTCGTTACCAAACTCTCTGGTCGGGTCGCATAAGCAGATAACCGCATCGCCATTTGAACTTTCGTCTTCAACAGTCTTTTTCATCGCCCGGTGCATTCGATTCAATGCCCGATGAACGCCAGGTGTATCCACAAATATGATCTGGGATTCCCCGTCAGTAACAATTCCGAGCCATCGCTTGCGAGTTGTGTTGGGCTTTGAGGAAACAGCCGAAAGGCGATATCCCAGCAATCGATTGAGCAAGGTGGATTTGCCAGCATTGGGTCTGCCAACTAGTGTAACGTATCCGACTCTGCCTTTTCCGAAATCCATAAGACCGTGCTACTAGAACAGCGACTATAGGATTAGTCCTCGTTGTTTCGGAAGCCTTTTCTGGCTTACATCACTGCACGATAGATAGCCTGTAAAACCAATAGAATCTAAGCGCTTTTGCTAGGTAGTTAGCGAGCGAAACTCCTCAAAAATCGTTCCTTTTGGCTTAAGCCCTGGCGTTTGAGCGCCGAACAAAACAGCATGCAACCAAACGATAAGCGGCGTTTACTCAGAAAGTGGGAAAAGCAGCGCTTGGCGCTCCAATCGAAGATTGAGGCCGTACTCGCGAAGACAAGCGAAGATGAGGTTGCCATAGAACGATTCACGATCGACTGGGAGAACGCGGGGATCAACCTGTATAGCACAGCTTCCGAAACGATTCCTCCGCATCGGGAGAGAAAATTTCTCCACGAGGCCGCTCGCAAGTGCCAACCTGAGATATCAGAGCTAGCCGAGCTCGTCGATCGATCGATTAAAGAGCATGAAGAGATGTACAACGCCCTACTGGGAAAAGCGCCCTCTCCAAAATGGCCCGAGTGCATGATTGAAGGGAATCGCGCCCTGGCAGGCCTAAGAAACTAATACGGCTCTCGCGTTTGCGGATCGACCCCGCCTTGATTTTCCTGTCTTGTTCATCCATGCTCGTTCTAAATGGCGAGAATCCCCTGGCTTGGACTACTTTTGGCGGCGATATCGGCTTTTAGCCTTTCAGAAATCGGATTTTCACAGGCTGGGCGGAACATCGATTTTCGCGACGGGCTATTGGATAGGCTTAACCATCTCAACGAATCTATCTCCGAATCGCCAAATTCGCCCCGTCTATTCCAAACGCGGGGCGAAACGCACTTCTATCTGGGAAATATCGAGCAATCCATCGCCGATTTCGATCGCGTGATTGAGTTGATTCCCCACCAAGAGCCACGCCACTGGCAGAGAGGGATCAGCTACTATTACGCGGGTGAATTCGCCAAAGGGGTCGCCCAATTCGAGCTTCATCAAACCGTTAATCCCCAAGATGTGGAAAACGCCGTGTGGCACTTCCTTTGCCAAGCTCGCCTGAACGGGATAGAAACAGCTCGGGAATCCCTGATCCCTATTCAACGCGACTATCGCGTCCCAATGAGCCAGATTTGGGAGCTATTTTCAGGAAATGCCACCCCAGAAACCGTTCTTGAAGCCGCTAAGATGGCAGGTACGCGACAGTCGTTTTGCTACGCCCATCTCTACCTCGGGCTCTACTACGAAGCTCTGAATAGCCCCGAATTGGCCGAAAAGCACCTACGGTTGGCCGCTGAGGACCATTTTGTCGACAACTACATGGGGCGAGTGGCCAAAGTGCATGTAGCCCTAATAGAGGCGAAATCAATCGACTAAGGGGTTCCGCATCCCCGCAAGGCAACAATCTGCTTCCCAAAGCAGAAATATGAAACTTATGTGGACAAGTTAGGGTATCAAAGAGTATTGACCTTTCCCTTTCCAACTAGGCGGCATCCGGTATTTCAGATCAGCAGCCAAGCCATCATGCAGCTAAAAACGCTCTCCCTTTCGAAGGTTCGACGCTCAGTCGCCAACTTCGCTATCGGTTTCCTGGCAATGTCTCTCGTCGCCTGCAATCCGCCCGCAGCCAAGAAAGATGAAGCAAAGAAAAAGCCGGAGGAATCGGAATCTGTCGAGATTCCCGTGAAAGTGGCGATCGCCAATAAAGGGGAGATTGCCTCCTACCTGGAGTTCGATTCCGTGCTTGAAACCGAAAGCGCGGTAACCGTATTTCCCGAATCTAACGGGCTCGTAGTGGAAGTTCTCGTCGAGGTGGGGGATTCGGTTGAGCGCGACCAAGTCATCGCCCAACTAGAAAACGAGGAACAGCAAGTGAATCTGCGGGAAGCTCTCTCTCGTTTCAAGCATCTGCAATCCAAGTTTCAGCGGACCCAGGATCTCTACGATCGGAATCTGATCAACCAACAAGAATATGACACCGAGGTTTTCGACCTTGAACAAGCGGAAATCGCCTACGAGCGATCCCGTCTCCGGCTCGAGGATACAATAATTCGAGCTCCGGTTTCTGGCGTCGTTTCCGAGCGAGCGACTCAGATAGGAGAAAGGGTCTCAGGAAGCAGTCCCTTATTCTCCCTACTCAATACCGACGACCTCTTTGCCATGGTCAACGTTCCCGGACAACACGCCCCCTCCATTCGACCCGGATTGAAAGCTTCCATCGAGTCGGAAATTATCGAGAGCGTGTCTTATCCCGCCGAGGTCAAGCTAGTGAGCCCGGCGATAAATTCGACTAGTGGAACCATGGGCGTCAAAGTGTCGATAAACCCGGATCACTCCATGCCCATTTATCCAGGAATGTTCGTTAGCGTTAAGATTATTCTGGATACAAAAAATGATGTTGTCCTCATCCCGAAGAGCGCGATTGTGCACGAAGGCGAACGGACGTTCATCTACAAGGTCAAGGAATCAATCGCCGAGAAACAGCCATTCGAGTTTGGGTATTCGAACGAAAAGTACGTCGAATCCTTGGGTGGGGTCGAGAGCGGCGAATCGGTAATCGTGCTGGGACACAACGCCTTGAAAGACGGCGCCAAAGTCAATGTCGTCACCCAAGCCCAACCAACAATCGACCGTAAATCCGGCGAGGATGACCAAGAGGCGGAAAGCTAAAGGCCTCCTTGGTATCCAGCATTTCATCTAGGCGGCAATGAAACGATCGACCGCATTCGATATAGCCGTTCGTCGACCCATCACGATCCTCATGATCGTCATAGCCGTGTGCGTCTTCGGATTCGTGTCCTATCAGAAGTTGCTGCTGACCCTGATGCCGGACATTTCATACCCGAGTCTGACCATTCGCACCGAATACCCTGGAACAGCGCCCCAGGAAGTGGAAACCCAGATTTCCCAGCCACTCGAGCAACAACTCGCCATTGTATCCAATCTCGAACGTATCAACTCCATCTCCCGGGCCGAGCAATCCGATATCGTCATGGAGTTTTCTTGGGATTCCGATATGAACGAGATAGCTCAAGAGATTCGAGAGAAGATCGATCGCGTGCGACTGCCATTGGAAGCGACTCGGCCGCTCATCCTGCGATACGATCCAACCTTGGATCCCATTATGCGGATCGGCCTGACTAGCGAAGTCATGCCCCTCGACGAGCTTCGTGAGTTTGTTGAGGATATCATCCAACGCGATTTGGAGGGCGAATCGGGAATCGCCGCCGTGCAAGTCAAAGGTGGCCTGGAAGAAGAATACCAAGTCAATATAGACGAGCACAAACTTGTTTCCCTCGATCTGAATATCCAACAGGTTAATACGAAACTCTCGCAAAACAATGTCAATGTGCCGGGCGGGCAGCTCGATGAAGGCGAGACTCGCTATTTGATTCGCACTCTAAATGAGTTTCAATCGCTAGAAGAAATCGCCAGCATAGCGATCGTCCGCAAAGACGGGGTTGATATCAGGCTCCGCGATGTCGCCACCGTGGAACGAAGCCACGAGGAACGCGAAATCATTACGAGCGTCAATGGCGTGGAAAGCATAGAAGTCGAAATCTACAAGGAAGCCGATGCCAACATTGTCGACGTGGCTAGCCTGGTTCGCAACCGGCTAATCGGCCTGCCTGCCCAACAGGAGTACGTGGCCAATCTAGACCCCGAGACTGGCCAGCCTAAACCGAAACCTAAACCGAAATCCCGGTTCGGCAGAAAACAGGGCCCGCAAAACCAGAATAACAAGCGTGAGCATCTGCGCATGACGGATTTCATCGAGGCCAAGCTACCGCAAGGCGTCTCTATGTATGTGCTCACCGATCAGTCTATCTTTATCAAAGCGTCTATCGACGAAGTAAAGACCAATGCCATCATCGGGGGAGCTATCGCCATAGGCGTCATTTTCACCTTCTTGCACCGGCTAAGCCACACTTTGATCATCGGTATTACGATTCCCGTATCTATCGTGGCGACGTTCGCGCCCATGTATCTTTCGGGGATTACCTTGAATATCATTTCTCTTGGCGGACTAGCCCTGGGAATCGGGATGCTGGTCGACAATTCGATTGTCGTTCTCGAAAGCATTTTTCGATGCCGCGAGGAAGGCGACGACATTAAGACTGCAACCTTGCGTGGCGTTTCGGAAGTTGGCAGCGCCGTATTCGCATCAACGTTAACAACCATAGCGGTGTTCTTCCCGATTGTCTTCGTTGAAGGCGTAGCCGGGCAGGTCTTCGGGAACATGGCCCTAACGGTGGTCTTTTCCCTATCAGCTTCCTTACTCGTAGCCCTCTATTTCATTCCGATGCTCGCATCACGCGAATTTGGGAATGGGCAGTCTGATCTTATAAACTCCGTTTCGGTTTTCAACTGGAGTTTCCTCGGCAATCCGTGGTCCCGCTACGCGAAAGACTGGTCGGATTACCGAGGAAGAATGCGATCAATTTCAGGACTAAAGAAGGTCCTCATCCTATTGCTGGCTTTGCCCTTTTTTGTATTCAGGACTTTGGTTCTAATCGTCGAATGGATACTGGGATTAACTGGAAAGGCCTTCTCGATCGTTATTTGGATGGGAACTTGGATTGCGCTCATTTTGGCATGGATCGGCAGCAAGCTGCTTCTCTTAGCCAAGCCGTTTCTGGCAATCGCTGATCGCTCAATGAAAACGGCCAACGCCGGCTACCGCGTCCTTTTGAAAGGGGCGCTCAGTTTCCGGGCTGTTGTACTGGTATTCGCCTTCGGATTGTTCGGATCCTCGGTTTATTGGGTATATCCGCTAATTGGTAGCGAACTCATCCCCGAGACTCGTCAAGGCGAGTTTTATGTGGAAGCCAAAATGCCGGCGGGAACGCCCATCGAGCAAACCGCCCTATTTATGGCGGACCTTGAAACCGCCATCGACGCGAGTCCCTACATAAACCGCTTCGCAACGGTTGTGGGTACGGAAAAAGGCGCGACAAGCGACGCCGACGAAGGCGAGCACACTGCCCGAACGACAGTTGTGCTCAAACCCGAAACCACCCGCGAACAAGAAGAAGAGGTCATCAATAGCATTCGCAGCCTGGCTTCAACGCTTCCCGACTTGAAATTGGAAATCGACTACCCCGTGCTGTTCAGTTCCAAAGCGCCTATCGAGGTTCTACTGTACGGATACGACATCGACCAAATGAAAGCCCTTAGCGGGAATGTGGTTGCCACTATGGAAACAATTCCAGGCATCGTCGACGCCCAGTCCTATTTGCAACCTGGCAGTCCGGAAATCCAGATTGTTTACGACCGCAAGCGAATCGTCCAGCTGGGCCTGCAGTTGCGGCAGATAGCCGAACTCGTGCGCAACAAAGTACAAGGGTTGGTCCCCACTACGTTTCGCAAACGAGACCGGCAAATCGATATCAGAGTACGACTAGAGGAAGACGACCGCTATGGATTGGACGACTTGAAAAAGCTCATCATCAATCCTGGCAATTCAAGCCCCATTCCGCTGTCGGCTGTAGCGGATTTCATCGTACGCGAAGGCGCGAACGAAGTGCGGCATATCGACCAGCAGCGCGGCACGATCATCTCGGCTAATGTTGACGGCATAGATTTGGCGGAAGCCACTCAGCGGATTGACAACAGCCTGAAATCGATCGATTTCCCACTAGGATTTACCTACGACATCGCTGGGCAGCACGAAGAAATGACCCAATCTAAACAAAGTATGCTTTTCGCTTTGGCCCTGGCCCTATTTCTTGTCTACATCGTAATGGCCAGCCAGTTCGAATCGCTTGCCCATCCGCTGATTATACTCCTCACCGTTCCTCTGGCCCTGATCGGCGTACTGCTGACTCTGTATTTAGGCGGCTGGACCTTGAACATCCTCGTTTTCATCGGGCTCATCATGCTAGCAGGGATCGTGGTCAACAATGCGATCGTTCTTGTCGACTATATCAATCGGCTCAGACGCGAGCGCGGTATCGAAAAAATGGAGGCGATTCAAATAGCTTGTAGCGTACGGTTCCGCCCCATTCTCATGACCACCTTAACCACCGTTCTTGGAGTCTTGCCCATGGCTCTGGGTATCGGCGAGGGCGCAGAGATTCGAGTACCGCTAGCGATAACACTGATTGCCGGCCTCAGTTCATCCACTCTGCTGACTTTGATAGTAATACCCTGCGCCTACGCGGCTATTGATCGCGAGAAGGCAACAACCGGGCAAACATGAATCGACCCGCTAATAGCCTTCTTCCCTCCCTATCTGTAAACCGTCCGATAACGGTTTCCATGATTCTCCTGTCGATGCTCGTAGTGGGAGCGATTGCTACGGAGATGATCCCGATCGCACTTTTTCCAGACGGATTTGAAAATCCTCAGTTACACGTGGGAGTCAGCTATCGGAATTCAAATCCCACCGACACCGAAGAGCAAGTGACGCGTCCCATCGAAGACGCGCTAGGAACGGTCCCCCATATCCGTCGAATATATTCGAATACACAAAGTTCTTACGTAAACGTGCGCATCCAGTTCCACAAAGGAACGGACCTGAGCGAAGCTTACGCCAATGTTAGCGACCGCATGGAACGGGCCATGACCGAGATGCCCGAACGGGTTGAGCGTATAAATGTTTTCAAGTACAGCACCAATGACATCCCGGTTATTTGGGCAGCCATGACCTACAGCCAAGAGGAGATGGATGTCGATTTCCTCGCCGATCGATACGTGCTTCCCGCATTTCAACGAATAGACGGAGTCGGGAATGTCCAATTGAACGGTATCCGCGGCCGCGAAGTCAGGGTTGTCATAGACCATGATCGATTGGCAGCCCATAACATCGGAGTTGCTGAACTCGGCATAACCCTGAACGACCAGAACTTTAATCTCAGTGCAGGAAAGGTCGTCCAAGGAGGCAGTGAGCGATTCGTCCGCTCTGTCGGGCGGTTACGAACGCTCAGCGAGTTTGAAAGCATACTGGTCGATGCAGAGTCAGGAGTCAGCCTCGGGGATATCGCCACGGTTGAGTTCAGCCCTCAAGATGACTGGAACGTGTTTTCCTTAGAACGCGATAAAAGCTACGGCATTGCCTTCTCCCGATCGTCGGGAGCCAATGTCGTCGAAGTCTGCCGCGGGGTGGAATCGGCTATGCGCAAGCTGGAATCCAACCCGCAGTTCGGCGATCTGCGTTTCCACATATTCTGGAACCAAGGGGACCACGTAACCGAATCGATCAACAACCTTAAACAGTCGGGAATGTGGGGCGGGCTTTTCTCCATCGTTGTTCTCTTCCTGTTCCTACGATCGCTGCGGATGACGCTGACCATAACATTGGCTATCCCCCTATCGTTGCTCTGCTCGGTGATAGTCCTCTATTTTCAGGGATGGTCGTTGAATATAGCGACTATGATGGGGCTGCTTTTGAGCGTTGGTCTGGTCGTGGACAACGCGATTGTAATCGTAGAGAACATACAGATCAAACGAACGCAAGGATCCAGCCCGAGTGAAGCAGCGCTCGGTGGCGCTAGTGAAATGGGGCTAGCCATTACCTTGGCGACCTTAACTACAATCATCGTCTTTCTTCCTCTAATTCTCATGGGAGACAGCAGCGAGATGCAGTTTTGGCTCCAGCGGATCGGCGTTCCGGTCATGACCAGTCTCGTCGCTTCTCTGGTAATCGCCCAGCTACTAATTCCCTTGGCTACCAAAGTGATGTCCAGCAAAGGAGCGAATCACAAAGATCTCTGTTGCGAACAGCAGGACATCGCAGGTAGCGGGCGATCTCCGAGCGCCCACAAACCAGTTTCTTCATGGCCGCCCCGAGGTCGCCCCCTACCAAATTTCCCCAAAACGAACAAAAAGACGTTCGGAAACTCGCGGGCAAGCGCCCTCTACATCAAAGCGCTTCGCTGGAGCTTGAGCAATCGAAGCTACGTGTCCATCGGACTGATAGCTATCCTGGTTGTTTCATTCGCAGTTCCATTCAAGAAAATAAACCAGAACGCTAGCTCGGGAGCCCTACAGAATATCACACTTAGATACGATTTTCCAGGAGGCCAGTCGATCGAGGAAATTTCTTCGTATCTATCAGGCGTATACGATTACATCGAATCGAAACGCGCAGCCTACAACTACAAGACCTATTCCACCTACTACACAGCGGGCTTCGCTAATCTGGAGATCCACCTGAACAATGAAACCAAGACCTGGTACGAGACGGCCTACGCAGGCCTTACCCAATCGCTTGGCCTAACAAAAAAGCCCCATCTCGACCGGCAGGAAATTATAGACGACCTTAAGAAGAATGTTACACCCGCTCCGGGCTCTCGGCTGCGCTTCAACTGGAAGGACGAAAACCCCAACCAGAGCTACAACGTCGCTCTCTATGGCGACGATACCGACACCTTGCGCCAGTTGAGCAAGGAAGTGGAGCGACGCCTTCGATCGATAGAAGGATTGATCGCGGTGGAAACGGAAGAGGACATGAATCGCCAGGAACTCAATCTGACACTCGATCGGGAAAAAGCGCTTCGCTTCGGAATCGATCCGGGCATGATTTCCGGCGCGATTTCCTATGCGGTACGCGGAAATGAAGTGGGTTACTTCTACGAGCCTAGCGGACGCCAATTACGTATCCGCATATGGCTGGAAGAGGAGGATCGCGACTCGATGGACGAGCTCCGGAAAATCAATTTCGACGGCATTGACGGATCTCAAGTTCCTCTGGAATCGCTTGTTCGCGTTTCCTATGATGAAAGCTCCCGAGCGATCCAGCGCCAGGACCGCAAGACCGTGCTGCGCGTCAAGGGAATCGCCACCAAAGCTGATTCCATGGAACTGTTCAAGCAAACCGACGCGGTCATGGAAGACTTTGAAATGCCGCGAGGCTATCGTTGGGACAAAGGTGGACAGTACCAGCAGATGCAAGAGTCCAACCAATCCTTCACTTTCACGCTGGTTATGATCGTCGTTTTTGTCATCCTGCTCATGGGAGCGATGTTCGAATCCTTTATCCTGCCGTTTTCAGTTTTCCTGACTATGCCCTTGGCCGCTATCGGCGTCGTCTGGACGCTTTATCTAACCGGAACGCCTTTCAACATCATGGCGTCTATCGGTATCATCATACTGCTAGGCGTCGTCGTGAACAATGGCATCGTATTAATCGATCTCGTGACGCGTTTGCGAGCGGAGGGCCTCCCGCGTTTAGAAGCGGTCATTGAAGCCGGGAAACGCCGATTTCGTCCTATTTGGATGACTTCCCTGACCACTATTTTCGGCATGATACCAATGTCTCTCGGAGACACCAAAATGATGGAAATGTCTTACTCCCCCTTGGGACGAGCCATCATAGGAGGTATGCTAACCGCAACATTCCTCACCCTGCTGATCGTTCCCCTATTCTACACGCTGTTTGACGATCTCAGAATCCATGTTGGGAATCAGATCAAAACCGTCTTTTCCCGCGCCCAATCGGGTCCCAAGATTCCGAATACACAAAGCTCCGCAAATTAGCAGAAATCCTAGGGGCGCGTTTCGAGACACTTGAGGCAGCGAGCGCAGGCCGAGCGCCCACAACAGTAGCATGGGCTTCCAGCCTGTGATAACAGCCTCTGCATACAGGCAGGATACCTGTTCTACTCTCTAAATGGCCTTCCGGCATGCTTCGTCGTAGCTCACCATAGGCGTCAGCTCGACCTATACCTAATACCAGATGCAAAAAGGATTCCGATTGACCAAGACTTTAACAGTGTTCTTGAGCACAACGAATGGTGGGGTTAATCCGAATCCTCTTCGGCTGTGAGACACAGCGGGAGATTCGGAAGGAAGCGACCGATTTCCGAACGGCCACTCTGGTACACGGTTTGTCGGCGGGAGGCGGAACGCCCCATCGCCACCCACCTCAACAACGGACCACTGATCCTCAACCAGCCCTAGCTAGAGCTCGTTGATCCCTAGTTGCGATCAAAGTTCGTTGGCTACCGGGCCTTTTCCCACATTGTTCGCGTCTGGTAGCCACTTCGAACACGGAAGGAGCCGATAGCCTCGATGAGCTCGGTCTTTTTGGCGATGTGGTCTGGGTCGTCCCAGAGGTTTTTCTCTTCCGCCG
>MDTA01190322.1_pt1 | contig 14527 bp, 19 predicted proteins | sample 811151 | NCBI WGS metagenome assembly MDTA01 (sample SAMN05326648, study PRJNA326480) | marine metagenome | isolation source: seawater | place: Indian Ocean: South | collected 2010 | reverse complement strand
CAATAAATGCCACCATCGCCACTACCCAAAACATATAATAGTAGTTTTCTTTATTTTGTGTTCTCATTTCCAGTAATGTCAGTTGGTAAATCTTCATTTCCAGGATGATCTCTTATCACCCCCTTATAACTCTTATGGTTATAAAAATGCTCTGCTTCAATGTACATATCATCCCATTCATGGGGATATACTAATACCTTTGTCTCTCTATATCCGTGCATACTATTGGGATCTTCCCAACGATTTGTGCTAACAGTAATATACTGATCACAAACAAAATCGATAATACCCTCTTCACCATCCTTCAACCTAACCTTCTGTCCTCTTTCAAGGGACTTGAGAATGTTTCTTATCTCCAATGGGATTGCCTCCGATAATAAAATAGGAATTGTCATAAGACTAAATGCGAATCACGCATACCATATTCACCACGTAAGATATAATTAAATGCCATAGAATACCTGTCTTCTTTGGATTTATTAACCTTGACATAGTGTGATAGATGTGATGGGAAAAACATTATCATACCCTCTTGTGGTGTTATGTTTGCTTCTCTCATATTATATTGATTGTAATCTACAACTTCAGGATATAAAGTCTGAGTACAATACGTTGGTAGTATAGAAGAGCATGTAAATACTATATCACCACTATCACGTGGAGTTTGGAAATACATTACACCACTAAACATAGCATTAGAATGTGAATGTTGTCCACCACCATCACCAGGTTTATGTTTATTAACCCATGATGATGTTAGTTGCATAGGATGTTTCTCTGGATCTATAGCAAGTACCCCATAGAGGTACTGTGCTAAATGATCCTCAACTATCCTTCTTATTTCTGGTTGTTTATCTAACCACTTAGTATCACTCATCCAACCGTTATTATAACCACCATTATCACCTTTACAAGGTGTAGAGATTACTTTCTCAATCAGATCCAAACCTAATGGTATCTTATTAATGTATAATGGAGTAGAAAATAGTGCTACTACTTGTGGATCATTCATATATGTTTCATATGCAGAGTGTCAATGATTGACTCAATTATTCCCTTATCTTCATCAGATACATTGCCATGATGTTCGCAAGCATCCTTCTGATAAAAGAATAGTGCCTTCTTAAGTAAATCCTTCTGATCGTGATTTAGAATTGCTGAAGATAAAAACATGGTAGAACCTTCCCCCATATGGTCCTGTGCTGAATTATTTATTAGTGTATCTAGTTTATCACTCATGTCAATAGGATATCCTTAACTGTGTTGGGATCAAAACCTAAGATACCTCTATCCTCTATTGGTTTCTCATTCTTCACGTCATACTTGGTGAATAAACCCTGTCGTATACTGGGATCCATATACTTGAACGTCATTATATACCTATTCATTTGATAGCGTGGTGTAGGTGGTCTGCCTGTGTGTGGTATCCTCCCATCAAACATCACGATACGTCCTGGTTTGGGTGATACTATCCTTTGAGCATCTAGGTTATGGTCATAGAATATGGTCTCACCACCCCAATTTGGATGCCACTCATGGTTCAAATATAATATTACTGTCTTATTCTCAGGGACATTATTTGGTGCGTCTACATGCACACCAGGAGTATTACCATGTCTCAACACATTAATATAACTGCTGTATAACCACTCACGTTGGGGCATTTGTGGGCAAACTGCTTCCAAATATGTTAACACCTCTAGGTATAGTGGATCCTCACTTGCCTTCAGTCCTGAGTTTTGAAAGTATGTAGGGTTATCAATGGGACAGAAATTATATAATTGATGTGTCCAATAATTATTCTTCTCATCTACCTCTGGTCTTGCTTCACATGGTGGATCATCAGTACGTGTAAACATATAAGGTAGATACATTGCCTTATAATATATCTCCTTTGATGCTAACTTAGTATCAAATACCTCAATGGGGAAGTGCATAGTATTTTCTATCGAATGGTTTTAAATGAGGTAACATGTGCTGCATAGGTATACTAACAGATAATCTCTTACCACTTGGTTTTGCTTGATGATAACATCTTGCTGGTATGTATATTATATCACCTGGTGTCAACATAGTATCAATAGCAGGTTCCATTTGTGCTATTAATTCATCTAATACATTCTGACTGGTTAATTCAGTAGGACCTATTATATTACTACATCTGTTTTTATATACTGTCCACTGTGTCTCTCCTTCTACCTGTAATATAAAATTATTTGATGTATCTTCATGCACTCTAAATGATGAGCATCCCTTATAACCTGCGTAGATATGAAATGCCATCCTACCTTCAAATTGTTTCTCAAGTGCTTGTAATAATACCTGCTTATCTGTGAATCCAGAATCAAAATTATTAATTACTAGGTTATGTCCATCCTTCCATGCTTGTATTAAATCCTTTGTATCCTGACTATCAACAGACCAAGTTCTTTGATGCTTTTGTATTGGTACCCAGTTTAAAGTATCTTTATCAATGAAATTTATATCATAGAACTGTGGGTTATTAAGACAATACTCTACATCATCCCATGTAGCAAATGCATGTGGATCCTCAACAATACCTCTCCAAATCTGTGGTGTATCATCTATATACCAGTTCTTACTACCTAGCAATTTAGTTATTAGCGAATGGATCATGCTCAGATGTAAAGTTAATGTTTAATGCTACACGATATTTCTGATCACCATGTGGATTAGATGATGCATGGAATTGATGACCATCAAATACAAATAAACTATTTGCTTTAGGTGTTACCCTCTTGTGTATTGTATATTCTTGTGTCCTTGCTTGCCACCACCTCTGATCCACATCACCTGAGTTAGGATCATCATATTGATCAAAGAATACTGTATCACCATTTGAATCATGCAAATAATATAATGCTGCATAATGATCTGACTCATGGTCAGTGTGTGGTGCATTATGTTGTTCTGGTTCCTTACCATGATTAAGTACCAGTGCTAATCTAACTCTAATATATTTTATAGGTGTGCCTATAGAATCTTGTATACTATCCAATAGTGGTAAGAAATGTACCAACCAAGGACTCTCTACCCCCTCCTGATCTAATAATATATGACAAAATCCAACAGTCTTCTCCTGCTCAGGTATATCCATAAGATTATCACCACCAAACTGATAGTCATCACTAGGAGTATAACTTACATCAGTGGATAAGAAGTACCATGGGAATCCATTCATCCCAGATACCATATCATTTAACCTAGAGAGATAACTGGGTGTTATTATGTTTTCTTTGTGGATATACTTCATGGTCACGATAAAAATCAGAAAATATATTTATATTAAATGACAGAGATATTCTATCACCATCACTACTACTAACATCAACACTATGCATTAACCATGAGGGAAATAATACCATTAAGTCTTCCTTAGGTGGTAAATAACTCTCAATATAATTATGCTCTTTCTCCCATCTATCAAAATTCTCATGACATCCCCAGTATTCTTTAAGACACTGGTCTTTTAAATCTCTAACAAACTTTAACTCACCACAACAACACTCTGGTACCTTAGCATAATATACCCCAGACATTATACATCCTGCATGTGTATGCAACATATTATAACTACCCTTCCTATTAACATTCATCCATAGGTTAGATAACTGTAGAGTATAATTTGAGAATCCAAAATCATCAGCAGCAGTATAAGCATTTAATATAATCTTCTTATATAATGCTGCTAAGGGTGTATTCTCTACTTGTGGATATTTAAACTCACGTGATTGCCATCCTCCACCAGCATTAGTTGCTCTAACACCTTCTGGATCATGCTCTTCTACTTCAGATGTAAAGTCTTGTATCACTTTAGTGTCAAGACCACACTCATCTTCTATCCATATTGGAGTTGGAAATAGTAGTTCAGTCCTCATCATTGAATACGAAGTCTCTCTCAGTGCAGTTAGGATCAACGTGCTTCTTATATAATGCTAGTGCTTCAACTGCACCAGTGAGTCTAGTCAATAAATCTTTCTTCTCTTGCAATTCTTCTAGTGATATCTTAGTGATAGTACTAGTATAATGCATATTATCTAATGCTTCTTGGAGTTTATTAAACTCCTCTTTAGCAGTAGCATGCTGTTGTAAGAAATTCATTACTAATTCATCAAATGTGATTAGACCTTGAATCTCCTTTACTTCTACATCTTTAGCAATTCCTGCTTTCTCAGCAAGATCAACCACTGTTACATCTTCTGGCATTACTCAAACCTCTCGTTGTTTTTATTTAGCTTTAAAACTTGTTTTTGATTTTCGATGCGTTGCTTTAACGTAGTCATCTCAGTAAAATTCATGTATCTATTATAATCCATGATTTTATTATTTCTGCGATCTTCATCATTAGCAGACTCTATGATAACATCAAATTCATCACTTGACAAGTACTTCCTTTCAATGGGTATCCACACTGCTAATGGTGTACCTGCCTTAACTAGATACTCACCCTCTTCAGTTGCATGCCAAAACATTTGTAGATTAACCTCATATGAATATGATGGATCTACAATACCAGTAGGGACACTGAATCTCTTCTCATCCCAGTATGGTACTGGCATCTGAATGAATACTATATCCTTATGTGCTTGTATTCTCCAAGGTAATTCTAATTTGATTACTGTATCAGATACATTCTCAGCAAGTGGATTAACTAGGTTTCTCATACCCTCAGTCTGCTCTGGAATATGAGCAGTGACATATGTAGGACCACCACTGTCAAATAATACTTGTGATAACCAACCAAAATCCTTACCCTGACCATCTTGTTTAATAAGGAAATCTGCTGGTGCAGTCATTACCCATCCAGTTTCAAATAATGTTTTAAGTGCTGGACATGTTACTGCATGATTAAACAGACCATCATAGTCTCTCTCTTCCACATGATTCATCTGTCTGTTATGATGATGATCCCATAACTGTTTTATCTTAAGTGCAGGGCATTTACTATCCTTACCATAGTATTTCTTAAGAGCATCAGTCATCCACTTTCTCTTAAGAGTCTTAGCAGGTACCCAAGGGTTCATCTGAGCAACACCCTCATGTAGTGAATAGAATCTAATCCACTTCTTCTTTTTTTTAAACGGATTCCACATAGATATTGTCCTTAAGGTATTGATAGTGTGATGGTAATGTCTTCACCCAGTCTAACATATATTCTCTATCTTTAATATATGATCTGTGATAGTCTTCAACTGCTTCTTTTCTTGCATCATCTGCTCTTTCAAAGAATAATCTATCAGTGAATGGTCTTATACCTTGACCTGCTGCAATATATATCGACCCTTCACCCATCTTAGTATGATCAAATGCTTTCTTATCCATATAATCCATGAGTGCTCTGAAGTCTTGTAATGCTGCTAGAGTTGCCTCGCTAGTCTTACCACCCCAGTGCTGCTCATAGTTTACAGTACCAGTAGCATCTCTCCAATATGGAGTATCTTCTCTTAGACTCATAGTATAATGTAGAGCAACGAAATTCTTCATACTCTCAATCATTCTCTCACATGTATAGTTAAACATCAATCGATCATGATGTGTAACATGGTTATCACGTGATCCTATTATATCAGTTAATACTAAGAGATTCTCATGTGTTGTCAATAGTCCTGTAGACTCTAGTGGTTCTAGAAATCCATATGCTAGACCAATACCAACTACATTCTTCTCCCATGCGTGTATATGTTTACCATGTTTAATCTTTATAGGATTTAACTGGCAATCCTGGGCAGATTCAGGCAAATATGACCTAAACTCTTCCTCTGCATCAGCATCAGAGATATATTTACTAGAGTAAATGTATCCTGTACCAATGTGATTCCACATAGGGATATTATACACCCATCCATTATTTAATGCAACACAGTCAGTATAACAATGCATCTGTGTCTCTATATCATCATACTCAATATGTGTTGCTAGTGCTCTATCATTAAATAACTGATCCTTAAACGAAACAAATGGTACACCCATGTGTTGCTCAAGTAGTAGTGATCTAAATCCTGTGCAATCTATGAATAGATCAGCACTAATAGCACCACCATCAGTTGTAGTGACAGCAGATATATTACCATCTGGTGTCTTAATAACATTATGCACATCACCTTTAATATGATGTACCCCATTTGGTACCGCAAAATTATCTCTTAAATACTCACCAAACTTATCAGCATTCATATGATATGCTAGATCAGTAGATGGATCATAATGATATTCCTCCTCACCAAATGGTCCTGGTATCTTATCAGTTATCTTACCTGCTTCTACCATGTAGGTTTGTCTATTAACAAATCTAGCAAATTCCTCTGGTGGATATGCATCCTTACCAAACATTGCTTGCAACTCAAAGAACCTCATTAAATGGTCAGCAATCTCATCCTTTGGTGGTGCAAATTTTCCAAAAGGATATTGAAATGCTTCTCCCTTACCCTCTCTAAAATTCTTAAATCTAATAGATGCCTTGTATGTAGCATTACAATATGGCATCCAATCCTTATCCTCTAATCCTAGTCTCTGTAAATACCTATTAAAATGTGCCAGTGTTGACTCACCTACACCTATAGGTTTAATATTAGGAGATTCTATCAGACACATCTCAATATTTGGATGCTCCTTCGATAATAGTGCTGCTGTCATCCAACCACTACTACCACCACCTACAATACATATCGATTCAATTTTCATAAATGGTCTCCTTATAATATTCCCACGGTGATTTTAAATTATCTAGGTTGAAAGGTACTTCCTCTATTTGATCAACAGTTGCACCAAAGAAGTCCATCTCACTGAATACTGCATCATTAAATGGATTCCAACCATGACCTGCCATGACATAAAATACACCCTCAGTAGCGTTGTCTGCCCAGTCATATAACTGACCAAACTTATAAGATGATTCAGTATAATTACGCTGCACTCTATCTAGCAACCTATCGTTAGGATAGAACATATCTGATATATGTTGCCAGTATGGTGTGTCATTGCGTTGGGTTAGAGAGAAATGAATACCAATAAATGATGCAAACTCATCAAATGCTTGGTTACAACTATTGTTATAGGTATCTCTCATATATTGTGTGATATTCTCTCTATCATCCATCACACGTAAGAATGTTAATAGATTATTATGTATTGCTAGTATACCATTAGATTCTAATGGTTCAATAAAACCAGCAGATAATCCCATAGAGATAACATTATCCTTCCATGATTCCTTACGTCTTCCTGTCTTCCACTTGATAGTGCGGAACATCTTGTCAGAATATACTGCAACATCAGGTTCTACCTTATCTGCTAGGTGATTTCTAAACTCATCTATTGCTTCCTTATCTGTGCAGAATTTATCACAATAGACATATCCTGTACCTATCCTATCATATGTTGGTACATTCCATACCCACCCATTCTTTAATGCTGTGCAGTCAGTGGTTGCTTTCAATTGATTCTCTTTATCTTGATAACCTATCCTGGTTACCACCGCACTATTATTAGGTAGATAGTCTACATCTACCCAAGGTGAATCATTAAACTGTGACTTAAATCCTGTGCAATCAAATACTATATCTGCCTTTGGTTTCTTCTTTAAATTCCTTTTAATATGCTTAACACCACGTGGTTTAGCATAGTTATCTCTTAACCAGTTGGCAAATAATACTGCATCAAAATGGAATCCACTAAACTTACCAGTCTGCCAATACTTATTATCTTCTGGAAATTTATTATTATCTACACATGCTGCTGCATAACTATAGTCTCTTGCAAACTTACCATTACTCCAACTACCCTTCTTAGCATAATAGAACCAGTAGTCTGCATTAAATATATCATTTCTTGGTGGTCCAAATGGATATTGCCAAGAGTCATCACCCTTTTGATGGAAGTCATGAAATCTCACACTACACTTATAGGTAGCGTTACATGCTTCCATCCACTCCTCATCCTTTAACCCAAGGTAATGAGTCCATATCCTAAAGAACTGTGTGGTTGACTCACCTACACCAACACTGGGTGTCTTACTATCCTCGTACAAAGAAATATCCCAGTCAGGGTATGCCTTGACTAGGGTACTTGCTGTCATCCAACCAGCGGTACCACCGCCAACAATAACAATCTTCATAATATAGGGATTATTTGATTATATTACTACGGTGGTGTCCAGTTGTCAACCCAGGGATCCCATGCGTTACGTCCCTGTAGTTGGATCTTCTTGTTATCTTGTACAAATGCTGCGATAGTGCCTGGTTTAGTAGTAGTTGCCTTTACGTTAGCAACATGATCCTTCCACTCAGTAGTACCATTAACTTGGTCTCTATACATCATATCAAGTTGATCTCCTACATCACCATACGCAATCATGCGATCCACGACTGCTGCCTCTCTTAAGTCTTCATTCTCCTCATGATGAATCACTACACCATTACACATAAAATGATCGTAAGTAGCATCATCGGGAACTTCACACCACTTAAATTCGGCATCACTGCCATCATATACGTCAAACTTATCTGCTTCATCACAGATATCAGTGAGACCACCATTGTTTCTATTTACTAATGCCCATTTAGCCATGATAGTAATTTAACTCCTTGATTTATTTATAAGTTAACCGTAGTACTCAAAAACTACGACCACACCTTCACGTCCTCTAGCACCTCGGTCACCGAATTGTGATCCGTTACCGCCAGCACCCCATGCAGCATGTGATTGATGCCTGTGTGCATAGTTACCTTGGTTGTGTGAAGATGGTTGTGATCCACCGAAGTATGATACTCCAGCAGCATGGTTACCATATGTAGACCAGTTACCATATCCTGATCCACCGCCACCATAGGCATTGTGGTTACCACCTGATCCATTACCGCCTATTCCACCAGCGTGTTGTTGACGACAGTTTGCTCCGTATCCTCCTGAAGCACTGCAATAGGATCCAAAACTGGAAGTATTACCATTACCACCACATCCAGAGTAGTTAGTACCACCACCTGGATTACCTATTGTAACAGATACTGATGATATATTTGTGGCATCCATGATCCTTTCAGTGAAACCACCTGAACCAGCAGACTCACCTTGACCTGATCCTCCTCCACCTGCTCCAACAACTTGAACTTTAATACTTCCTACACCAGATGGTTTATTCCATGTACCATTAGAGGTGAATACTTGCATGGATCTAAATCCAGCACCACCACCCGATCCACCAGCAATATCATTAGACCAGACGAGGTTAGTACCATCAGTACTTAAAAACCTTCCACTCTGTCCACTGAATGAGGGTATATTAAACTCAGAAAGACCTGTAATAGTACCATTAATGTTTATGTTGTTAACTCTCAGAGTTCCGTTACACGTGATTGATCCACTCGATAAGGTAAATCCACCTAATCCAGCGATATCAGTGACTGTAGTTACTTTTAATACGCTCATCCGAAGAACTCCTGTACGATTACAACACCATCACGTCCTCTAGCACCTCTGCTACTGTAACCTGCACCATTACCACCAGCACCCCATGCAGCATGTGATTGATGTTGGTGTGCATAGTTGTTTTGCTGGTGAGAACTAGGTTGAGTGCCACCTATGAAAGATGCTCCAGCAGTATGATTACCAAATGACCAATAGGATCCATGACCGTTACCTCCACCTCCATAGATGTTTAGGTTACCACCTGATCCATTTCCACCAATGCCTCCAGCATGTTGCTGACGACAGTTTGCTCCAGTACCACCACTCGCAGAGCAGTAACTACCGAATGATGATGTATTTCCGTTACCACCACAACCTGAATAACTGGTACCACCACCTGGGTTACCTATAGTTACAGTTACAGATCCAACGTTTGCTACATCAATTACTCTTTCTGAGGTACCTCCAGCACCACCTGATTCACATTCTCCAGATCCACCACCACCTGCTCCAACAACAGTAACAATGATAGTTCCAACTCCATCAGGTTTACTCCATGTACCATTTGAAGTAAATGTTTGCATAGATCTTACACCAGATCCTGCAACAACAGGAGACCAGACATATCCACTACCTGTGGACTTCAATGCCTTACCTGCGTTACCACCTTGAGGTGGTACAACATAAGTCGATCCACCACGGATCTCACCGTTTATGATTATATTAGAGCATGTAAGAGTAGTTGTTGCAGTGATACCACCACCAGCAAGCATGAATCCTTGTGCTCCAGTTAAATCTTTTAATGCTGATACTTTAAGATTTGCCATGCTTTATTTATCCGTAAAACTCGTGAACTACAACGACACCTTCACGTCCTCTAGCACCTCGGTTACCATGCTTTGCACCGTTACCACCTGCACCCCACGCTGCGTGAGATTGGTGTCTATGAGCATAATTACTTTGCTGATAACTTGATGGTTGTCCACCACCCCAATAGGATTGACCAGATGCGTGGTTACCATATGAATAGTGGGATCCGTGTCCATTTCCTCCACCACCATAGATGTTTAAAGAACCACCAGATCCATTTCCTCCCAGACCTCCTGCTCTACTACGGTGACAGTTAGCACCATATGCTCCACTACCACTACAGTATGATCCAAAACTTGATGTGTTTCCGTTACCTCCACATCCTGAGTAACTAGTACCGCCACCTGGGTTACCTATTGTAACCGATACAGAAGAAACGTTAGTAACATCTATCTGTCTTTGTGCAGTACCTCCAGCACCACCTGCCTCGCAGTGTCCAGAACCTCCACCACCAGCACCTGTTACCGTAACCATTATGGTGCTAACACCAGATGGTTTACTCCAAGTACCGTTAGATGTCCAAACTTGCATTGACCGAACACCAGAAGCAGATGACAACTGACCCCATGTTAATGAAGATCCATTTGTACTGATGAAATTATCTGTTTGACCTGATGGGTTGGGAAGTATATATTGGGATGATCCTGCAAGTGTACCATTGATCTCAATGTCAGTTACAGTTAACGTGCCGTTAGCAGTGATACCTCCACTGGAGAATGTAAAACCACCGATACCACCTACATCTTTAATAGCTCCCAGATTTAACTGTGCCATACTACAAGACTACTTTCTTATCTATTTATCATTATTTATACGGTATCTCTTTCACTACTTGTGTCTGCAAAGACATTAAATGCAATAGATATCCGATCTTCATCAGTCTCATTCTCAGTCACGTCGTGCTCAAACCATGTGGGGAAATATAATAATAATCCATCATATGGTTCTATCTCATGACAAACAATAGAATCACTAAAATATTCATGATCCCTCTGCACATGCATCAGTGGACCTCTTGGGTCATAAAATCTTATGTTACCAGAATTCTCTGGTACCTTTACATAATATACTCCAGAGAGGAATATACTCGTATCCATATGTACATGTCTACGATTATACGCACCCTTAGGATTTATATTCACCCAAGGATAGATATTCAAATCAGTTAATGGTTTATCACTCCTTTGTGGGCAATTCTGGGCAATCATTTCAGCCCATGCTTGGTGCTCAAATAGATCACCTTGATAACCACCAACATTAGAATATATCTGACTTGGATTATTTTCCTTAAAATTATATATGTCCCTTGCTAGACTCTCGTTATCAAAGTCTACCTTAAGACTCCATAATGGATTAGGGAAAAGATATGTTATTTCTGTCATCACCACTTTCCTAAAGGACACGTCTTGTACTCCTTGTCAAGACTTTTATTAATTAGAAGTAATACGATACGTTTAGCATCCATGAAACACCCACACTCTAAACACTGACGTGTAGATGCTTTCCACTTAGGACAAGTATAGCATATCTCTACATTCTTTTGAGCTTGGGGTGCAAATGTTTCTTTCTTCTGGTCAAGATCAGGTAGTATAAAATCTTTATACTTCTCAGACCATACTAGACCATTCCATTCACCATTAATTAATTCTTTTTCACCATCATAATGCATGTCATTATTGATATCCTACACTAAATGCGACGTATTCTAAACTCATACTATCATACTCAGGTCTCTTACCATCTCCACTTGTAGTAGTACTACCAGCATTCCACCAGTTAGAGTTTCTATGACTATATGTATAGTCTCTTACTCCCATTGGGTGTTGATAAAGTAACTTCCAGCCAACAGTTGAGTTGAATCCCCACAGTCTTATCTTATGACTGGTACTGGTGTAGATTCCACCTCCACCACCAGATGAGGTATTCTCTCCACCCATATATCTACCTTGCTGACTCCTGTAGTAACCATCAAAGTCACCATTATACTGAGGTCCAAAGTCAATAACAACCCAGTCACCACCATCACTACTACCATCACCGTGTATATATCTTAATTGGTTGTATGTAGTGAAGTAACCTCCATTCTGTTTAAAGTGACCACTATATGCTAATTGTCCACTATAACCATTAGACCACTGACTATTATTATTGTTACTAGAGTTCTGGTTTACACCAAACTGAGTGATATACGATAAGAAAGACTGACCTGAGAATGTCCTGTAAGCAATATCTTGTGGACTTGTTGAGTCAATAGCAGTGTAATCAGTATAAGAGAAACTAGGTGCACTACCTCCTCCAGATCCAGGTGCGTAGTATGCAATTACTACCTTACCAGATCCACCTTGATGACTACCATTTCCTCTGTTGTGGCTATGTCTACCACCATATGATATCTGTCCAGAATAGAAAGGACTATTCAATGCACTAGAGTGAGGGCTGTCACCACTACCTGCATTGGTTTGAGCACCCTCAACTGGGTATGATGGGTGACCACCAATATATCCTGATCCACCTCCACCATTTCCACCATTGGGTGATCCACCTCCACCAGCACCACCATAATATCCTGCTCCCCCGCCACCAGCGTTACATCCATTTCCACCAGCAGCAGATCCATAACGACCACCATAGATTTGGTTGGGCCATCCTACACCACCACTACCTTCTCCTCCTCCGCAGGCAACGCCTCCACGAAGTTGCTGACCTGAACATTGACTACCAGAGGTACAAGATCCTCCACCAGTCTGACGATAGCTACCACCACCGCCTTGACTTCCACCAATACCACCAGAGTTTGATGGGTTTCCTCGTTGTCCTGAGGAACCTCCTCCAGCACCAGCACCATGTTGTGATCCACTGGATGAGTTGGCAGAACCACCTCCACCACCTGCAATTATAATAGAAGCACCATGATCTGTGCCTACACTATTACCTGCCCACTGTGGTGCAAATACTCCTGAATATCCTGCTCCCGATCCATTATTCTGTTGTCCAGGACCACCATGTCCTCCAACAATTATCCTTAAAGTGCCACCAGCACCAATGTTTATAGTACCTTCCGAATATCCTCCTGCTCCACCTCTAGTATTTGTATCTCCTTCTGCTCCACCACCAGGACCAAATACATAGGCAGTTATGGGTTGACCATTAGTCTTACTGGTATCAAAATTCTGTCTTCCACCAGTATAGTTAAATGTTTCTTCTGTATATACTCCAGCACCTCCACCGCCACCTCCTCCAGCAGCACCACCTCCTGATGATGGTCCTGAAGAGACAGGTAAGTGTCTTGCTGACATTCCAAATCTTCCCATATCTTATCTCCTATCCAAATGAAGATGCAGATCCGAATACAACGTATTCTTCATTACCAGCAGGGTTTGCTGGTATCTTATCTATCATAGAAAAACCAATGATAAGATAAGTATCACCATGAGTAGGTGCTGATCCTCCAGCCCATATCACTGGTGTTTCTACTCCATCTACATATAATTCCTCTATTGCACCAGCAGCACCATCATTCTCAATGATGGCAGTGAAACCAAATCCATGACCATCACCATTTGGTACATTATTAAGAGTTAATCTAAAATCTGATCCACCAACTCTTGAGATGTATATGCAGTTATGTGAATTAAAATCGTGTGTTACATCTCCACTTGAGACATAATACTTAATACTTTCCTTTGTTTCTGCAAAGTGCAATAGACCTGTTGATCTTAAGTCATTAGTAATAATATCATTAACTTCCAGATTCATCTGGTCGTCACCACCAATAATAGTCCACGTTGCTGTATTCTCAATGGTTACTGTATAACCATTCGCAATCGTAATTGGACCTGCACTGAATCCATTAGTAAATTCAGCACCACCATTAGCAGTAGGACCTATAGTTAAATTTTCTTCAATCGTGGGTCCATTAGTCCTTATAATTGAATTGTTACCAACCGCAGGACCACCACCTCCAATCGTTGTCCAACCTGGAACTCCTTGTTGAGCATCCGCTTTGTATATCTGTGCTGCATCTTCAACACTATTGTACACCACAGTACCATAAGCAGGTGTACCTAAGGCAGTTATTGCTGCTGTATTTAAAGAAGGGAGATTGATTTGCTCTGTGACTGACAATGCCTCCATAATGGCACGAGTCGAAGCATCAATCTGATTTCCAATTATCTTGGTGGACATGTTTATCCTCTATTAATACTATTTAGATAACAAGTTCACGTATCTGTAT
>MDTA01006936.1_pt1 | contig 14530 bp, 11 predicted proteins | sample 811151 | NCBI WGS metagenome assembly MDTA01 (sample SAMN05326648, study PRJNA326480) | marine metagenome | isolation source: seawater | place: Indian Ocean: South | collected 2010 | reverse complement strand
AAAGTCCTACGGTAACTAAAATAGAAAGTTCTTTATTTCTTTTTAAAGTATTTTGCGCTCTGATTAATCCATCATCAGAAATGGCTGGATAAAGCCCATTACCAAAAAATTCATCGTCTGTAAACCCTGCTAATCTTCTTTTGTAAGCATTTCGATATCTGTTATAACTTTTATCATTTTGATTATAAAAATATATACCAGTAGCTAAAGCACCATAAACTATAGGTATTTTCCAATACTTTTTGTTGTACGCCTGCCCTAAACCAGGTAAAACGGCAGAATAAAAAGTTGCTTTTGAAGGTCTCAAAGCCATTTCAAATTCATTATCAATATCATTATTCTGACCAAACGAGAAAATTGATATAAAAAAAATAATGATGTATGTAAAAGACTTATTCATTAATTTTTTTGATTAACCTTTTAAAATCTGATTGAGATTTAAAATTTAAAATAATTTTTCCACTACCACCATTTCCAAAAATAAAATCAACTTTAGTTTCAAGTTTTTTTTCAGTTTTTATTTTTTCCTTAGAATAGTCAGAACCTATATTTATTTTTCTTTTCTTTTCGTCAGGATTTTTAATTGATTGAATTAATCTTTCAGTGTTTCTAACAGATAAGTTTTTTGAAATTATTTTTTTATAAATTGACAGCTGTAGTTTTTCATCATCAATATTTATCATTGCTCTTCCATGCCCCATAGAAATAAAACCATCTTTAATTCCGCTTTGAACTATCGGATTAAGTTTGAGCAATCTCAAATAATTGCTTACTGTAGATCTTTTTTTACCAATCTTTTCGCTCAATTCTTCTTGAGTAAGTTTAATTTCTTCAATTAACCTCTTATAAGAAATTGCTATTTCAATTGAATCTAAGTCTTGTCGGTGAATATTTTCAACCAGAGCCATTTCAAGAGATTCCTGATCATTAGCTTTTCTTATATAGCATGGAATTTTATTAATATTTAATTGTTTAAATGCTCTCAATCTTCTTTCTCCAGAAATTAACTGAAATTGATTTTTTGATAATTTTTTTACCGTTATTGGTTGAATTAGCCCTATATTTTTTATAGAAATTATTAATTCATCTAATTTTTCTTTGTCAAAGGCTGATCTCGGTTGAAATGGATTAAGTTTTATTTTTGAAATTTCAATTTCAGTGCTATAATTTGTTTTAAGTTTCGAAATTGAACTGGTCTTGTTGCTTGAATCTTTAAGAATAGTTTTTAAACCTCTGCCTAATACTTGTTTTTTAGTTGCCTTAGCCATTATCAGTTTTTTGAAATAATTTCCTTTGCTAAATTTAAATAATTATCTGCACCTTTACTGCTTATATCATAGTCGATTATGCTTTTTCCATAGCTAGTCGCTTCACCTAATCTTACATTTCTGTGAATAACTGTTTTAAAAACCATTTCATTGAAATGAAGTTTGACCTCTTTTTTCACTTGATTTGACAGGTTTAACCTTGTGTCATACATTGTTAGAAGTAGGCCTTCGATTAGTAGATCTTTATTGTGTAATTTTTGAATACTTTTTATGGTGTTTAATAATTTACCAAGCCCTTCTAGTGCTAGATATTCACATTGAATAGGGATTAATACGGAATTGGCGGCAGTTAAAGCATTTATTGTCAATAAGCCAAGCGAAGGAGGACAATCTATAATAATAAAATCATAATCACCCTTAAAATTAAAAATTATATTTCTTAATAAATATTCTCTTTCTATCATATTTATTGATTCAATTTCAACTCCCACTAAATCGATATGAGCAGGTATTACATCCAGGTATTCAAGTTTAGTTTTATAAACACACTCGTCTATTGTACATTCATTTTCTAATAAATCATAAATTGTTTTACTTCCAACATTTACTTCAACACCAATAGAAGAGCTTGCATTCGCTTGTGGGTCAAAATCTATTAGTAAAACTTTTTTTTCTAGTGCTGCTATGGAAGATGACAGGTTTACCGAAGTTGTGGTTTTTCCAACACCACCTTTTTGATTAGAAATAGCAATAATTTTACTCATATTTTATACAAGAAATAATTAGAATTAAATTTACAACTAATAAAATTTAATTAGAAGTAATTCTTGTTAAAGAAATTTTAAAATATTAACAGTGAAAATTAACTATGATTTTGAATCAGGGATTCTAATATCGTGCTAGCAGATTTGCCTATATTAGATCCAGGACCAAATATACATTTAACCCCTTTTTTAAATAAAAATTCATAATCTTTTTTAGGAATTACACCACCAACAACAATCATCTTATCTTCACATTCATATTTTTTTAATTCCTTAATTAAATTTGGAACAAGTGTTTTATGACCGCCGGCAAGGGAAGAAATTCCGACTACATGAACATCATTTTCCACAGCCTGTTTTGCAACTTCCTCTGGTGTTTGAAATAGTGGCCCTATATCCACATCAAAACCAATATCAGCAAAACTAGTAGCTATAACTTTTGCTCCTCTGTCATGCCCGTCTTGACCAACTTTAGCAATCAAAATTCTTGGTCTTCTACCGTCAATCTCTGCAAACTTATTGGAAAGGTTTACGGCATTTATGTAAGAACTATTATCTTTCATTCCTGATTTATATACACCTGAAAAGCTTCTAATTTCTGATTTATATCTTCCAAACTCTTTTTCCAAAGCTAAGCTAATTTCTCCTAATGTTGCTCTGGCTCTAGCAGCTTTTACCGCTAAAGCTAGTAAATTTTTATTTTTTTCTTTAGCCGCAGTCCTTAACTCATTTAAAATTTTCTTAACATCAGATTCTTTTCTGTTTTTTTTAATTTGATTTAGATTATTTAACTGATTGTTTTTTACTTCTTCATTATCAATTTCTAAGTAATTAATAGCTTCATCTTCATCTAATCTAAATTTATTCACTCCTACTATAACGAATTCTTTATTATCAATTTTTGCTTGTTTTTTTGTTGCAGCTTGTTCAATTCTCATCTTTGGTATCCCTTTTTCAATGGCCCTAGTCATGCCACCGGCATCATTTATCTCGTTTATATGAACCATTGCTTTATCAATGAGTTCTTTTGTTAAGCTCTCGATATAATAACTTCCGCCCCATGGATCTACCGTATCACAAGCTCCGATTTCTTCCTGAATTATTAGTTGCGTATCTCTTGCAATTTTTGAAGAAAATTTTGTTGGCAAACCTATTGCTTCATCTAATGAGTTTGTATGTAGGCTTTGGGTTCCACCAAAAACTGCTGATAACGCTTCAACCGTTGTACGTGTAATATTATTGAATGGCTCTTGTTCGGTTAAACTCCAACCACTCGTTTGACAATGAGCTCTCAAGCAGTAAGACTTTTCTTTTTTTGGATTAAATTGTTTCATGAGTTTCGTCCAAAGATATCTAGCAGCTCTCATTTTGGCTATTTCCATAAAATGATTCATACCTATACCCCAAAAAAATGAAAATCGATTGGCAAAATCATCAACTTCAAGACCTGCATTAATACCAGTTTTTACATATTCAATTCCATTTGCAAGAGAGTATGCAAGCTCTAGGTCAGCACTAGCACCTGCTTCCTGCATGTGATATCCAGAAATACTAATACTATTGAACTTTGGCATATTTTTGCTTGTAAATTCAAAAATATCTGCAATAATTCTAATCGAATCTTTGGGCGGATATATAAATGTATTTCTGACCATATATTCTTTTAAAATATCATTTTGTATTGTTCCAGAAAGTTTTGCAATATTAACTCCCTGTTCTTCTGCAGCAACGATATAAAATGCCATAATCGGTAAAACAGCTCCATTCATAGTCATTGAAACACTCATTTTATCAAGTGGAATCCCGTCAAATAAAATTTTCATATCATCAACACTGTCTATTGCTACCCCAGCTTTACCAACATCTCCAATCACCCTTGGATTATCTGAATCATAACCTCTATGAGTAGGTAAATCAAATGCAACAGAAAGTCCTTTTTGTCCAGCCTTTAAATTTTCTCTATAAAATTGATTACTCTCTTTTGCCGTTGAAAAACCCGCATATTGTCTAATTGTCCATGGTTTTTTAGGGTACATTGATGAGTAAGGACCACGAATGAATGGTGGTAATCCAGCAATTGATTCCGGTTCTTTTATTTTTAAAAGATCCTTTGAATAATAATTAGATTTAATTTTTATTTGCTCATCAGTTTCAAAAAATATATTTTTTTTGCATTCAATAGATTTTGGATTAAAGTCTTTTAAGGTTATATGATTAAAATTATTTTTATTCATCTAAATACTTATTGAATCCAACTAATATTTTTTCTCCTGAATTAAATTGTTCTTTTTCTTTTTTTGAGTTTGATAAAATATCATTGAAAAGCCCATCATTTTTTAAACTTATGGAATAACCACCGTTTGTTGTTATTTTTTTGAATAAATCAAGAGATTTTTGAGCTAAATTTTCGATCAAATAAGTTATATAATAACTACCACTAACAGCATTATTTACCTTGTCAATTGATGTTTCATTTTTTAAAATTAACAGTTGGTTGTATTTAATTCTTTCTGAAAAGTCATTGCTATCTTTAAACTTTAAATCATATGGGATAGATTTTATAAAATTACAACCACCTAAAATACCTGACATACACTCTGTTGTTGATCTAATAATATTATTATTATAATTTTTTATTGTTTTGTTTTTTATTGATGGTTTTGCAATTATGACACAATCATCAATCTGTTTACCATATTCTTTTGAAACTATACTCCAAAGAATTCTTAAAACTTGAATTTTAGCTATTTCAAAAAAGTAATTATTACCCTGAATTAACTCAAAAGAGATTTTTTCAATCAGATTTACTCCGTACCTGTTTAATAATTCTGAAGCTACTGAAATTGTGAATGCTATTTCTTGAACTATGTTAGCTCCTGAGTTTTTAAAAAATTCTGATGAAATATTTAATTTAAATTTTTCACTTATGTAATCATTTAAATTTAAATCATTTAACGAATCTAATTTTGGTTCGATTAAAATATTAAGTTCAGAATTTTGTATAAATTTATTAGAACAAATAAATAAATTTCCTCTCGAAATAATTGATTTATCTAAAGCTTCATTTTTATAATTATATAAGGTCAGATTCTTTATGTCATTTCCTAATAATTTTTTGATTTCTTTATTTAAATCAGTGGTTTTGCTACAATCAATTTCTCCCATTATATCCCAGGTTTTTGGAAATAATAGCTTGTCAGGATTGATTAAAGAATCTTTATTGTATGTGTAGTGAGGTGAAATAGCTATATCTTCATTAGAAAATGAGAATAACTCATAATACGCATTTTTACCAAGGTCAGTTATTATCTTTTCACTCCATTTATCATATATATTTTTTTTGCCTTCCATTTAATCAGAAATTGTGTCATATTCTATTATAAAAATTTCTTCATTATCCTTTTTCATAAATAATTTTTCTCTTGCATATTTTTCAAGTCCCGAGTCTGATTGTATCATTTCAAGCTCAATATTGTCTTTAGAAATTTCTTTCTCATAATAAGATTTTTGTTCATTCAATTCATTAATGTCATTGTTTAACTCGTTGTGAATTATCAAAGAATTACTGTCGAAAAATATCATCCAAAAAATGAATAGTATAATAATAATTCCATAGGTGCTTTTAACAAATTTTAAAATTTTATTCTTCATCACAAATTATTTTTGATTACGTCAATCAAAGGATTAATATTAATATTTTTATTTGTATTTAAAATTAAATCACTCTTCTTTTTAAATGGCTCTACATATTTGTTATGCATCTTATCTAGTCTGTTTTTAAACAGATTAACAACATCATTATAATTTCGTCCTCTTTCTTTTATGTCTCTTTCTAATCTTCTTTCAAACCTGATATCGCGCGGACAATCTAAAAATACAGAGTAATTAACACTTTCTCTTAGAGTTTTATTTGTTAAAATCAAAATTCCTTCAATTATCAATATTTTTTTAGGTTCTAATAATGTTGATTTTTCAAGTCTTAAATGTGTGCTAAAACAATAACTAGGAACACTAATATTTATTTGGTGTTTTAGCATATTAATATGTTTATTTAATAAATCAAAGTCTATTGCTTCGGGGGTATCATAATTTAAACTATCTCTTTCATTGAAATCCAAATTAGCGTTATTCTTATAATATGAATCTGAAGACAATAAACAAATTTTTGATTTGTCAAATAATTTATTGACTTCGTTTATAATTGTGGTTTTTCCACTTCCAGTACCACCAGTAATCCCGATAATGAACATGTTATTCAATGAGTTTTATAATTCCCAAGTTTTCAACCCCAATATATATATCTTTATTCTGATCTAATTCAATTGATCTTACACGACCAATTTGCTCAAATATTCTATTTTCCTTTACTATTTTACCATTTTCAACAATACATTGATGGAGATATTCAAACTTTAAAGACCCGATCAATATGCTTTGATCTAGTGTGGGATAATTTGTATTATCCACATAAACCATTCCACTAGGGGCAATTGAAGGAACCCAATAGTGTATCGGATCAATCATTCCATAAATGGAAGTTTTATCTGTAAATTTTGTTCCTATGTAATTTATACCATAGCTAGCTAATGGCCAGCCATAGTTCTCTCCAGCTTCAATGATATTTATTTCGTCACCACCTCTTGGTCCGTGTTCATGAATCCATATCTTATTATTTTTTTCATCGTAAAACATTCCCTGGGGGTTTCTGTGTCCATAGCTAAAAATCGCTTTTTTTGAATTTATCTCATTAACAAACGGATTGTCAATTGGAATTCTTCCATCATCATGTAATCTATAAATTTTACCACCATCTCTTGTAATATCCTGAGGATTAAGATCTCTATTTCCTCTATCCCCAATACTGAAAAATATATAATTTTCTTTGTCAAATACTATTCTGCTTCCATAATGAAGTGTTCTCTTGCTATTTGGCAAAGCTTTATAAATAATTTCTTGATCTATTGCTTGATCACCTTTCAATTTAAATCTCAAAATAGATGTATTAGTTCCATTGTTTTTGTCATTTGAGGATGAGTATGAAATATAAATCCATTTGTTTTCAGAATAATCAGGATGTAATTCAATATCAAGTAACCCTCCTTGATTTTTAGAAATGATTTCGGGAAGATTTTTGATTAGTGTTCTTGTTCCATTTTTGAAGTGGATTAATTCACCCTTACGCTCGGTAATCAAAATTGAATCGTCAGGTAAAAATACAAATGCCCAAGGTACGTTTAGATTATCAACAACTAATTCATATTTCAGTTCATTTGAGAATGAATTATTAAAAAAACAAAAAAACGTAAAAAATAATATAAATTTATTCATATAATGAAATTACAAAAAACTAGCTATTAAATGGTTAAATCCATGCCTCAAATAAACAATAATTACATATTTTTGTTTATCAAATTAAATGTAAATGAGTGAAAAAATAAATTGTCTTATTATAGGTTCAGGGCCAGCAGGCTATACAGCAGCAATTTATGCAGCTAGAGCAAACATGAATCCAGTATTATATCAAGGAATTCAACCTGGTGGCCAATTAACCACTACTACTGATGTTGAAAATTTTCCAGGATATCCTAATGGTATTTCTGGTCCTGAAATGATGGTTGAGTTACAAAAACAAGCTGAAAGGTTTGGTACTGATATTAGAAATGGTTGGATTACAAAAGTTGATTTTAGCGATAAGTTAAAACTATGGGTAAATGATGAGCATGAATTGGAATGTCAAACTGTAATAATATCCACTGGAGCTTCTGCAAAATATCTTGGTCTGGATTCTGAAAAAAAATATTTAGAATCAGGTGGTGGAGTTTCAGCATGTGCAGTTTGTGATGGATTTTTTTATAAAAATCAACAAGTAGTTATAGTTGGTGGAGGAGACTCTGCTTGTGAAGAAGCTCACTATCTTTCAAAATTATGTAGTAAAGTAACAATGTTAGTTAGAAGAGATGAATTTAGAGCCTCGAAGATTATGCAAGAAAGGGTTATGAAAACTAAAAATATTGAAATCCTTTTTAACACCTCTACCGTTGAGGTGAAAGGTGATGGTCAGCTTGTTACATCAATACTAACTAAAAATAATTTATCCGGAGAACTAAAAGACATTCCTGCTACTGGTTTTTTTGTAGCAATTGGTCATACGCCTAACACTGAAATATTTAAACCTTTTGTTAAAATGGACTCTACGGGTTATATAATTAATGAGCCTGGATCAACAAAAACAAATATTGAAGGAGTTTTTGTTTCCGGCGATGCTGCTGATCATACTTATAGACAAGCAATAACTGCTGCTGGTACAGGTTGTATGGCTGCATTAGATGCAGAAAAATACTTAGCTGCAAAATAAATTTTAGAATCGATTGATCTATGCAATTTTTTAAAAGAAACCCCTTTGGACATATTCTCTTTATTAAGAAGTGGATTATAAGAATCATTGGAGCTTACAGTCATAGAAGATATCGCGGATTTAATAAATTGAGAATTGAAGGATCTGAAATTATTAGGAACCTCAAGGACTCCAATGTATTATTTATTTCCAATCATCAGACATATTTTGCTGACGTTGTTGCTATGTTTCATGTCTTTAACGCAAGTTTAAAAGGAAGAGTTGATTCTATTAAGAATATAGGTTATTTATGGAATCCAAAACTTAATATATACTTTATCGCTGCAAAAGAAACCATGAATTCTGGATTTATACCTAAAGTTTTAGCTTATGCTGGTTCTGTAAGTATTGAAAGAACATGGAGAAGCAACGGAGAAGACGTTAATAGAAAAGTGAAATTTACTGATATTTCTAATATTGGAAAAGCTTTAGATGACGGTTGGGTAATAACATTTCCTCAAGGAACAACTACTCCATTTAAGCCTGTAAGAAAAGGAACAGCATTTTTAATTAAGCAATATAAACCGGTAGTTGTACCTATTGTTATAGATGGGTTTAGAAGATCTTTTGATAAAAAAGGTCTTAGAGTAAAGAAAAAAAATATTCTTCAGACGATGACCATAAAGGAACCTCTTAGAATTGATTATGAAAACGAGTCAACAGATGATATAATCAATAAAATAGCTCATTCTATTGAACAACATGAAACATTTTTAAAGGTGATTCCGCAAAATGAATTAAATATTGAAACTAAGCTTAATAAAGAAAGGTAATTTTAAGTTTGAAAATAACCACCCTCTTCAATAATTTCATTCACCTGCGTTGAAACTCTAAGAAAAGTATCTAAATCCGATGGGTCAATTCTAGACCTCAATATACTTTTAAATTCTCTTATCTTCTGAATAACAATTTCTCTTTTCTTAATACCAAGTTTGGTTAAAGATATTATAATACTCCTTCCATCATTAGGATTTGCCCTTCTGGTAATTAGATTTTTATTTTCCATCGAATTTAATATTCTAGAAATACTGTTTGATTCTAATCCCATAACTGGACCGATTGAAGTTGAAGGGCTCCCATTTTCTGGATCAATACTAATTAAAGTAAAGCCTATTGAGAAAGTTACATCATATTTTGAGGCTTCATTGTTATACATCTTTTCAATGTTTTTCCAACCTTGTCTCATGACAAAATCAACTCTACGTTTAAAATGTTTATTGACAATCATGATTTAAAAATAAATAAAAACATTATGCATGCATAGTAAATTTAACGAATTATTTTATTTTTTTATAATTCTATGTATTTCTGAAGTTTCATCAGAAAATAATTTAACAATATAGATTCCCGAATTTAAAAATGGCAGTTCTATCTCAGTCAAATTTTCTTTTTGTTTTTCAAATATTTTTTTACCCAACATATCATATATCTCCAATTTGTTTATTCTATTTGAAGAGTCAATATTTAAATAATTATTTACTGGATTAGGGAATATTCTTGAATTATTTTGTGGATAATCATTAATATTTAAATTATCTGATAATGCAATAATTTTAAAATTATCAAAGTAAAACCCATCTCTTCTTAAACCACCATCTGTGTAAAGTTTAAATCTAACTAAAATTTCTTCATCAAGATAATCTGAAAGAATTATACTTTCATTTACCCATTGTGACTGGTTACCATCATAAAGTGGCTCATCTATAGCATAATCATGGGTTTCAATTCCTTTAGTTGTGTATTTACCACATTGAGGAACCCAAGTATTGCCATCATCATTAGAAATTTCCATTTGAACATAATCATAACCTGATTCAATGTTCCATTTAGCATCAAAATTAATCTCAGCATAAACAAAACCAGATAAGTTTACAGAGTTGATTAGTTCAATTATTTCTTCTGAATTATTACTGTAATTTGAGTATGGTGAGTCTGTTAAACTTGTCTGTGGAGAGGAATATTCTTCGTATGTGTTAGACCATTCAGAGCCATCATACCAATAATTAGAATAATTATCACTATCATCTTCAAATATTATTTGAGTCTGACCAAATATTTTGTTTACCAATATTTCTTCTTCATAAGAACCGTTATATAATACATATTTATAAATTACACTATCACCTTCTTGAATTGATTCGTCTAATGAAATTTGAAAACTATCATTAACAATTTGACCTATCTGTAAAGAATTAAAACTAATATCAGACGATATTGATTCAATATTTGAGGAAACAGCAGATATAGAAACTAAAAATTCACTATTCTCATCTAATCCAAGTCTTTGTAAACTGAAATCAGATTGAAAATTAAGTCCAGTAATGAAGTTAGAAGAATTGTCTTTTAAAGTAGCATAGTTACCTGTCATTTTTGCAGCTGTTAAATTTAATTTTATCATTCCTTTACAAAGATCTTCGATTGATGATGATTGTGGCCAGAAAGAACTTCCGATTTCAGGTGTCATTGCAAATATCTTGTCCCTTGTTTGGTTATCTTCTGTTATTAACATTCCATACATAAAATCATCACTATCTCCTGCTGCAGGGTATAGGTCTGCACTGATAATATTATCATAATTATTTTCGCTTACAAGTTCTGATGATATAAATTCATAAATATCATTATCCTCAGTTGGCTGATTGTAATCATATCCATAAGGATATAATAATAAATTTCCATATGTATGATTATTAAGAGCTAACTTAAAATTTTTTGATTCAACTAGATACCTGATTGCCCTATTTTCAGCTTCAGAAAAAGGTTCATCTCCAGCATATGTACTTCCATTCGGATTACCTGAAGTACCCGAAGTATTCCAAACTTCATTACCATTATTATCTATGTATGAATAATTTCTATTATTATCCACACCATGATTATCTCTTCTGTTTTTCCTCCACATTCCACCACCAGTTGGTTCAGTTGTCTCGTTATATATAAATCCATCTGGATTAACGCAAGGGACAAAATAAAGTTCAGAACTATCAATAATCTGCTTGATACTATTGTTTGAATCATAATTTTCAAGTAGATACCACATAAAATATATTAACTGCTGCATCGATCCTGGTTCACGTGCATGGTGAAGTGCAGTATAGAGAATTTGAGATTCTTCTTCGTCAATACTTGGATTATCAGAAATTTTCACCAATTGTAAAAACCTTCCCTCATAAGTTTGATGAGTGTGAGGAGACCCTGTGTAATTTTCATCTTTTAAATCAACTCTTTGAGATATCAGATTTGGATATTGATTATACATATCATCCAACTCACTTAACATTTCATCATATGTATAAAATCCCCCAAAATCATTACCATCTTTGAAATCATAATTATTTGGAGTAACATAATCATCATTTTCAGAATCACAATATTCGTTAGATTTTATACTTAATCCTGATTTATTTCTATTTTGATAAAAACTGGTAACATCTTCTATTAATATTTCATAAGTAAATCCATATGAGTTTAATTTAATTAAATCATCAGAAGAAAAATCAGATATAAAGAAATGATTTTTTTTATGGAATCCGTGATCAATGCACACTCCAATATTTGAAAGTTTGATTAGTTCTTCCTGATTTGAGTAATTAATTTTTATTTTATGGAAAATTTTTGACTCTTGTGTGTAAGAGAACTGTAATATTGAGATAAATATAAATTGAAATAATATCCTTTTCATAAAGACTTTCCTAAAGTATGGCAAATACTATTCCGAAATCAAAGAGTTTTTAAAAATCCAGTTTTTCGCATTTTTAAAAGCCAATATCCATGGGCTTACAATGTCATTCCTGCCATCTTCGTAGTAAGCCCAATTCCATTTGAAAATTGATCTTTCAATATGAGGCATAGTTGCAAGATGTCTTCCATTATTACTACATAACATAGCGGTGTTAAAATCTGAACCATTAGGGTTTGATGGATAATCATTATATCCATATTCTGCTATAATATTATAATTTTCCTCTGTGTAGGGTAGCTTAAATTTTCCTTCTCCATGACTGATCCATACTCCTAAAGTTAATCCTTCAAGAGAACTTAACATTACTGAATTATTTGAATTTATTTTAACAGATGTAAAACTACTTTCATGCTTTCTTGAATTATTGAAAGTCATCTTTCCATGTTCTTTGTGATTAGGATATATCAAATCAAGCTCCATAAATAATTGGCACCCATTACATATTCCTATAGATAATGTATCTTCCCTTGTGAAAAAATTTTCTAAAGCTTTTTTTGCAATTTTATTATATTTGAATGATCCTGCCCATCCTTTGGCTGAACCAAGAACATCGGAATTAGAAAACCCTCCAACCGCACCTAAAAATTGAATGTCCTTGAGGGATTCTTTTCCGCTAATCAAATCAGTCATATGAACATCTTTAACGTCGAAACCAGCCATGAAAAGTGCGTTTGCTAATTCTCTTTCACTATTACTCCCTTGCTCTCTCAAAATTGCAGCTTTTGGTTTTACCAGTGATGAATCAAATCTATAATTTCCTTTGAAATTTTCTGGAAATTTGAATTTAAGTGGTTGTTTTTTATAATTTTTATATCTGACCTCGGCTAAATTATTTGAAGTTTGCTTTCTGTCTAATAACATGGACGTGTGATACCAATAATCTCTAAATTTTTTCAAGTCAAATGAATATTTATTTTCAAAATTTTTGATTTTTAGTGTATTCCCGCTAATAACTTCACCAATCTTTAATGCATTAATTCCATTTTTTGAAAAGGTTTTTTCAACTTCTTCATTACCAGCCTGAATTATTATTCCACTATTTTCTGAAAATAAAGTTTTAACTACATCTTTTTCATTTAATGCTGATAGATCAATATTTGCTGAAACATTGTTTGATGAAAAACACATTTCCATTAGCGTGGTAATGAACCCACCTGATCCTATGTCATGACCAGCAATTATATGATTATTTTTTATTAGAATTTGAATTGTTTCAAATGCATTTAAAAAGTATTTTGCATCATTAATTGACGGGGTTTCATTTCCAATATCTCCGATTATTTGAGAAAATGCGGACCCCCCTAGTTTAAAATTATCACACGAAAAATTTACATAATAAATCGATCCACGATTTAATTTGAATACGGGTTCTACAATATTAAAAATATCATTACAATGAGCTGTAGCTGAAATGATTACGGTTCCTGGAGACTTTACTTCAATATTTTCATATTTTTGATTCATTGATAGTGAATCTTTTCCCGTAGGAATGTTTATACCCAATTCAATTGCAAATTTTGAAACAGATTTAACCGCCTCATAAAGTCTTGCATCTTCACCCTGATTTTTACATGGCCACATCCAGTTTGCTGAGAGAGAAACACTTTTTAATCCATTTTGCAAAGGTGCCCAAATAATATTGGTTAATGCTTCTGCTATACTATTTTTACTTCCAGCTATTGGATCAATTAATGCAGAAATAGGGGAGTGTCCAATAGAAGTTGCAACTCCATTTGAAGTTGAATAGTCTAAAGCCATAACTCCACAATTGTTTAGTGGCAGCTGTAGTTCACCCACGCATTGTTGTTTAGCAACTTTTCCTCCAACACATCTGTCAACTTTGTTAGTTAACCAGTCTTTACACCCAACAGATTCTAAACTAAATAATTCTTTAACGTATTCTTTTATTAATTTTTCTGAATATCGTAATTCATTATATTTTTGAGGTACTGTATTATCAATTAAGATAGTTTCGGGCGAACTTCCAAAAAAATGATCTAGACTTAGGTCAACACAACTAAGTTTTGTTTTATCTGAATAAATTGTAAACCTTTTATCATCCGAAACTTTTCCGACAATATAAATAGGAGCTCTTTCTCTTTCACAAATTCTTATAAATTCATTAATATTTTCCTTTTTTATGATTAACCCCATTCTTTCTTGAGATTCATTGCCAATAATTTCTTTGTTAGAAAGTGTTGGGTCTCCGACGGGAAGTTTATCTAACTCTATAAAACCTCCGGTTTCTTCTACTAATTCGGTTAAACAATTTAAATGGCCACCTGCTCCGTGATCATGTATTGAAACTATACAATTTTTATTATTTTCAATTGTACCTCTTATAGCGTTAGCTACTCTTTTT